>JAEEGK010002602.1_pt1 | contig 45220 bp, 27 predicted proteins | sample 8958771 | NCBI WGS metagenome assembly JAEEGK01 (sample SAMN16246547, study PRJNA631951) | gut metagenome | biome: gut microbiome; feature: rumen; material: SC-attached | host: Bos | place: Iran: Karaj | collected 2018-10
GCGCTGGAGCTGGCCATTCCCTGCAAGACGCGCCACAACGAGGTGGCTCCCAACCAGTTTGAGCTGGCCCCCATCTACGAGGAGACCAACTTGGCTGTCGACCATAACATGCTGCTTATGTCGCTGATGAAGAAGGTGGCAAGGAAGCATGGATTCCGTGTGCTGCTGCATGAGAAACCGTTCGACGGCATCAACGGCTCAGGAAAGCACAACAACTGGAGCCTCTCTACCGACACGGGCGTGCTGCTGCACGCACCGGGCAAGACTCCAGAGCAGAACCTTCGATTCGTAGTCTTTATCGTTGAGACGCTGATGGGTGTCTGGAAGCACAACGGTCTGCTCAAGGCCAGCATCATGAGTGCCACCAACGCTCACCGATTGGGCGCCAACGAGGCTCCGCCCGCCATTATCAGCAGTTTCCTCGGCAAACAGGTAAGCGAGTTGCTCGACCATATAGAGAAAGCCGACAAGGAAGACTTGTTCACGATGGCTGGCAAGCAGACCGTGGAACTTGATATTCCCGAGATTCCCGAACTGCTTATCGACAATACCGACCGAAACCGCACGTCGCCCTTTGCCTTCACCGGAAACCGCTTCGAGTTCCGCGCACCTGGCTCTGAGTGTAACTGTGCCAGTGCCATGATTGCCCTCAACACGGCGGTAGCCGAGGCACTTACCAACTTCAAACGGCGTGTCGACGCGCTGATAGCCCAAGGACAAGACCAGACCAGCGCCATCATCGATGTGGTGCGTGAGGATATCCGCACCTGCAAGCCCATCCATTTCGACGGCAACGGATACTCCGAGGAATGGGTGGAAGAGGCTACCCGCCGCGGACTGGACGTGGAGAAATCATGCCCCGTCATCTTCGACCGCTATCTGGACCCAGAGACGATTGAGATGTTCGAGAGTATGGGCGTGATGAACCGCAAGGAACTGCGGGCCCGCAACGAGGTGAAATGGGAGACCTACACGAAGAAGATTCAGATTGAGGCGCGCGTGCTGGGCGACCTGACCATGAACCATATCATTCCTGTTGCGACACATTACCAGTCGCGGCTGGCCAAGAACGTGAAGAGCATGCTCGACATCTTCCCATTGGAGGAAGCTACAAAGCTCTGCGCGCGGAACATGGGCATCGTCCGTGAGATTGCAGGGCGCGTGCAGACCATCGAGACAATGGTTGAGGAACTGGTTGAGGCCCGCAAGGTTGCCAACAAGATAGAGAGTGAGCGCGAGAAGGCTATCGCCTACCACGACACCGTGGCTCCGAAGATGGAAGAGATCCGCTACCACATCGACAAGCTGGAACTCACCGTTGCCGACGAGCTTTGGACACTTCCGAAGTATCGCGAACTGCTTTTCATCAGATAATGAAGAACGGATTAGTGCTCGAGGGAGGTGCCATGCGAGGTTTGTTCTCGGCCGGCATCATGGACGTGATGATGGAAAACGGCATCACATTTGATGGCGTGATAGGCGTATCGGCTGGAGCGGCGTTTGGGTGTAACTACAAGTCGAGACAGCCGGGAAGAGCTATCCGATACAACAAGCGCTTTGCGAAGGATAAACGGTATTGCAGCATGCAGTCGTTTCTGCGTACCGGCGACCTGTTTGGAGCTGAATATGCCTACCATATCGTCCCCAATGAATACGACATCTTTGATAATGAGACATACGAGCAGAACCCTTTGGAGTTTTGGCTGGTATGTACGGACGTGGAAACGGGACAACCGGTTTACAAGCGTTGTGAAAAAGGCGGCGACGTGACATTCGACTGGGTGCGCGCATCTGCCTCAATGCCTGTGGTTTCAAAAGTGGTAGAGCTGGAAGGCTACAAGCTGCTTGACGGCGGCATCACCGACTCTATTCCGCTGAAGGCTTTCCAACGGGAAGGCTTCGAGCGTAACATCGTGATACTGACGCAACCGCTGGGCTATGAGAAAAAGCCCAGCCGGTTTCTCCCCATCATCCGCATGAGCCTGCGAAAATATCCACGCGTGGTGGAGGCTATGGCTATGCGCCACCTAATGTATAACGAAGAACTGGCATATGTGGAACAGGAGGTGCGCCGCGGCACCACAATGGCCATTTATCCCGACAAACCTCTGCCCATTGGCCACATCTCGCACGATCCGGCAGAAATGCAACATGTCTACGACATCGGCCGCGAGATGGGAGAAAGAAAACTGGAAGAGATGAAGAACTTTCTCCATATAAAATAAAGGATAATAAAGTTTGAGGAATTCTAGAATATACTCCCAGCATTATAGATATCATTACCATTTTTCTGGAGTATAATCCTGACAATATAGAGGAGGCTTCCAATTTTCTGGAGTTGCCTTCCAGTTTTCCAGAGAAGCCTTCCAGTATTCCAGAGTAGCCCTCCAGCACATCGAAACACGGCTTCTTAAAACGTTTTTTCTAATCGATGCCTGATTAGGTTGTAACTGATAGACTAATTAAGTTCGAGTTAATGCCTGATTACACTCTAATTAATGCCTGATTGGAGTGTAATTAATGCCTAATTGAAGGTTAATCAGGCATTAATTGGAAATCGAAGGGTCAATGGCTTCATCATCAAGCTATCTCAGCAATAAAAAAGTGAGTCCGACACGATATGTGTCGAACTCACGAAACACCTTTTTTTATAACTAACACCTATATTGTCTGCAGTTCCAAGCAAAGCGATACTCAATCAGAAGCACCGCTTTTTGTGTGCTTAGAATCTATACAGTGCAAAGGTCTTGGCAGGAACGGTAACCTTCAGAACATTGCCTTCTGCCTCAACATCGGCAGTCTTCGGAGTAATCACATTCTTGTTCTTTACAGTATTCACGGCATCCATACGGTCGGCATGGAGGGTAGTAACCTTGCCTTTGCCAAGCGACTTAATGCCCTTGAAGGTTACCTCAATATCCTTGGCGGCACCGCTGGTGTTGACAATCTTCACCACATAACCGTTGGTGGCCTTGTCGTAGACAGCACTTGCGCAGAGCCCATCCTGTCCGGTAACGGGCTTCTTGTTCTCAGTGAGCTGCAGGACATGAGTACCCGGATTGCAAGCATACATCTGCTGCACATAATAGTTAGGAGTGCGCACGGTGCTCAGATTGTCCATCCAAATCAAGTCAGGACGCCACTGCCAGCCCTCCTCATGTGCGAAGAGCGGAGCATAGGTGGCCATGTGCACAATGTCGGCATTACGCTCAAAGCCCGTCATGACAGCGGCCTCGGCAAGAGCGGCCTCAAACACGTTCTTTCCCTCAGGCACTCCGACAGCCTTCTCTTTTACATGACAAGCATACTCACCGGCAAACACGCGCGGACCCTTGCGGTCGTAAGAGTCATAACGAGTCACATTCTGCATGAACCAGTCTTGATCACGATAGTAATGCTCGTCAACGAGGTCGGCCTTCAGTCTCTTCATCTGCACCCATCCATAGGTAAATTGCTTGCCATCCTTGTCGTCAGGACTTGGACCGCTTGAGCCAACAATCTTCATTTTGGGGTATTTGGCACGGATGGCAGTCATAAACTTCTCCAAACGCTCAGGATACAATGGTCCCCACTGCTCATTACCGACACCAATCTGCTGCAGATTAAAAGGCTCGGGATGGCCCATATCGGCACGAAGACGGCCCCACTTGGTGTCTGTTCCGCCATTAGCGAACTCAATCAGGTCGAGTGCGTCGTCGATATACGGCTGCAAATCGTCAACTGCCACATGCACGCGGGCAGCGTCTTTGTCGTCGTTCTGGAACTGGCATGCAAGACCCACGTTCAAGATGGGCAGAGCCTGGGCTCCAATCTCCTCTGAAAGCAGGAAGAACTCATAGAATCCCAAACCGTAAGTCTGGTAGTAGTTGGGGAACAAACGATGAGGGAAGGTGTAGTTCCAGCGGTTCTCGTTCAGCGGGCGGTTCTCTACTTGCCCCACGCTGTTCTTCCATTGGTAGCGGCTCTCCAAATCGGTACCCTCAACGATGCAACCACCGGGGAAGCGGAACACACCGGGATGAAGGTCTTTCAGGTCCTTCACCAAGTCAGCGCGCAGTCCGTTCCAGTTGTCAGCCGGGAAGAGGCTCACATGGTCGAGGTCCACTTTCACCTTCGACTCAAGATAGATACGCATAAAGCCTTTGGCATCTGTTTTGGGCGACTGAATGGTTGCTGTGTACTTTTTCCAGTCGTTACCCTTGATGCTCACGCTCTTTTTGGCCATCACCTCATCGTCGGCGCCAACCAGCTCAACGCGAATCTTGCTCTCGCCGGGTGTGCGGGCATACACAGAGAAGTGATAATCCATGCCTTTCTTCAAACCAATGCCAAAGAATCCATGGTTTTCCAGACCAGTATATTTCTCCTTATGTCCTGCATCGGAGAGAGTCACATAGTGCGGATTGCGGTCGAAAGCAGGATTTGCGTCGTTTACCTTCACGTTTCCGAAGGTGTTCCATCCCATCAGCTGCTGGGGGAACTCGAACGAGCGGTTCTCTATCAACTCTGCATAGAGACCACCGTCAGCACCAAAATTAATATCCTCGAAGAAAATTCCGTACATCGTGGGCTGAACGGGAGCGCCCAGCTTCTTTGCGTTTACGGTGTACTGGTGTTGTGCATTGACTGTCATGGCAGCCATCATGGCAACCAGGGTCAGTGTGAAAATTTTGATTGTTTTCATTGGGTTAGTTTTATTTTTTAAGTTTACAATGATCAGCATTCAGACACGGTTTTTCCGTTTTGATTGCAAAAATACAAAAATCCACCCCTACAGAGGTGGATTTTATGCTCTTAATGGTGGATTTTATGTTATGTTAAGATTATCTCAGCGGTGCAAGCGTGAAAACGAAAGTCTTGTCACCGTAGTTCACACGATACTGCGGAAGAGCTATAGCATCCATATTCCAACTGTTCACGCCACCCACACCGGCATGCTCCATGTCGATGAAGAGATTCGTGAATTTCGATTTCTTCAGCTGCGGACTATGGCGCTGGGTTTTCTCCATGCCCTCATCCAACTCCTCCAAGTCGTAGTGCAAAGCACTGGCGAAGAACGGTTTGTCTGCCATCACGCGCAAGCCCTCACCCGTGGCGTCGGTCTGATTCCACCAGCGCATGTCGCTCTTCGTACCTGTCTCCTGCGGACGAATATAGGGGAAGAACTGCTCGTCAGCGGTCTGGCGATAAACACCCATCGGCTGCGAGCTCTTACGGTCGGCATAATTCTCTATCGGGCCACGGCCATAGAACTCGCTCTTGTCCATGCTGTAAGGCAGCTGTATCACCACACCGAAGCGGAACATATCGCTCACCTCAGCACTCTTGTCGGCAATCATCTGCTCGGTAACGTCGATGCTTCCATCCGGACGGATGCCATAGGTCAGTACGATACGGGCCTTTACGTCGGCCAACTCATACTCTGCCTTGATGCTCTTCGTCTTCTTGTCAGTTGTCAATGAGAGCAGACGCAGGGTCGGGTTGCGCCACACAGCATACTTCTTCTGCACACCGGCACCCATATCGTTGTCGGTCACGGCGCGCCAGAAGTTTGGCTTCAGCGTTCCACCCTCGCCCAGCAAGTTCTTGCCGTTGGCCACATACTGAGTCATAAAGCCAGTAGTACGGTCGAACTGTACACTGAACTGACGGCCAGTGACGGTAATGGCTGGCTCGCTCTTCTTATTCACAATCTTGGCAGCCTTGCCCGTGGCAACACGGCTGGCAACCTGATTGCTCGCAGTCTCCTGGATGGCCAGTTGATTGTAGGCCACCACCTGTCCACGCTGCATCAGCGGTTCGCTGCTCTTCAGGGCGAAACGGACATTCAGATAGATGTCGTTAGCGCCTGAGATGTCGCGCAGCTCGTACGGCAAAGTGACGTTGACACGCTGCTGCGGCTCACAGTTCAGTTCGGTGACAGTGCCCTTATTAGCCACCTCACCATCAACGAGCAGTTCCCAGTCGAGATTCACATTCGACAGATTGCGGAAGAAATTCTCGTTGTATACGCTGATTTGTCCGTTCTGCAAATCTACAGGCTCAGCCCAGATATTCTGGTACTGGTGAGCCACCTCGTAGGCATGCGGATTCAGCTGGCGGTCCGGGCCAATGATTCCGTTACAGTTGAAGTTGTTGTCGGATGCATCGTATGTGTTATAGTCGCCACCATACGTATATATCTCGCGACCCTGGGCATCCTTGCCACGCAGAGCCTGGTCGACAAAGTCCCAGATAAAGCCACCCTGATACTTCGGATACTTACGAATCAGATCCCAATATTCCTTCAGACCGCCGCTTGAGTTACCCATCGTATGGTTGTACTCGCACTGGATAAGGGGTTTCGTCTTCGAGGCGTCGTTGCAGTAGTCCTCGCACCACTTATGAGTGGCGTACATCGGACACATGATGTCGGTATTGGCACCATAGTGGGCACGCTCCCAATGGATGGGACGGCTGGGGTCGTAGTTCTTAATCCACTTGTAGGCCTCAGTGAAGTTCGGTCCGTCAACGGTCTCGTTACCGAGCGACCAGATAATCACACTCGGATGGTTGAAATGAGAGGTCACATTGTGCTGGTTACGCTCCAGAATCTGCTTGGCAAACTGAGGTTTGCGGCTCTCGGCCGACTCGCTGTAGCCGAAACCGTGGCTCTCCTGGTTAGCCTCGGCACAGAGATAGATACCATATTGGTCGCAGAGGTCGTACCAGACGGGGTCGTCGGGATAGTGACATGTGCGCACGGCATTGATGTTCAGCCGCTTCATAATCTGCAAGTCCTGAATCATACGCTCCTTCGACACGATGTAGCCGCCATCGGGATCCATCTCATGACGGTCGGCACCCTTGATCAGTACAGGCTGACCATTAACCAGCAGCTGTGCATTCTTGATCTCCACCTTGCGGAAGCCTACCTTCAAGGGAATAACCTCGCTCAGCGCTGCCACATCCTTACGCTTCACGCCACCCTTTACCTGACGAGGTTTCGGGGCTTTCCATACTTTGGCAAGCAATGTATAGAGGTAAGGGGTCTCAGCAGTCCACTTATTCACGTTCTCCACCTGAATCGTATCACTGGTGGTCATCGTGACCAGCTCGCCATTGGCATCGAACAGATAGTAGTCGACGCGTACGTTGCCTGCCACCTGCTTCTTAATCTGCAGCACACCGTTCTGATAGTTGTCTGTCAGGTCGGGAGTCACCTCGATATTCACCAGACGCTCCTCTTTGTCCTGACAATACAGATAACTGTCGCGTGCCACACCGCTCAGGCGCCAGAAATCCTGGTCCTCGCAGTACGAGCCGTCGCACCAGCGGAACACCTGGAAAGCTATCAGGTTCTCGCCTGTATGCACATATGGAGTAATATCAAACTCGGCGGCAACCTTCGAGTCTTCCGAATAGCCCACGTACTGTCCATTGACCCACAGGTACATGTTCGATGTTACAGAACCGAAATGAGCTACAACCTGCTTTCCTTCCCACCCCGCAGGAATATTGATCGTGCGGCGGTAAGAGCCTACATGGTTGTCCTTCACGGGCACGTTGGGAGGATTATTCTGGAAATGGCCGCGCCATGCGAAGCCTATATTCACATACACCGGGTCGCCAAAGCCGTTCAGTTCCCAGAGACCAGGAACAGGCATCTTGCCCCAGCCGGCATCGTTGAAGTCAGGATTCCAGAATCCGTCGGGACGCTGGTCGGCATTCTCCACCCAGTTGAACGCCCAGTCGCCATGCAGCGAGACGAAGTTCTTCGAGTTCCGCATATCACCTTTCAGCGCTACACTCTCACTCTCGTAAGCAAAGAATGTGGCATGCATCGGCAACCGGTTCACTCCGTTCACCTGCATGTCCTGCCACTCGGTGAATGTCGGCTGCTGAACCACGGGAGCTGCCTGCTGAACAACTTCCTTTTTCACCGCTTTCGCTGGTGTTTTCTTCACTTTCTTCACGGTCTTGGCAGTCATTCCCGTGACGGCCAAACCCATCAAAGCCATGATGAATAATTGTCTTCTCATAAAACGATATTTTGTGTTATTTAGATTTCTGACTGCAAATATAGGAAAAATATTGTGACAAGAGGTACAATTATCAATCAAAAAAGAGTATTAATCGTGAAAAATGTTTATTTTTGCAGTCATGGAAAACCCCTATATCAAACAGTTTCCCGACCTGATGTCGGGTAAAAAGATTCTTTACGTCCACGGTTTTGCCTCGTCGGGACAATCAGGAACTGTCACCCGCATGCGTGTGGCGATGCCCTCGGCAACAGTTGTCGCTCCCGACCTGCCACTCCATCCCGAGGAGGCTTTACAACTGCTCCGCACCACTTGTGAGGCCGAGCAGCCTGACCTGATTATGGGCACGTCGATGGGCGGTATGTTTGCCGAGATGCTTTATGGCTACGACCGCATCATCATCAACCCTGCGCTGCAGATGGGCGACACGATGGTCAGCCACAACATGATGGGCGCCCAGCGCTTCCAGAATCCCAGGCAGGACGGTGTACAGGATTTTATCGTGACAAAGGCATTGGTCAAGGAGTATAAGGAAATATGCGCCCAGTGCTTCAGCGGCGTCAGCGAGGAGGAGCAGCTCAACCACGTCGTTGGCCTCTTTGGCGACGAGGACACGACAGTTGACACCTTCGACCTGTTTCGCGAACACTACCCGCGTGCCATCCGCTTTCACGGAGAACACCGCATGAATGACAACAGCTTCATGCATTCGGTGGTTCCCGTCATCCGGTGGTTCGACGACAAGCAGGAAGGCCGTGAACGGCCGATCGTTTATGTCAGCATCGATGCTCTGCGCGACAAATGGGGTAAGCCGACGAGCAGCAGCCAGAAAGCCTTCCGCCAGCTGATAGAGTCGTATTTCGTCTATATCATTGCACCGTCAACCTCCAACCAGCCGCAGCTAATGGACGACGTCATGGCATGGGCAGCCGAGTACATCAATGTGCCTGCCTACGACCATGTGGTCTTCACCAACCAGCTCAACCTGCTCTACGGCGACTACCTCATCGCCCCGGACCGTCTGTATGGCTCGTCCGACTTCATGGGAACACGCATCGCATTCGGCAGCGACACGTTCAAGACCTGGGAGGACATCATCGAGTTTTTCGGCAGGCTGGGCGGACAATAAACGACGAGACAAGCATGCCAACGGATGGGTAACCCTCCCCTTCTCGCCGGGTAATAAAAGTCCATGAAACAAAACACTTTCCCTGAGTATCATCAACAAATGGTGGCCGACTACATTTAGTCAGCCACCATTTCATATTTCCTTTCCCGCAGGCAGTTTCCTGCCGCTTACAGTCTTACTGTCAACGACAGTTTCTTTTTCTTCACGGTCAGAAGGATACTTCTCGACCATCACAACCTGTTCCTATGCGTACGAGTGCATGCCGCCAAGGAAGTAGTTCACGCCGAAGTAGGTCATGAGAATGGTGAGGAAAGCCAGCAGACAGTAGACGTGGAAGCCAACAGGACTTTCAAGGAAAGGCATCGAACGGTCGTGAACAGCCACAGCATAGATCATAAACGTGATGAGCGCCCACACTTCCTTAGGATCCCAACTCCAATACGTGCCCCACGAAACATTGGCCCAGATCGCCCCGACAAAGATGCCTATGCCAAGACAGGTGAGTGCGGGATAGAGGAAAATGAGCGAAAGGCGATGGGTGACATGCGTGAGACTTCCTTTTCTGCCCAGCAGACCTGTAATGGCGCAGATGAACGTAAGCGAGAGCAGGGCAAACGACATCATGATGACACTGACGTGCAAACTGAGCAGGGGTGAGTTAAGCACAGGCATGAGATGAGTTATTTGCGGATCCATCTGACTGATATGCGACACCAGCAGAAAGAATCCCGACATGATGAAACCAAAAGTGAGCATGACAGGATAGCGCCGCTGCATGAAGAGCGTGACCAGCATTACCGTCCACGCTAAAAACAACATCGTCTCATATCCGTTCGACATAGGTACATGTCCAGTGACTATCCAGCGAAGAGAGAGACAAAGAGTCAGTGCTATGAACGACAATACCATCATCACCATAGCAAGTCCCTGCCTGCGTTTGAGTATGGTGAGAAACAAACAGACGAAGCCCATGCTGAGATTTACCATAAACAAGATGGTTGCAAAGGGAATGCGGTTGTATAGCCGCTCGGCCTTGACTCGCATGGGCGATGGAAGGGACGAACCACCGTAGCGCTGCTGATAGCGTTGCATTTTCTCAACAGTCTCGCGCATACGGTCGTAATTCTGAACTTGCGCATCCATGTTTAGCAGTGAGAAAATCTCATGAATATACTGTTGTCTATCAGGTTCCATCACTTCGGGCAGCCCGTCGGTAGGGGCATACCAAGTAATCTGTGAGGTATGTTGGCTGGTGGGGGATGATGGCTTATAGGGGAAAAGTTTTAGAGGTTTTCCCTGCCGCAATTGCATAATAAGCCGCAAGCGGTCATCCATCTTGGCAATCTCCTGATGAAATTTGTCATTCTGTCCGCTGTAATACTCCCGAACATACGGCCCTAAAATGTAGCCACCCATCTGCTCGTTGAAAAAGGTGTTTACACTACAGTATTTGGGCAGCTGCAACGTCTCGCGCAATGGTCCGCTTTTCAACTTGATGACAGGCTCATTGCTCCACTCGTCGCCGAAGAATATGAAACCTGTCAGCACCTGCTCGGCCGACATACCGTTGTACGAGCGTTTGCCATAGAGTTTTTTGGTAAAATCAACGGCAAAAGTCTGCAGAGGACAGATTCGGTCATTATAAAGCACATTAAGACGGCCGAACTCAGCGGCAAGGTCTTTGGGCAGAACGTGGTCGGAGGTACTGTTTTGTGTGCCACCCACACACAGGCTGCTGACCGAAAACAACAGTAGTAACATGAGCGAGCGCCTCGCATTTCTCTCTCCATGAAGTTTACACTCTGCGACACACTCGTCTCTCAGCAACGCACGATAGCGTCCCTTGGGGTCGACGAGCATCCAAACAAGGGAGATAAAAAGCAAGGCATAGCCCAGATAGGTAACAGGGATGCCCCACGGATCGCTATTGACGGCCAGATAGCTGCCCTGCAAGTCTTCGTCATAATTGCTCTGATAAAGGCGAATATTGTTGTGCGAATAAATATGGTTCATCGAGACTATGCTATTCTCTTTCTGCGCTCCGTGGCTGATGGTAAGGTACGACTCATAGTCAGCCACAGCCTGCGTGCCCTCGTGATAGACAACTCTGAAACTGTTCAGACGGATGCTGAAAGGCAGCTGCTGTGTAAGCATACCCTCTTGCGTGTTGACTTGGAACTCTTTGACTGTCTCTCCTTTACGCAGATGTACCACACCCTGACGCCCTGTAAGATGAGTGATGAGTGCTCCCAGCAAGATAACAACAAACGACAAATGGAGAACGACGACTGACAGACGGCGCACCCTTCTCTTTAAGAAATAAGCTATGGCCACTGCCGCCAGCATTGCCCATAGCAAGCTGAACCACCAGGCACCATAGACGTTGGCTGAGACGAACGAAGTGCCTTGATACTTCTCAACAATTGTGGCGGCAGCCATTACAGCAACCACCACAACATATAGAACAATCAGTGTCTTCTTCATCAAATAGACTCAATAAACCTCACCACGGCATCGCGGTCGGCCTTGGGCAGATTGTAGAACTTCACTGTCGAATCGTAAGCATCGGATTTCTTTGAGTAGCCATGCCACATGATGGCCTCTACTATGGTACGTGCACGACAGTCGTGCAGACGGTCGTCGGCACCAGTGAGCTGGCGAGAGAGTCCGCGTCCCCACAATGGTGTGGTACGGCACCAACCCGTGCGGATGTCATTCACCATCCACAAGCGGTGCTGAACCATATCTGTGTAGGGCCAGATGGTCTGGTTGGGATATTTGGGTAGTACCGTCGCTGCGTCTTTGCCGATGCTGGCAGCATAGGCTTTGATGCTGGCATCAACCCACATGTTGTCGTTGCCAGTCTTCCACGACGGACGGTGACACTGGGCACAGCCCATCTGAGTGAACAGCGTCTTGCCGCGTTTCACGGCAGCATCGCTCAGGTTACGGGCAGCAGGAACAGCCAGGCCACGATGCCACACCATAAACTGATAATACTGTTTGTCGGTCATCTCTTCTTGATGATTATAGGGAGCACCGTTGAGCAGATATTTCTCAAAGGTATTTTTGTAAGCCACCGACGGAGTGTTCAGAATCTCATATACACGGCTGGCAATGCCCTCGTTAGTGCCGTCGGCATAATATGGGTGCAGAATGCTGGCCTCCGACTGACCATGCTGTTTGATGTAGTCGATGACCTCCTGATCTTCACTCTGAGCCTTGGCCCATGCCGTTGTGGTGTAGAGCCAGTGGCGGTCGGAGCGTGTAACGTTGGTAATATTCCAGATGGCATTGGCTCCGGCACCGTCTTGCAGCGAGCCACGGGTCATGGCATAGGTAAAACGCTTCAGCGGACCGTGAGTGCCGCGATGCGAGCCGGTATCGTTGTAAGGCGCTGAGTAGTAGGCACTGGCCTTGAATGTGTTGGCAGCCTTGTCCCACATGGCGGGATTCAGGTCTACATAAGGTGCCTCGGCACGCCATTGTGCCTCAATATCCTCATCGCTGATAGCGTCGAGCAGTCCTGTTCCATACACTCCGATAGTCGACTCCAGCCGCACATCATAGTTGGTGGGCTTAGGATTGGTGTTGAAAGCATGCTGCGGAATGGTCACCTCTGGATAGATGAGCTCGTAGGCCTCGCCGTCGGGGAACTTCATGGCCAGCCCGCTCTCCATCTGCGAGACGGTCTTCCACTGTATGTTGATGAGATTCTCGTCGATAGGCGCCTTGAAAGGCGACATGGCTTGCGTCTGCGGCATGCCTGTCACCTCGCTGATGTAGGCATTGTTGTCAGGATGATAGATAACGAGCAGATAGCCATTGCCAATCGTGTTGGCCCGGTATTCTGTCTGCCGCTTACCATGTCCGTAGCTGGGGTGGCAGGCAATGCAGCTGTTGCGCACCCAGGCCGGGCCCAGGCCCTTACGTGGAGCCTGCTCAAAAGTATAAAGATGTTCGAAGAAATCCTCACCGGTGTTGAAGTCTTCCTCCATTCCGCTGGAATTCTCGACAGCCGGTGTGGCAGCCGAATAGCTGGCTTTCTCGGTGGTACCGAGCTGTCCTCCGGGATACCATTCCTCGGCGCTGAACACGTCGTTGGCTTTTCCAAAAACTTCTTCGCCCGGAACCAGCGGTCCCAGATCATCACCATTGTCGTCGTTGTCAGAACAGGCAGTAAGCATAGGGGTAGCAAGCAAGGCGGCAAATGCCCATTTCAATAGGTTTTGCATGTTATTCATTGATTCTTATTGTTAATGTATGATCGTTTCTTAGTGCGAAAGCGTCTCACTTTAGAGTGAGGCGCTGCCATGATATGTTGATCAGAAGATGCGGGTTAGTCCCAATCCTCATCATCGACAAACTCCTTGCCCCAAACGGTGCTGCAGTACTTCACGAAGGGAGCGGGCATGGCACCAATTTTGCTGATAGCGTTGCTGAAGGCATTATTCACGCTGCTATTGGTGGCTGTCTCGCCTACACTCTTGAAGAATCCGTCGAAGCTGACGCTGGCTGCACTGCCGCTGGTGCTGCAGTTCCACACGTTGCGGATGGAACGGATATTGTCCTGGAAGTCGCGGATGGAGTTGTAGCTGTAGGGCGACTCCACATAAGAGATGTCTCCTGCCGAGAAGGGGTTGGCAATCTTAGCTGTACCCACCTCATTGGCAATACCCACGCACGAGCCCTCGTCGTCGGAAAGCACTTGTGCAATGGCTGCTTTCAGCGAGGTGAAGGTGCTTTTACTATTCTGTCCGGCTGTGATGAGATTCTCACCAAACGAGAGCCCGTTCTCAGTCTGATAGTCTAATTTGGCATTTTTTACTACTGCCAGGCGGTTGGCGTTCTTTGCTGTTTGTCCTTCCCATGCCACCTGCAACTGGAAGCAGCGCTGTTTGAGCAGATTACAGATGGTCTGCGCATACTTCAACTCCTGTGCACCGGTGATGCGCTCGAAGTTTTTGTAGGTATCGTTGCCCTGAAACTCAGCCACTTTGCGGGGCTGTCCGTTGCGGAAGAGGATAAACTCCAGGGCGTGGAAGCCGAGGATAGTAGCATCTTCAAGCATCTCGTTGTTCATGCCGTTGTTGAAATAGCTCAGCAGCAGCGAGCGGTTGAGCGGCCAGGAGTCGATGGTAGGATCAATATCGAAGTCCGAGGCGGCACCCATGAGGAATGCCTCACTGCGCTCCCAGTTCTCGCGGGCATCCTTGAAGTCATCGCAGGCCTCGTTGATTTGTGCCTGAGTGATGTTGCTGACGGTCAGCCCGTTCAGTGTCTCCTCCAAATCCTCCACGTCGTCGGCCAGATCGGTATAGGTGGGAACAATCACGTTGTTCACCAGATTGGTGAGCACATTGCGCAGGTATGTCTCCTGCTCAGCTGTCAGATTAGCCTTGGCAATAATGCTGTTAGCCGCCTCAAACTGGTTGACAACAGCTGCGCAGGCATCAATAGCCTCATTGCCATAGGTCTTATCCTTAAACCTGGCATCATCGACAATGGTCGAGCCGTCCTCTTTCTTGTTGTCATCATTATCGTCGCTGCACGATGTAAATGTCAGCGCACCCAAAAGAACTGCCACCGACAGAATCAAATACTTTTTCATTTTTCTCTTTTTTACTTTATTATTTACATTTAATCAAATCTCTTGTTTCTTGCCTCTACAAGAAAAACCCCTCGTAGACTACACCTATGTTAACAGACGGCTCGTTGTTGTAGAGCGACTTCAGGAACCGGTTGCTGTATTCGGCCTTGATGGCTATCTGCGGTACAGGATGGTAGTTCACTCCCACGGCCAGGCGCTTCACTTCCGTATAGTCGTAGGCCGTTCCCTTCGTGTTGCTGGCGTAAGGATTATACTGCTCGTAGCGGCCGAAAAGATACATTCTCTTCTTCAGCTCGCGCAGCCGGCTTATCTGCGAGAAGATGTCATAACCTGCCTCGATGCCAATGGCATAGGCATTCTTACTGACGAATGCTGAATGCTTGAACGGCGACTTCGAGTTCAGGCGGTTGTAGACATACTTCAGCTGGGCCGCATCGCCCAGATAACCATAGTCTGCCTGCCCGCGAACAATCCAGTTGTGGGCATTGTAGGTGAAGTCGAGCGCTCCGATAAGCACTTGTCCTTTGTATTCTGCATCGACACCGGCGGCATTACGGGGATAACTGTTGCCGATGCTCTCGCCAAAATAGCCGCTCAGGCCGATGCGTAATCCGGGAATGGAGTAGTTGTCGAGACGCAGGGCCACACCATATTTATTGGCTACATCATACTCCAGCGGCGACGTAGCACCTTTATGTATCCATCCGGTGTTGGTGAAGTTGTCGGCATTCAGGCCTGCCAGCAACTGAGCCTCGTAACGGAAGTCGCCCATGCTGCCGAAGAAGCTGACACCCGTCTGGTGCCATGTTGACGGCAATACGGTGTTCTCGCCTTCCGGACGATAAACGGTGAAGAAGTTCAACGGCTCATGGTGGGCATTGTTCAGGCCCACGGGCACCACAATATGTCCGAAGCGCAGGTTGGCAGCGCGCGAGAAAGTCTTCTGAATCCAGAACTGCTCGAGCTCCACTTCGCCGCCTTTCTCCACTTCCTGCTCCCACTCTCCGCCTTCCTCGTCCTCTTTCTCGTAGGCCAGCCCGTTGCCGCCATGCTCAAACTCGATTTCCGTGCCGAGCTTCCAGCCCTTGCCGAAGTCGTATCCCAGGTAGACCACCACATGGGGAAGGTCGAAACGTCCATGGCTGGGATCGTTCTTATGCTGTTCGGGCTGACTGTAGCGGCTCACGTGGTCGCTGAAGAAATTGCGCGAGTAAGCCACCTCGCCATAGCCGCCGATGCTGAGGCGCTTGCCACTGGCATGGTTCATCACGCTTTCGCCGGCACTCACCTGCGCCAGAGCAGCCGTAGCACCTAATATGATACCAAAGAAGAGGGTCATTAATCTTTTCATCTTCATCCACTATTTTTATTCCGACTGCAAAGGTAGCTGAATGGAAACAGCCTCGCAATACCTAAAAATAATGGATTTCACGAACCGCAAAACACAAAAAATGGGGATTCCCGCCGCAACGGGGATAAGGGTGCGGCGCTCCTGGCTCTCCCGTCTTTCTGCTTTCGTCTCATTGACAACAAACTGGAAAGCACTCAGGGACTTCCATCTCCTTCCTGACGGGAAAGACCGTGATGGCCGCACACCTGTATGCTGATGATAACTTTGCCGTCGTCATCACCAACATACAGGTGCGTAATACTTATAAATGGGTAATCGGACCGTGACTATTTGTGGGTATCCCAACGAGTGGTCCTGCTCGTGTTCTTGTAGCCTTGCTACTATCAGTATGAATATATTTCAGTCCTATTTCAAGCTGACAGAGGCTGACTTGTTCTTGCCTTTGACCGTCAGTTGGACGGCACCCTTGCCCGTCTTCTCGACCATCACCACCAGCTGGCCGTGGAAGAGGCGCATGCGCGGCTCGGCAAACGACTCCAGCGAGGTGGCGTCGCCATTGCAGACCGCCTTGAACTTGCCGTCGCCCCTGACTGCGAACTCCAGCTGGTCGGCGGCGTCAGGACAGAGCGTGCCTTTGCTGTCCACCATGCTCACCGTCACAAACACCATGTTGTCGATAGTCTCGGCGTCCAGCTTCAGACGGCTGGGCTTGCCGGCGGTGCGGATGCTGCGCTCACCAGCCTGCTTGCCTGCCTCGTCGTACACCACCACGCGCACCTCACCGGGCTCGTAGCGCACGTCGTTCCAGCGCAGCCGGTAGCGGTCCAGCCGCTCGGCGGCATTCTTTCTGATTCTTCCCTGGCTCTTGCCATTGACGAACAGCTCCGCCTCAGGGTAGTCGGTATAGCAGTACACGGGCGTCACCTCTCCCTTGCGGCCGGGCCACGTCCAGTGTGGCAGCAGATGAATCGTGTGCTCCTCTTTGTTCCAGTGGCTGCGGTACAGATAGTAGCGGTCCTTGGGCAGTCCTGCCAGGTCGCAGATGCCGAAATAGCTGCTGCGCGACGGCCAGTACTCGTCGTAGGGCGACGGCTCGCCCAGGTAGTCGAAGCCCGTCCACACAAACTCGCCTATCACCCACGCCTTGTCGTCCTGCCACTGCCAGTCGTCATCGGGCAGGTTCGACCACGAGCAATGCTGCACGTCGTAGCTGCTGCACTGGCCGTTGTAGTGGCTCTTCCGCAGGTTCGACGTGGGCATGTCGGCAGCCTCCACCACCACGGGGAACTGATACTCGCCACGGCTGCTCACCGTCGAGGCGGTCTCCGAGCCCAGCAGGAACCCCTGCGGCAGCTGGCTCAGATTCTTCTCGTATTTATGCACGCGGTAGTTGAAGCCCGGCACGTCCATCACCTGGGCGAACCCCGACCCCAGCGCCGCCTCGGCACGGTCCATGCCCTGTGTCACCGGACGCGTCGGGTCGAGCGAGTGACAGAGTCCCTGCAGCTGGATGCTGATCTGCCTGCCCTCCTCGCTCCATTGCTCTGGTATCTCGTTGCCTATCGACCACATCACGATCGAGGGGTGGTTCCTGTGGTTCAGCACCAGGTTCGTAATATCTCTCGCTGCCCACTCCTTGAAGAAACGGGCGTAACCGTTCTTGCATTTCTTGTAGATCCACATGTCGAACGACTCGGCCATGACCATCATGCCCATCGAGTCGCACACCTCCATCTGCATCGTCGACGGCATGTTGTGCGCCGTACGGATGGCGTCGCAGCCCATCTCCTTCATCCTGCGTATCTGGCGTATCAGCGCGGCCTTGTTCACGGCAGCGCCCAGCGGGCCCAGGTCGTGGTGCAGGCATACGCCCTTGATCTTGCGTGTCTGTCCGTTCAGCTCAAAGCCTTTCTCGCGCGAGACGCGCACCGTGCGGATGCCCGTCGTCACGGTCTTCTCGTCCACAATGTCTTTTCCGTTTTTCACCACGCTCACCTTCACCTTGTACAGATGTGGCGTCTCGGGCGTCCAGAGCTGCGCATTGTCAACCTTCATCCTGACATAGAACTTTCCGTCCCCGCCTATCTCTGCGTCACCACCGCCTGCGCGCTGACCGTCGGGGGCCGTGAGCGTCACCCGTGCCGCCATCGTCTTGTCGGCACCGACAATCTTTCCTTCCGCCTCCACCTCGGCCTTGCCGTCCTTGATGCCCATCGTTCGCACATACAGGCTCCAGTCGTCAATGCGTGTCGGCTGCGTCATCACCAGCGTCACCGGACGGTAGATGCCCGCTCCCGGATACCAGCGCGAGCTCTCCTCCACATTGCTCAGGCGCACCTCCAGCTGGTTCTCACCACCGTTCAGGAAGCTTGTCACGTCCACACGGAACGCATTATAGCCGTATGCCCAGTAGCCCGCCTTCCGGCCATTCACCCACACCTCCGGCTCTGCCATTGCACCATCGAACAGCAGCTCGGCATGCCCGTAGTCGGCAGGAACGCTGAACGTTGTCCGGTACACGCCCTTGCCAATCCAGGGCAACGAGCCCGAGCGGCCGCTCTTCTCCGTGGCCTCCTTCTCGCCGTTCTGCTCGATGCGCACCACCTGCAGGTCCCATTTCTTGTCGAACGGACCGGCAATGGCCCAGTCGTGAGGCACGCTCACCTGCTCCCACGTCTGTCCGTCGTGCGAGAACTGCCACTGTTCCAGATTCACTTCCTTGCGGGTTTGAGCCATGGCGACGGCTGCCGTGCACATGGCTATGACGAATAGTCTTAGTTTCATAGCATTTCTTTTGTTTGTGCTGCAAAAATAATGGAAATTGACGAGAATACAAAAAATAATGCGTATTTTTGTGCCACGATGCAGGCATCCGAACTTTTCGAGCGCATTCACGACGCCGTCACCACCGCCATGCCCGTGGCGGCGGCCTACAAGCAGTTACATGAGACGCTGGTACTGGCGTGTCATAAGGGTGTCAGTGGCTCGCAGCAGGCCTTCGGCAACCTCTTCTCGCAGGTCGACTTCCTCTGCAAGCGCCTCTCCGTCTGCATCCCCGACAAGATTGCCATCCAGGAGATGCGCCGCCACTCCAACCATCCCGACGGCCTCGGCTGCGACGACCTGCTCTACGATGCCCGCGCGCTCTGCCTGCTCGTCTCCGCCGTCTTTGCCGAGCATGTCCCCTCCAGCCTCACGCCCATCCTGCCCACCGAGAACCGCCCCTATGTCCACGGACGGAAGGTCAACCTGCGCTACGTGCGCTGCATCGTCCAGCGGTGGGACGACCGTCTCATCGAGGTGACTGCCGAACAAGGCTCCGACGAGGACCGCCTCACCGTCGACTACAGCCAGTACCCCGAACTGAAGAGTCTGCTCCGCGAGGGCATGCAGCTCAACCTCCTCGACTGCACCGCCTCGGCGTCGGGCTCTCCCCGCTCCATCATCCCCGGTCTCATCGTCGTCGAACCCGACTTCCTCATCGACATCAGCAGCATCGCCGCCTGCTTCCAGGAGTACGGCCACCACCCGCTGCTCTATACGCTCAACCGCATGCGCCGCCGCGCCAACTCGCAGGCCACCCTCCTCGGCAACTTCGCCGGAACAGCCCTCGACGAGGTCATCAACGACCATGCCCGCCATCATTCTTCCACCACCGCTGGCGGAGCGTCAGCCAGCGCCGACCCGTCGTTCACCATCGCCCTGCGCCGCAGCTTCCGCGAGCGCTCGCTCGAGTATTGCACGTGCGACGGCTTCGACCCCGTGCGCTTCAAGACCGACGCCGCCACTCAGGTCACCAACATCCGGCAGGCAGTCAGCCAGCTCAGAGCCCACCTCGCCGCCTCCGGCGCCCCCTTCTCGCCCCTTCTCGAGCCCTCCTTCGTGTGCGAGCAGCTCGGCATCCAGGGACGCGTCGACCTCATGACCGCCGACATGCGCCTGCTCGTCGAGCAGAAGTCGGGCCGCAACATGAACATCGAGCGACGCCAGCCCAGCGCCTACGGCAGTTTCCAGCTCGAACCCCACTACGTCCAGCTGCTGCTCTACTATGGAGTGCTGCGCTACAACTTCCAGCTCGGCAACAACCAGGTCGACATCCGGCTGCTCTACTCCAAATATCCCGCCCGGCAGGGACTCCTCGTCGTCGCCTACTACCAGCGGCTCTTCCGCGAGGCCGTCCACTACCGCAACCAGCTCGCCGCCTCTGAGCTGGCCATGGCGCGCGCCGGCTTCGACCCCGTCATCGACCGTCTCACGCCCGCCACGCTCAACACCAACGGCGTCGCCAACACGTTCTACCAGCGCTACCTCCTGCCCGAGTTGCAGCAGCTCACCGACCCGCTCCACCGTCTCTCGCCCGTCGAGCGAGCCTATTTCTCCCAGATGATGACCTTCGTCTACCGCGAGCAGCGCGTCAGCAAGATCGGTGCCCAGGAAGGTGTCACCGGCAGCGCCTCCGACCTGTGGAGCATGCCGCTCAGCGAGAAACGCGAGACCGGCAACATCTATACCGGCCTCACCATCGTCGGCCGCGGACACACCGACCCCGACGGCGGCTGCGACCTCATCACCCTCAGCGTGCCCGACCAGGGCGACGACTTTCTGCCCAACTTCCGGCGCGGCGACATGGTCTACCTCTATGCCTACCGCAGCGGCAGCGAGCCCGACATCAGGCGCAGCATCCTCTTCCGGGGCACCCTCAAGGAGATACGCACCGACCGCCTCACCGTCTTCCTCCTCAACGCCCAGAACCACCTCGACGTGCCACCCCCCGCCACCGGCGACGGCGACATCCTCTATGCCGTCGAGCATTGCGCCAGCGACGCGTCCTCCTCCGCAGCCATACGCGGCCTCTACGAGCTCATCACCGCGCCCCGCGACCGCCGCCACCTGCTGCTCGGCCAGCGCGAGCCCCGTGTCGACACCTCCCTGCGCCTCACCCGCAGCTACCATCCTTTCTACGACGACGTCATCCTGCGCGCCCGGCAGGCCCTCGACTATTTCCTCCTTGTCGGACCGCCCGGCACCGGCAAGACCTCCATGGCGCTCCAGTTCCTCGTCCGCGAGGCACTCGCCGCCGACGCCACCGCGTCCCTCCTCCTCATGGCATACACCAACCGGGCCGTCGACGAGATCTGCGCCATGCTCGCCGACAACCACATCGACTTCGTCCGCATCGGCAACCCGTTCAGCTGCGACACCCGCTTCGTGCCCTGGCTCCTCGACAGCCTCGTAGGCAGCCATCCCCGCGTCACCGACATCCGCGCCTGCCTCACCGCCAAGCGCGTCGTCGTCGGCTCCACCTCCATGATCATGGCGAAGCCCTTCATCTTCCAGCTCAAGCATTTCCGCCTCGCCATCGTCGACGAGGCCAGCCAGATACTCGAGCCCGACATCATCGGACTCCTTGCCACCCACCGCGACCACCACTGCCGCATCGACAAGTTCATCCTCATCGGCGACCACAAGCAGCTGCCCGCCGTCGTCCAGCAGAGCGAGCGCGACGCCCTCGTCAGCGACCCCCTGCTCCATGCCATCGGGCTCCACGACTGCCGCTGCTCCCTCTTCGAGCGCCTCTTGCAGTCAGCCGCCACGCCCGACGGTCAGCCGTCCGGCTGCACCGCAGTCCTCCGCCGTCAGGGACGCATGCACCCCGACATTGCCGCCTTCCCCAACCGCATGTTCTACGCCCGCGAGCAGCTGCAGCCCGTGCCCCTGCCCCACCAGCTGCAAACGTCAGCCGACAGCCTCTACCTCCGCCGCAGGCGCGTCTTCATCCCCTCGCGTTTCTGCCGTCAGCCCGGACTCTCCGACAAGGTTAACATCCACGAGGCGCAGATCGTCGCCAGCCTGCTGCGCGACATCCGCCACCACTACGCCGACCGTTTCGACCCCACCAAGACCGTAGGCGTCATCGTGCCCTACCGCAACCAGATAGCCATGATCCGCAAGGAAGTCGACCGCCTCGGTGTCGAAGGCGTCGAACAAGTGTCCATCGATACTGTCGAGCGCTACCAGGGCAGCCAGCGCGACGTCATCATCTATTCGTTCACCGTCCAGCACCGCTACCAGCTCGACTTCCTCACCAGCAACTGTTTCGAGGAAGACGGCCACGTCGTCGACCGCAAGCTCAATGTCGCCATCACCCGCGCGCGTGAACAAATGATTATCACCGGCAACCCCCATATCCTGTCTGCCAACCCCCTCTTCAAGGCGCTCATCGAGGAATACGAAAAGAGTAAAAAGGGGGGAGGAGAGAGAACGGAGAATGTTTTAAGTTAAAGGTTGAAGGGATTAAAAATAGTTAGGAGTCAGAAATAAAAAGATTTTATTCAAAAAAAAACGTTTTTTGTGCCGTTGGGACATTTTTATGTAAGAACTCCAGTCCTTTCGGGCTGGAGTTTTTTGTAAATATCCGATTATGAATCCCGAAATCCCGAAAAGTGGCTTTTTCTCTCCCAAACATGGGGGTGTGCGGGATGGAGCGAAGCGAAAAAAAGCGGGCAACCGGAAAACTGGTTGCCCGCTTGTGTGGTCAGATGTTTATCTGAAGATTGATGATGGGTCAGCAAGTGTGTGATTACTTGCGGTAGTTCTGGAGTCCCTGGTTGAGGAATTCCATATAGCCAGCCACATCCTCCTTATAGACGAAGGACTTGCCGAGGGGGTTGCCCTCGTTGTCGACGGTGACATAGAACGGCTGGGCGTTGGTGCCGAACTTATAGCGCTGCAGGTAGCTCCACTTGTCGCCGACGGTGCGCAGGGTGCGCTCGGTGCCGTCGCTCTCGACGACCTTGATGTGCTCGGGCAGCGGGGTCTTATCGTCGACGAAGAGGGAGATGAGGACATAGTCCTTGGTGAGCTTGTCGGCTACGCTGGGGTCGGTCCATACGGCGGCCTCCATCTTACGGCAGTTGACGCAGCCGAAGCCGGTGAAGTCGAGCATGACGGGCTTGCCCTGTGCCTTGGCGGCTGCCATGCCTTCCTCGTAGTTGAGATAGGCGGCGCGCACTTCCTTGGTGTTGAGGTTGAAGTCCTGGGTGTACATAGGCGGTGCGAAGGCGCTGACGGCCTTACAGGGTGCGCCCCACAGTCCGGGGAGCATATAGATGGCGAAGGCGATGGAGCAGAGGCCGAGCATGATGCAGAGCACGGGCATGGGCTTCTCCATCTCGCCGCCTTCCCAGTCGCTCTGGAACTTGAGCTTACCGATGAGGTAGAGGCCGAGGGCTCCGAAGATGACGATCCACAGGCAGAGGAACACCTCGCGGTCGAGGAGGCGCCAGCCGTAGGCAAGGTCGGCTACGGAGAAGAACTTCAGGGCGAAGGCGAGCTCGATGAAGCCGAGCACTACCTTGATGGTGTTCATCCAGCCGCCCGACTTGGGAGCTGACTTGAGCCATGTGGGGAACAGGGCGAAGAGGGTGAAGGGCAGCGCCAGGGCGATGGCGAAGCCGAGCATTCCGATGGCGGGTCCCCAGAAGTTGCCGCTGGTGGCGAAGTCTACGAGCAGGAAGCCGATGATGGGACCTGTGCAGGAGAAGCTGACGAGGGCGAGGGTGAACGCCATGAGGAAGATGGAGAGGAGTCCGCTGGTGGAAGAGGCCTTCGAGTCGACCTTATTGGTCCACGAGGCGGGCAGTGTGAGTTCGAACCAACCGAAGAAACTGAGTGCGAACACTACGAGCAACAGACAGAAGAAGATGTTGAAGATAGCGTTGGTGGAGAGCGCGTTGAGGGCGCTGGCTCCGAAGATGCCGGTGATGGCGAGTCCGAGGGCGAGGTAGATGACGACGATGGAGATGCCGTAGGTGATGGCATCCTTGATGCCTTTCTTCTTATCGTCCTTGGCGCGCTTCAGGAAGAAGCTGACGGTCATCGGGATGATGGGCCACACGCAGGGGGTGAACAGGGCGACGAGGCCGCCGAGCAGTCCCATGAGGAAGATGTAGAGAAGCGAGCGGCTCTTGGTGCCGTCCTCACCGTTGAGGGTGGCGAGCTCTTTGACGACGGGCTTCCAGAGGTCGCCCTTGGAGATAGCAGCCGTATCGGCTACGGCTGCTATGGTGCTGTCGGCGGCTGCGGGTGCTGCCACCGTGTCGGTCTTCACCTCGTCGGCAGGCTTCTCCTCTTCCTTGGCCTTAGGGTCTTCCTTGGCTGCGGGGGCGTCGGCAGGGCCGTTGCCTTTGTAAGAGAACTCCACGGACGTGGGGGGCATACAGTTCTGGTCGTTGCAAGCTCCATACTCGAGGTATCCGGCTACATCGTAGGTCTTGCCAGTGATCTTGTACTTCTGCACGAAGGTGACGTTGTTCTCGAAGTAACGCAGTTTCATGCCGAAGAGGTTGTCGAACTGACTGATTTCCTTGCCTTGTGCCTTCAGGCCGCCTACGGGCTCGACACCTTCTTTCTTCTCGGTGGTGAGGGTGGCGGAGATAGGACCGTCGGCAGGCAGACCTGTGGAGTAGACGTGCCAACCCGGAGCAATCTTACCGGTGAAGATAACCTCCAGTTCGGTGGGAGAGACTTGCTTCTGCTGTACGCTGAAGCTGACGGGGTTCTGGGCGAATGCTGCCATGGTGAACAGGGCGAGCATCATCGTCAAAGCGAATGTTTTCAGATTCTTCATTGTTGTCTATTTGGTTCGTTGATTGTTTTTTTATGATGCGGTCTTTATTGTTTCTTGCTCTTGTGGGTCATGATGTCGAGCACGAAGCGGTCGGTGACGTCCATGCCCTTACTGCCGATGGCGGTGAGGTTGCGGATGCTCTGGTCGACATCGTCGTCGATGATGCCCTCGACGGAGGTGACATACTTATGCTGCATGGCGAGCATGGCGCTGAGCACGGCGGTGCTGACGCCGGAGGTGAGCTTCAGGGCGCAGCTGGGCTTGGCGCCGTCGCAGATCATTCCGGTGAGGTTGGCAATCATATTCTTCACGGCGTAGGACATCTGCTCGTAGGTGCCGCCCATGAGGTAGGTGATGCCGCACGAGCTGCCGGTGCTGGCGACGACACAGCCGCAGAGGGCTGAGAGGGCGCCGAGGTTCTGCTTGATGTAGATGGCGGTGAGATTGCTGATGATGAGGGCGCGGATGAGCTCTTCCTCGGTGTTGTGGTTCTCCTCGGCGAAGACGACGACGGGCATGGTGGCACAGATGCCCTGGTTGCCGCTGCCGCTGTTGCTCATCACGGGCACCATGGCTCCTGCCATGCGGGCGTCGCAGGCACAGCTGGTGACAGAGAGCACCTTGGCAAAGATGCCGTCGCCCATGATGCCGCGGCCCAACGGGCTGCAGAGGGTCTTGCCGAGCTGGTGGCCGTAGTTCTCGCGCAGGCCGCTGCGGGCAGCGTTGGAGTTGAGCTCCTTGGCCTGAAGGATGAAGCGGATCTCGTCGACGTCGGCGGTGGTGGCAAACTCGTACACCTTCTCGAGGGTGAGCTGGATGTCGTCGCTATGGACGCTCTCGGCGGCACATGCCGACACTTTGTTGAGCATCACGTCCTCGTCCTTGCGCAGATAGACGAAATTGGTGTGAGTGCCTTTTATGATGGCTTGCGACTCATGACCGCCGCCGGTGCAGGTGACGCTGATGTAGAGCTTGTCGGGGTCGTTTTCCTCGAGGGCAATGTGGATGCGGTCCTCGGCGATGAACGCCTTACCCTGCTCGACAGCCTGCTTGGTGCAGTCCTGCAGTACCTCGAGCTGCAGCTCGGAACGGCCGATGAGGGCGCCAAGTGCAATGGCGATGGGCAGTCCGACCATGCCTGTGCCGGGAATGCCGACACCCATGGCGTTCTTCAGGATATTGCCACTGAGACTCAACTCGATATGCTCTGGCAGACAACCGAGGATCTCGCGTGCCTTCGTGACGCACAAGGCTACGGCAATAGGCTCGGTGCACCCGATGGCTGGCACCACCTGGCGGTGAATGAGGTCAATAATAGACTTCTTTTCTTCTTGTGTTAACATTGTGTTTTCAAATTTTTAGGCTACAAAGATAGCGTATTTTTATTTATAATACGTCGAAAGAGTTTTTTTGTACCCTAAAAGTTGGAGTTTTAAAAAAAAATAACTATCTTTGTGCCCGAAAAAAGAAAAACAGACACACAGGATACTGGATTCCGACATTGAAAAAGATGTCGGAATTCTTTGTTTTGTTATTCAAAAAAGCTACAAATAATAAAAAAAATAAGAATTATGGCATACATGTCACAAGAAGGCTACGACAAACTGGTAGCCGAACTGAAACGATTGGAGACCATTGAGCGCCCGAAGGCTTCGGCAGCCATCGCCGAGGCTCGCGACAAGGGCGACTTGAGCGAGAACTCCGAGTATGAGGCAGCCAAAGAGGCACAGGCTCACCTGGAAAGCAAAATCAACCGCATGAAGGTGCAGATCTCTGAGGCAAAGATCGTAGACACATCGCGCCTGAGCGCCGACTGCGTCCAGATTCTCTCGAAGGTGGAGATGACCAACCTCACCACCAAGGCTAAGATGACCTATACCATCGTCAGCGAGAGCGAGGCTAACCTGCGTGAGGGAAAGATCAGCATCACCACTCCTATCGCACAGGGCCTGCTGAACCACAAGGAGGGCGACGAGGTGGAGATCAAGATTCCACGCGGCACCATCAAACTGCGCATCGACAAGATCACGGTGGGATAAGGCGGCAAGCCGCTGGCTAAAGGTTCAAAGGCGCTACGCGCGTTCAAAGTTCAAAGCCCCCTCCATCTCCCCCCAAGGGGGAGAGACCGGGAGCGGTTCAAGGTTCAAAGGTGGCTCTGCCGCTATTTACTATTCACTATTAACTGTAAACTGTAAAAAAGATGAGTATATTCAGTAAGATTGCCGCTGGCGAGATTCCCAGCTACAAATGTGCCGAGAACGAGAAGTTCTATGCGTTCCTCGATATCAACCCGCTGAAAGAGGGCCACACACTGGTCATCCCGCGCCGCGAGGTTGACTATATCTTCGACATGGACGACGACGAGATTGCCGAGTTCCAGGTGTTCGCCAAGCGCGTAGCTCTCGCCATCAGAAAAGCGTTCCCCTGCAAGAAGGTGGCGCAGGTGGTGCTCGGACTGGAGGTGCCGCACGCTCACATCCACCTGATTCCGATGGACTCGGAGAAGGACGTGGACTTCCGTCGTGAGAAACTGCAGCTGACACCTGAGCAATTCGAGGAGATTGCCGGAAAAATCAGGGCCGCGTTCTAAGATTGTTCCTGTGAGAGGAAAAATGAAGAGGCAAGGGAAACAACATGCTGTTCCCTTGCCTCTTATTGTTTTTGTATTCTCCTGAAGGCTGGCAGGCACTATACGTAGTCGTCGCCCATCTTGATCTTCATCTCGTTGACGTACTTCCTGATGAGCGCCGACGAGTCGCCCTTCTTACAGATGAGCAGCACATTGTCCTTCTCGGCTACGATGCAGCCCTCGAGGCCGTTGATGATGCCCAGATGGTCTTTCGGCAGCTTGATGACATTGTTCCTGCTGTCCTCGAGCACCACCTCGGAGTCGATGACCACATTGTCGTCCTCGGTCTTGCTGAACGCCTCGTAGATGGAGTGCCACGTGCCCAGGTCGGCCCATCCGAAACTGCACACTTTCACATACACGTTGTCCGACTTCTCGAGGATGCCGTAGTCGACCGACAGGTTGGGGAACTTCGAGAAGTTCTCGTTGATGAACGCCAACTCGTCCTCACGGCTCAGCAGCAGCCCTTCCTTGTCGATGAGACGGAACACCACAGGCAGGATTTTCTGCAAGCACTCTACCAAGTAGCGCACGTTGGCGAAGAACACGCCCGTGTTCCAATAGAACTCGCCACTCTCGATGAACATCTTCGCAAACTCGCGGTCGGGCTTCTCGGTAAACGACTGCACCTTATACAGCTCCTTGATGCTGGTCTCCTCGCCCAGCTGAATATAGCCGTAGCCCGGCTCGGGACGCGTCGGCTTCACTCCCATCGTGATCAGACAGTCGCGCATCTGGGCAAACTCCAGACACTCCATGACGCTCTTCTTGAACACATCCTCCTTGATGACTGCCTGGTCGCTGGGCGTCACGACGATGTTGGCGTTGGGGTTGATGTGGGAGATGCGGAAGGCGGCCCACGCCGTGCTCGGCGCCGTGTTCCGGTGGACAGGCTCGCTCAGGATATTCTCTACCGGCAGTTCCGGCAGCTGCTCCTCCACATAATGTGTATACTCATAACTGGTGCTGATGAAGATATTCTCTTTTGGCATGATCTCAGCATAGCGGTCGAAGGTCTGTTGCAGCTGAGTACGGCCTGTACCAAAAAAATCAACAAATTGCTTGGGCATCCGCTCACGGCTGCAAGGCCATAGCCTGCGGCCTCTGCCGCCCGCTAAAATAACGCAGTAACAATCTTTTGAATCAATCATAATATAGAATTAACGATAAAAAGCGTACTAAAGTATGCATAAATTACGACATACACAAGAATTTAATCATTTTTCTTTGATAAAATTTGCTAATTCAAAAAATATGTGTACCTTTGCATCGCCTTTTTGACAAGGTATTGTTGAGCCCAGATGGCGGAATCGGTAGACGCGCTGGTCTCAAACACCAGTGGGGCAACCCGTGCCGGTTCGACCCCGGCTCTGGGTACGAGCTTAACAATCAGAATCCTGCAAGTAGCTGAAAACGAAGTACTTGTGGGATTTTTTCTTTTCATGAAAGTCAGCTGAGAACAAAGCATTTGAGGGGTTTTCTTTTTCCTTTAACCCGCGGTTTTTCCTCACTTTTTCTCCACCCGTCCCGCCGTATCAGGGAAACGGAACCCGGAAGGCGCATCGCAGAAGAGGAAAGATTTTTACAAACCACCGCGCTCCCGGTACTCGCTGGGCGGCATGCCCATCACCTTGGAGAAGAGACGCGAGAAATACAGACTGTCCTCAATGCCTACCTTATAGCATATCTGGTTGACGTGCATGTCGGTCGTCCTGAGCAGATGGCACGCATACTCTATCTTCAGCCGGTTGAAATAGGCCAGCGGACTGCATCCCACCTGCTGCTTGAAGAGTGTGGAGAAATGGGTGGAGGAATAGCCCACGTAGTCGAGGAGGTCCTGCAGGGAGATGCGCCGCTCCATGTTCTCTTTCATGAAGTGGATGGCCGCATCGACGACACCCGGGCTCTTGTCGCTGGCTGACGGCTGGTTTTTGCGAGTGGCCTCGAAGGTGGCGGTGCTACGGTATTGGCGCAGGTAGCGCAGTGAGGCCAGATAGTAGTGGAGCAGGCTGCTGGCATAGCGCAAGTCTTCTATTCCCTCCCCATATTGCAGCGTGGTGAGTATTTCCTCGAAGATATTGTTGCGGTTGCGGATGTTGGAGTCTAATGCCACCCTCACCTCCTGAGGCTTATCCGCGCCCTCGGCATAGGTGGATGAGTGTGCGCCCTTGAAGTGCACCCAGTAGATGGTCCACCTGTCGCCCTCCGCAGCCCCGTACTCATGCGGCTCACCTGCCGGGAGGATGAAATACTGGTTCTTGGTAACTTGGTAGGTGTTCCCCTTCAGCCGGTAGAACCCGCTGCCGTCGACACAATAGATGAGCACATACTGGTCGATAGCCTCCGTGCGGATGCGGTGGTGATGCTCCGCCATGGGGTAGTGGCCGATGTCGGTGATATAAAGGCTGCTCACCAACGGGTCGCCCTCCTCCATCTCCAGTATTCTCGGGGGCAGTATCACAGCCCGCTCACCAAGGAAACCATCTTTTCTACTTACCATAGCCAACGTTTTTTATTCCAACAGTTATGGAGGCAAATATAAGGAATAAAAACGGTACGGCCAAACAATAACCGTAAAATAATCCATATTCTTTCTATTTTTGTCCATAACACGTTTCATGAATTCGTTGTAACTTTGCAGACAGTTGTCTAAAATAACTAGAAACAAAGAACTTATGCAAGGATTTAGCAAAGGATTTACCTATTTCATCTGCCTCGTCTCGGCCATGGGCGGTCTGCTCTTCGGCTACGACTGGGTGGTGATTGGCGGTGCGAAGCCGTTCTACGAGTTGTTTTTCGGCATTTCCGATTCGCCATTGATGCAGGGTGTAGCCATGACGACGGCCCTGATAGGCTGTCTCGTCGGGGCCATGGTGGCTGGTGGGGCTGCCGACAGGTATGGCAGAAAACCCCTGCTGATGCTGTCGGCTGTACTGTTCACGGTCTCGGCCATCACCACGGGCTTGTTCAACGACTTCACCCTCTTTAACATAGCGCGCTTCGTGGGTGGCATCGGCATCGGCGTGGCCTCAGCACTGGCGCCCATGTATATTGCCGAGGTGAGTCCGGCGGAGATACGCGGACGCATGGTGAGCCTGAACCAGATGACCATCGTGCTGGGTATTCTCGCGGCGCAGATAGTCAACATGTTGCTGGCACGCGACACCGCCGTGGCTGAGAGCCAGGCGTGGAACGTGGCGTGGGGCTGGCGCTGGATGTTCTGGGCAGAGACCTTGCCGGCGGCGTTGTTCCTGCTGATGAGCTTCTTTATTCCGGAGTCGCCGGTGTATCTGAAGCTGAAGATGGCGGCAGAGGCACAGCCTGCGGGACAACAGGAGGCACGGCACACGGGACGAAAAGAGGCGGGACTGCGCGAGCTGATGCAGGCCAAATACGGGAAGGTGCTGTTGCTGGGGCTTGTCATCGCGGTGTTCCAGCAGTGGTGCGGCACGAACGTTATCTTCAACTACGCCCAGGAGATTTTCGTCGGGGCAGGGTTTGATGTCGACGGAATGTTTATCAATATTGTCATCACGGGCATAGCCAACGTCATCTTCACGATCCTCGCCCTCTACACCATCGAGAAGTGGGGACGCAGGACGCTGATTCTGCTGGGTGCCGGCGGCTTAGGCCTCATCTACCTGACGCTTGGCACATGCTATTTCTTCGAAGTGAAGGGAATACTGATGGTGGCGCTGGTGGTGACAGCCATCTCTGTCTATGCCATGACGCTCGGGCCTGTCACATGGACGCTCCTGGCTGAGATATTCCCCAATAAGGTGCGCGGTGTTGCCATGGCTACCTGCACCTTCGCCCTCTGGGTGGGCTGTTGCACGCTGACATTCTCGTTCCCGTCGATGAACGCCGCCCTGGGCTCGAGCGGCACGTTCTGGATCTACAGTGCCATCTGTGTCTGCGCCTTCATATTTCTTTGGAACCGTTGTCCTGAGACAAAGGGCAGAACGCTGGAAGAGCTGGAGCAGGAATTGTTGAAATAAATAGATAAGCCATGAGGAAACAACTGACAAGACTTCTCGTGACAGGCTGCATGACCTTGCTGGCTGCGGCGGGTACCGAGGCTTCGGAACTGGGCAAGACTGTGACGTGGGACAAGCATAGCCTCATCGTGGACGGACGGCGCGTCTGTCCGGTGATGGGCGAGGTACACTACTCGCGTATACCGGCCACGGAGTGGGCCGACGAGGTGCGCAAGATCAAGGAGGGTGGCGTGACGGTCATAGCCACCTACGTATTCTGGAACCATGTGGAGGAGCAGGAGGGCATCTTCCGTTGGGACGGACAGCGCGACCTGCGGCGGTTTCTGGAAATCTGCAAGGAGCAGGACATGCCCGTCGTGCTGCGTATAGGGCCGTTCTGTCATGGCGAGGTGCGCAACGGCGGTATTCCCGACTGGATGTTCGCCAAGGGCTGTAAGCTGCGCTCTACAGACCGTGTCTTTCTGGGTTTTGTCGAGAAACTGTACCGGCAGATTTATTCACAGGTCATGGGGCTGCAGTGGAAGGACGGCGGTCCGATCATGGCCTGCCAGTTCGACAACGAGTACCGTGGCAGCGGCGACTACCTGATGGCACTGAAGAAGACTGCACTCGCCATTGGCTTCGACTTGCCGTTCTATACCCGTACGGGCTGGCCGGAACTGTCGAAACCCGTTCCCTTCGGCGAGATGCTGCCTCTTTATGGCGACTATGCCGACGGCTTCTGGGAAAAGAGCCTTGAGCCAACGGCAGGCAACTACTATAAGGCCTTCAACTTCAAGGGGTTCCGCTCGTCAACAGCCATTGGCACCGACCTGCTGGGCAAGCAGGAGGAAAAAATCAACAAGGGCGACGAAGACTATCCTTACTTCACCTGCGAACTGGGCGGAGGCATGGCCACGGCTTATCACCGGCGCCCCTACATCTACCCCGAGGATGCCTACTCCATGGCCCTGGTAAAGCTGGGCAGTGGCTCCAACTTGCTGGGCTACTATATGTATCATGGCGGCACCAACCCCGAGAGCACCACGGGCATCACCCTGAACGAGACGCAACGCACACTCGGCACTGCCAACAACGACCTGCCCGTGAAGACCTATGACTTCCAGGCTCCACTGGGCGAGTTCGGGCAACCCTATCCGCAGTACTACATGCTGCGCCCCCTGCACCTCTTCATGCACGACTGGGCCGAAACGCTGGCACCGATGGAGGCCTCGTTTCCTGCCAGTCAAGAACTGAAGAAGGGTGAGGACCCGGCACTGCGCTGGGCCGTTCGCTCGCTGGGAGACAGCGGCTTTGTCTTTGTCAACAACTACGAGCGACTGCAACAGCTGTCTGCCAAAAAGAGTGTCGGACTGTCGGCGCGTGGTGTATCGTTCCCACGGTTGACCATCCCTGCTGGCTGTATGGCCATCTTCCCTGTCAACGTGGCGGGCATACGCTTTGCCACGGCACAGTTGGTGGCCAAGCGCGACGGACGCATCTACATGATGCAGATAGAAGGCATTCCCACCACCATCGCCTTGCAGGATGGGAAAACACTGCGCGGGGTGAATCCACGTGGAAAAGAGAAGCCCGTGTACAAGAACATCTATCTGCTCACCCGAAGTGAAGCCGAGCACCTGTTTCTCGATGAGACTGCAAAAACGCCATCGGCTCCCCTCAGCGTAGAGTGCCACAAACTCAGTGAGGCAGGTCCGTTGCGTAGCATCGTGAAAGGAAAAGCCAAGGTGGCCGAGGCACCGTCGGAAACCGACTGGCAGCAGGCTGCGGTCTATCAGATTCGTCTTTCCCAAGCTTTGGAGCAGGCTGGTGAGAGACAATTGCTCAGCATTGAGTATCAGGGCGACTGCGCCCGCTTGTATGCCAACGGAAAACTCGTAGCCGACAATTTTCAGTATGGGCGGCCCTTCCTCTATGGACTGTGGCGGTTGCCAAAAGGCTGCCACGAACTGGAACTGCGTATTCTACCCCTGCAGGCCGATGCTCCCATCTATCTGCCCCGTGAGGCTGACAAGACACCGGGCGAGGGTGTGAAACGCATAAAACTCATCTATCGATAAAAAAACTTTTCTAAACAAAATAACAGTCATCGCTATGGTTAAAGCATGGAGAGAAATAGTGACCATCCCCACCTATGAGATTGGGAAGGCAGAGAAGAACCCGATATTCCTGGAAAAGCGCGTCTACCAAGGCTCAAGTGGTGTGGTATACCCCTACCCCGTCGTCGAGACCATGAGCGACGAGAAGGTGGACAAGGACTATCGGGCCATCTGGCTGGAGAACGAATACATCAAGGTGATGGTGCTGCCCGAGCTGGGCGGCCGCATACAGATGGCCTACGACAAGATTGCCCGTCGCCACTTCGTGTATTACAACCACGTCATCAAGCCAGCGCTGGTAGGCCTCACAGGTCCTTGGATCAGTGGCGGCATCGAGTTCAACTGGCCACAGCACCACCGCCCCACGACCTTCATGCCTGTGGACACCTATATCGAGGAGAATGCCGACGGCTCTGTGACCGTATGGGTGAGCGAGATGGAGAAGATGTTCCATCAGAAAGGCATGGCGGGCTTCACCTTGCGCCCCGGCTGTGCCTACTTGGAAATCAAAGGACGCCTCTACAACCGCACCGATGTGCCGCAGACTTTCCTGTGGTGGGCCAATCCGGCCGTGGAGGTGAACGACCAGTACCAGAGCGTATTCCCGCCAGACATCAATGCCGTGTTCGATCATGGCAAGCGTGCCGTATCTTCTTTCCCTATCGCCACCGGCACCTATTACAAGATGGACTATTCTGCCGGTGTTGACATTTCCAACTACAAGAATATCTTCGTGCCTACGAGTTATATGGGCGTGAACTCGCGCTTCAACTTCGAGGGCGGTTATGAGAACGATACCAAGGCAGGCATGCTGCATGTGGCCAGCCATCACTTCTCACCTGGCAAAAAACAGTGGACGTGGGGCAACGGTGACTTCGGACGTGCCTGGGACCGCAACCTGACCGACGAGGCCACGCCCGAGGAAATGAAACAGTGGGGAATTGACCGCAAAGGCTTCCGTCCCTACATTGAGCTGATGGCAGGAGTCTATACCGAGAACCAGCCCGACTTCTCCTGGCTGATGCCTTATGAGGAAAAGATGTTCACACAATACTTTATGCCCTATCGTGAACTGGGCATAGTAAAGGAAGCCTCGAAGGACCTTATATTCAACATCAACAGCCTCACCCCCGACCCCTCTCCAAAGGGTGAGGGGAGTAGTCACCTTGTTGAGTTCAAAGTCTTTGCCACGAACAAGCAGGAGGTCTGCATCATTTTTCGCAACGACGATGGGGAGGTATACTACAAGAAGGAGATGACACTTTCGCCTGAAACCGTACTGACGGAGACGGTCAATGTGAAAGATGCCAAGTTCAACCAGCTGACTTTCGAAATCGTAAAGACTTTCGTCTATGGCCAGCGTGTCGTGTTGCAGTGGCATGCCGAGGCAGACGAAATCCGCCCCATTCCCGACTCTGCCGAAGCAGCCCTTCTGCCAGAACAGATTAAGACCAACGAGCAGCTCTATCTGACTGGTCTTCATCTGGAACAGTACCGCCATGCCACATGGCTGGCTACCGACTATTATGAGGAGGCTCTGCGTCGCGACCCGAATGACATCCGTTGCCTGAATGCTCTCGGCCTATGGTATATACGCAAGGGGCGGTTCGCCAAGGCAGAGGATTATCTGCGTAAGGCTGTGAAACTATCGCAAAAGCGCAACCCCAATCCCTACGACGGCGAGCCGATCTACAACCTCGCCCTTGCGCTGAAATACCAAGGTAAGGCATCAGAGGCTTATGAGCTCTTCTGGAAAGCCACTTGGAACAAGGCCTGGGCTGATGCCGGCTATTTCGAAGCCGCCAAGATTAGCACCATGCAAGGCCGCTATGAGGATGCACTCGACGAGGTAAACCGTTGCCTGAATAACAACTGGCACAACCATAAGGCCCGTGCGCTGAAGGCTGCCATTCTGCGTAAGCTGGGAGAAACAAGCGATGCCTTGGCACTCATCGACGAATCGCTGGAATATGATCTCTTCAACTACGGCTGCCGCTACGAGCAATATCTCATTGAACAGGACGAGGACATGCTGGCAGAAATGAAACAGATGCTGCGCCGGTCAGCACAAAACTATGATGAAGTGGCACTCGACTACGTTGCCGCCGGACTCACCGACGAGGCACGTGCCATCTGGCAGATAGCTATTGAGGAAAGGCAACGGGTAGGCGACGGAACGTCGGGAATGGGTGCCACCACTCCGATGACCTATTATTATATGGGACGTTACGACGAGGCAGAGAAGGCAGATTCCACCTACTGCTTCCCCAACCGCCCAGAGGATATCATTGCACTTGAAGCCGCAAAGCGGGCTAACCCGCAGGGTGCCCGTGCACCTTACTATCTCGGCTGCCTCTACTATGCCGCCCGTCAGTACGACTTGGCCATTGAGAATTGGGAACATTCTGCCCGACTAGATCCTGAGTTTCCCACCGTCTGGCGTAACCTGGCCCTTGGCCGCTTCAACAAACAGGACAAACAGCAGGAGGCTCTCGAATACATGGAGCGAGCCTTCCACCTCGACGAGAACGACGAGCGCATACTGATGGAACTCGACCAGCTCTACAAGCGCCTACACCGTCCTCACGAAGAGCGTCTGGCATTCCTGCAGAAATATCCTGGGCTCATCCAGCGCCGCGATGACCTTGTGCTCGAGGAGATCACACTGCTCAATCAGCTAGGCCGTTACGACGAGGCTATGCAGAAACTCGATGCCCGCATCTTCCATCCGTGGGAGGGAGGCGAAGGCAAGGTTCCCACACAGTATCAGGTTTGCCGTGTAGAACTGGCCAAGCAGGCTATTGTCGACAAAGACTATGAGAAGGCTGTCAAATTGCTCAACGAGTGCCTGGAATATCCCCATCACCTCGGCGAGGGAAAGCTCTACGGAGCGCAGGAGAACGATTTTTACTACCTGCTTGGCGTGGCTTACGATGCCCTCGGCAATAATGGAAGAGCCTTGGAGTGCTGGGAAGAGGCCACAAAGGGACCGCAGGAGCCAGCTGCCGCCATGTACTACAACGATGCTAAACCTGACAAGATTTTCTATCAGGGACTGGCTCTCCACAAACTTGGGCGCGACGGTGAAGCCCACGGACGTTTCTACCGGCTCATCAACTACGGCAAACAGCATATCTTCGGAGGGCTACGGGGAGACGAACAAAGCTCGGGGAGGAAGCAGATCATGGACTACTTTGCCGTATCCCTACCCGACCTGCTCATTTGGGAGGACTCTTTAGATACGAAGAACCTTATCCACTGTAAGTACATGCTTGCCCTTGGCTACTACGGAATGGGCGACATGGAACATGCCGAGCGCTATCTGAAAGAGGTGGAAGCCCTTGACAACAACCATCAGGGCATTCAGCAGTTCCGCACGCTAATCAACGCAGGGCTATAAATATCTTACAAACCAAAAACTGAATCCTTCTTCCCGCTGATGGTGAGCAGACTCATCACCGGCGGGAAGAAGAATCCAGCCAGAGGTTTTCCACAGATTTTTAATAGAATTCAATAGGATGATTGGGGTGGGACGACCTTCATCGAATCGTCAGTATTCCATCCTCCTCATGCGGGATGAAGGGACCTTCTTTGACCTCGAAGATAACGGAGTCGGGCTCAAGACACTCCAGCGAATGCCAGGTGTTTTTCGGAATGTCAACGCCATAGCGTCCTTCCTCGCGGCAGATGGTCACGCGCTCAATAACAGAACCGTCGTCACGGTATGTTATTATCTGCACCTTACCTTTCAGGATGACAAACGTCTCATCTTTGGTCACATGATGATGTATCGGAATGACGGTTCCCACTTCCACCGCATTCAAAAACCGATGGCACTTGTCATCGAGACTCTGATGGAAATTATAATTCATCCGCAAGCGAGGCGACTCCTGCGCCTGTCTTATCACGTCGTTCAGCAGATTGTCGTCTATAATCTTCATACGCTTTATTTCATGTTTAACCTATTCTTCATATCACGATGTCTCGCATTCCTTCTTTCTGAAGGCCTCAGATGCCCAGAAAGTCGGCACGCATGGGGCTGAAGGTATCGATTAGAGTGCCTGCCTCGAGACAGACACAACCATGAGGCTCATCGGGAGCAACATAATAGCCGTCGCCTGTTGTCAAGATACGCTTCTCGCCGCCAATGGTGAGCTCGAACTTACCACTTGCCACATAGGTAGCCTGACTGTGATAGTGCGTGTGGACAGTGCCCACTGCTCCCTTTTCGAAAACCACCTTCACCATCATCAGCTGGCCATCGTAGCCCATGATTTGACGACGGATGCCAGGATCGGGAGTTTCCCATTTCATTTCGTTTCCAATTTGGAACCTTTCGCTACATGTTTTCATCTTGTTTTAATCGGTTTTTGTTGGTTGTTAAATATTCCGTTATATGTATTCTTTTCAGATTCACCGCCCAATGAAGGTCTGATTCATGTTGAATATGAGTGTATTCTGTTGACTGAAAAGAAGTTAATCCATCATCAATTGCGACACTTTTACAAACGCATAAAAAACGAGTGATATCACATCACCCGTTTTCCCATGCTGACATACAGCGCATGATTACCAGTCGTCATTGTCGTTGCCCACGATACCGTTTTTCACGGCCTCCTCGATCTTGTCGATGACGGCATTCGAGAATGCATGTGTCATGACGAGTGCCTTAGCACAGGTGCGCTTTTGGGCGTCTTTCTGCACAAATGGGTAGTGGCGTGCGATTTCCCACTGCTCGTCATACAGGTTCTCGTTTGTCTTGTCATCCTTCTTGCGCTTTGAGTCACCGTATGTCCGACGGTCGCTTTCACTGGCCATTGTAAGCCAGCCACCACTGATGTCGGCCAGAATATCGTAGCTTTGTACGGTATAAGTGACTCGCAGACGCTCATCCTTGATATCGATTCGGATGACGGGAGTAATACTAACGCTATATTTGTTCAGCGTACCAGTATGTTCAACTATATTAGGGATTGTCGAAGAGATGATGATGCATCCAGCATCCTTATCATTGAGCGTTATAGCCTGCTTATCTTTGAATGTAGCTGTTACCCAATAGTTAATGGCTACGTACAGCTGTTGTTTGCTCTTTCCTTTCGCCTCAATCACTTCCTGATAGGTCAGTGACTGGTTCTTGTCGAGCTCGATGGTGGTGGCCAGGTTGGCAGCCGCATCAAGCCATTTGTCACCATATCTTTCCTTGGCATATTTCTCCAAGTCGGCAGCTTTCATGATCTGGGCCTGCATGCCCATTGTACCACAAAGAATAATAGTGGTAAGCATCCAAAATCTTATCTTATTCATATCGATTATTTTTTTATAGGTTTGACTTTCTTATGATTAACTCAGCTGGAGACTATTACAACTCATCAGATGGTCTGCAACGAGGAGGGATTCCGATATTTAGAATTTCGCCCGTACACCAATCAATATGATACCCTGCTCTCCAACTCCAGCCTCTGCGAATGCGCGCAGGTTCTGGCTGCCAGCCTCAAGGCCGAGCAATGAAGCCTGATACATGAAGTAGAGTTTATTGTCGGAAGACATCTTATTTGTTTCCAAATCGTTTCTCTCGTCCTTCATCATCATTCCGCCAACGGCTGCTTTCGTGTAGACGCCAAAGTTCTTTTTATTCATCCAGTAGTATTTTACTGATGGCATGAATGCGATGTATGTACGAGAACGGTCACCTACTTTCTCACCACTTTTTTTATTGGCAACATCCTCACTGTATTTAGCGAAGGTAGCGATAGCACCGACTGCCAAGTTTGGATTATTAAGATGGTAGAAGTATTCTACGCCCAATGTGCCGAACTGCTTATTATCCTCCCACTTGTAACCTGAAAGCTGATCGAATATACCATTGCCGATAGCATTTCCTATACCGTCACCGAGGAGTGACACACCAATTCCATAACTGACACCGAGCTCGTGCTTGGGTTGATTACTCTGTGCATTCACGCTGAGAGAAGCCATCATGGCGGCTACGACCATTGTCATTATCTTTTTCATTGTCTTAATCCTCTAATTGTTGAACATTTGGTTTTATTTTCAACAGGCTTAGCTGATTCTGTTCCAGCGAGCTCTTTTCTGTAGCGGAATGGCTGCCTGTTTTTTGTTTTCTTGATGCAAAGATACGGCGTATATTTGTTCGCTGGATTATTTTTCTCACTTTTTTCACTTTCATATTGCGACAGCGCGACAATTCTGCGACAAACAGAAAAAACAGGCTGAAAAACTGTCGCTCACAGGCGAATTGTACCCCAAAACCACGTGTCTGTATACAGATTTGATGGTGCAAAGATACGATTCTTTTTCTGTTTAGAGTCTTCATCATGAAAAGAATTATGTATTTTTGTAGCGGAAATAGGCTAACATACATATATATAAATATGAGTAAAAAGAGAATCCTCTTCGTCTGCCTGGGAAATATATGCAGGTCACCTGCAGCCGAGGGCATCATGAAGCAGATGGTTGAGCAGCGGGGATTGGGACATCTGTTTGAGATAGACTCTGCCGGTATTGGCGGATGGCACATCGGACAACTGCCCGACTCCCGTATGCGCCGACACGGAGCACGCCACGGTTACGACTTCAACAGCCGGGCAAGGCAGTTCAGCAGCACCGATTTCGACCTTTTCGACGTGATTGTGGGCATGGACAAGGAGAACATCTACGACCTGAGACACCAGGCACACTCTGACGCCGACAGGAAGAAGATTGTATGCATGGCAGACTACCTGCGGCACCATCCCGGACAGGCTACTGTCCCTGATCCTTACTATGGCGTTGACCGTGATTTCGAACTGGTGATTGAACTGCTCGAAGACGCCTGCGAAGGACTGCTGGAGGAAATGATACAAATGAAAACATAGATGATACATTTACAAAAGACGGGATAAAAATAAAGCATTATCTTTGCAACATGAAAAAATTAGTCCTTTTATTTTTGACCGTCTTTGCACTCTACGCCAACGCACAAGACAACACACAATGGGCCACTACATGGGCCACAGCACCGGAGTTTACGGGTAAGAGCGACATGCCTCAGACCACTGAACTGACCGACTGCTCGGTGCGTGAGATTATCCATGTGTCGTTCGGTGGGAAACAGTTGCGCATGCAGTTTTCCAACGAGTTCAGCAAAGAGCCGGTGGAAATCAAATCGGTTTATATTGCCAACCTGACAGCTGATGAGAGCGGGCGCAACGACCTGCCTGGCACCGACTACACGGCCATCGTGAAGAAGTCGGTTCGCTACCTGACATTCAACGGCAAGCGTAACGTGACCATCGATGCGGGACAGGCCATATTCTCGGATGCAACAAATTTTAATCTGCAGCCTCTGCAACGTCTCTCCATCACGATTTGCTATGGAAAGACACCCGTGAACGCCACATCGCACCGTGGCTCGCGCACCACGTCGTATATCATGAAAGGCGAGGCCAAGCCCGGCAAGAAATTCATAACTTTCGAGAAACTCGACCACTGGTATAGCATCAGTGCGCTGGACGTGAACGGTGAGGGCAACGAGTGCATTCCTGCCATTGGAAACTCGATTACCGACGGGCGCGGCACGACCACGAACCTGCAAAACCGATGGACCGATATTGCCAACGAGGATCTGATTGGCCGGCAAAACAACCCGGCAGGCATCGAGTATGGTGTGGTGAACCTGGGTATCGGCGGCAACTGTGTGCTAAACGGCGGACTGAGCGAGCCGGCAGTGAAGCGTTTCGAGCGCGACGTGATGAGCCAACGCAACTTTAAATATATCATCATTTACGAGGGAATTAACGACATCGGCGGCAGCAACGGGCGCAGCGAACAAGTGGCCCGCGAATTGATGGATGCCTATAAGAGATTTATCAAGACTGCTCACGAACGCGGTGTGAAGGTACTCATGGCTACCATCCTGCCTTTCGGCAAGAGTTTCTACGACGAGGGGAACTGGTTTAAGGAGGCTGCCCGCCAGACCGTTAACCAGTGGATACGCACCAGCAAAGACATCGACGGTGTCATCGATTTCGATGAGGTGATGCGCGACCCGCAGAATCCCCTCCAGCTACGTGAGGAATGGCAGGAAGACTGGCTGCACCCCAATGCCAAAGGCTATGAGGTGATGGGCCGCTATGCTGCAGAGAGAATCCAGGCGCTGACCGCCGGAAAGTAGGAAAACGCAGACAGACTCTTCGGAAAAAGAAAGAATAAACATAAAAATACATCATAAAAATGGAAACAAACCAATCGACACAAGAGGCAAAAGGCTTCTACAAACTCTCATGGTTGCAGCGCATCGGATTCGGTGCGGGCGATCTGGCGCAGAATCTGATTTATCAGACCATCTGCATGTATCTTCTGTTTTTCTACACGGATGTGTATGTGCTGGGCGGCGATGCTGCCAAATCGGCAGGACTGGCCGGAACGATGTTCCTAATCGTACGACTGGTCGACGTATTGTGGGATCCGCTGGTAGGAACATTCGTCGACAAGCATAATCCGAGCTGGGGAAAATACAGGAGCTATCTTATCATGGGTGGTATTCCACTCACCATTCTGGCTATCCTGTGTTTCTGGGATGGTTTCAAGCCTTCCATCCTCTATGCATATATCACGTATGTGGGCATGTCGATGCTCTACACGCTGATTAACGTGCCTTATGGCGCCTTGAACTCATCATTGACGCGCGACACCGACGAGATAACCATTCTCACCTCCGTACGCATGTTCATGGCCAACGTGGGCGGACTGTGCGTATCGGCTGGTGTGCCCCTGCTGGTGGCTACGCTTGCCGGAGCAGAACTTCCTATCCAGATGGCACTGTTCATGGGTCTGGGCTCACTGCCCTCGTTCATCTTCATGCCGCTGGTTCCGGCCATCAAGAAGAAGGTAGGAAAGAAGAACATGTTCTACATTTTCCTTTCCGTTGCTATTCTCGGTATGGCGTTGCTGTATATTATCAGCCGCATCGGAACTGTGCAGGAGAACATCACACTGGTCTATATCGCCCAGTTCATCAAGTCGACGGGTGTTATTGTGGCTACCGGTTATATGTGGGCACTCATTCCCGAGGTCATCTCCTATGGCGAATATACCACGGGACGCCGCATCTCGGGTATCGTTAACGCGCTGACGGGCATCTTCTTCAAGGCTGGAATGGCCCTGGGTGGTGTTGTTCCCGGCTTTGTGCTGTGGCTGGTAAACTACAAGCCCGTTGCCTCTGAGTCGAGCAACCTTCCTAACGACTCGCACGCTTGGTTCCTCACCATGCTCATCTTCTCGCTGGTGGGCCTGTCACTGCTCATCTTCTGCTTCTCGCAGACCAAGGAGCGCGTCGTGATGGACGAGAAAGAGACCAAGAACGTGAAGGTCAGCGACCTTTGGAAAGAGTTCAAGCGCAACCGCCCGTTGCGCGTCATCGCCCTGTTCTTCATCACAGCCTTTGCCATGATGTCGGTAGGTAATGCCGCCGGTGCTTACTTCATGAACAACATGGAGACACTGCCAGCACTCGCACAAGAAGGTATCCGCTGGTTGGTATGCGTCATTCCCGCCATCCTGCTGCTTTTAGCCATGTTCATCATCTCAAGATATGAGCTGAGCGACGAGAAGATTGACCAGATTAACAAGGAAATTGAAGCAAGAAACAAATGAAACACATAATCTCTCTCTCAATACTATCATTACTGCTTTGTTGTTGCGGTAGCACAACAGAGAAGGAGCCGACGCTGAAGGAGGTGCTGGGAAAGCACTTCCTCATCGGCGTGGCCATGAATACCGACCAGGTGGCAGGCATCGACCCGAAGGCTGCCCCCATCGTGAAGAAACACTTCAACGCCATTGTGCCGGAAAACTGCATGAAGGGCGAGGTAATCCATCCTGAGGAAGACCGCTACGACTGGACCGAGGCCGACCGCATCGTGAAGTTTGCCGAAGATAACGGTCTCACCATCACCGGCCATTGTCTGGTGTGGCACTCACAGGCCCCCAAATGGATGTTCACCGACAAGGAGGGGAAACCCGTCAGCCGTGAGGTGCTCATCGACCGCATGCACAAGCATATCGCCACTGTGGTGGGCCGCTACAAAGGGCGCATCAAGGGATGGGACGTCGTCAACGAGACTGTAGAAGACAACGGTGAGATGCGACGCTCACCTTATTATAATATCATTGGTCCCGACTACATCGAACTGGCGTTTAAGTTTGCCCATGAGGCCGATCCCGACGCCGAGCTTTACATCAACGACTACTCCATGTCGAAGCCCGGCAAGCGCGAGACTACCTGCCGTATCGTACGCGAGTTCAAGGAGAAGGGAATACGCGTCGATGCCATCGGTATGCAGAGCCACAACGGACTCGACTATCCCGACCTTGCGGAATACGAGAAGAGCATGGACGCTTTTGCCGCCTGCGGTGTGAAGATCATGATGACCGAGCTCGACCTGAACATGCTCCCGAATCCTGAAAACTTCGGAGGTGCCGACATCAACCAGAACTTCCAGTACGACGAGAAAATGAATCCCTACCGGAACGGTATCACCGAGGAGGGCATCGAGACATTCAACAAACTCTACACCGATTTGTTTAAAATCTATTTCAAGCATCGCAACCAGATCAGCCGCATCACATTCTGGGGAGTTGACGACGGCTCGTCGTGGCTGAATGATTTCCCCGTGAAGGGCCGCACCAACTATCCGCTGTTCTTCGACCGCGACTACAACGAGAAGCCCATTCTCCAACAGGTGATTAAAATCTTCGAATAACCCCATTTATCCCATTACTCCCATTATTCCCATTAACCCCATAAAAAAAACAAAAAAACAATGAAACCCAGATATCTTTTCCCAAGTGATTATATGGCAGACCCCTCTGCCAACGTGTTCAACGGACGTCTGTATGTCTACCCCAGCCATGACTGGGACAGCGGCGAGTGCTTCGACGACGACGGCGGGCACTTCCAGATGCGCGACTATCACGTACTGTCGATGGACGACGTGATGGAGGGCGAAGTGACCGACCACGGTGTCATCTTAGACGTGAATGACGTACCCTGGGCTGAGAAACAAATGTGGGACAACGATGCCGTTGAGAAAAACGGCAAATACTATCTCATTTTCTCTGCCAAAGACTATACGGGCATGTTCCGTCTGGGCGTAGCCGTTGCCGACAGTCCCGAAGGTCCGTTCCGCCCGGAAAAGGACCCTATCCGCGGCTCGTTCAGCATCGACCCCTGCGTGTTTAAGGATGACGACGGCGAGATTTACTGTTATTTCGGCGGCATCTGGGGAGGACAGTTGCAGTGGCGCGCACCTCTTGCAGCACCCTATGCACCCATTGCCCAGCCCGATACCGCTCCTGCTCCAGCCAATGCTGTCGACCTCGGACATGCTCCCGACAAGAAGACCGAACTCTTTGCCCCGGCTGGCGCCCCAGCACTGACCAGTTTTGTGGCCCGCATGACCGACGACGTACTGCAGTTCGTCGAGGCTCCACGCCCCGTTGTCATTGTCGACGAGAACGGCGAGCCGCTGAAAGCCGACGACCCTCACCGCTTCTTCGAGGCTTCGTGGATGCACAAGCAGAACGGCAAGTACTATTTCTCTTATTCCACTGGCGACAGCCACTATCTTTGCTATGCTGTGGGCGATAATCCTTACGGCCCCTTCACCTATCAGGGTGTGATTCTGGAGCCCGTGGTTGGTTGGACCACCCACCACTCCATCGTTGAATACAAAGGCAAGTGGTATCTGTTC
>JAEEGK010002603.1_pt1 | contig 45214 bp, 29 predicted proteins | sample 8958771 | NCBI WGS metagenome assembly JAEEGK01 (sample SAMN16246547, study PRJNA631951) | gut metagenome | biome: gut microbiome; feature: rumen; material: SC-attached | host: Bos | place: Iran: Karaj | collected 2018-10
ATATTTTTTTTTTCATTTCTTGCTTCTTTATATTCATTTTGTTTTTTTTCTTTATTTAATTTAATGGCGTTTTGAATTCCTGTTTCAATTTTATTTTTTCATTTTTAATTTTTTCTTTTTTTTTTTTAACTCTTCTTCTTCATTATTTTTAACTTCTCAAAGATTTTAAAAGTTTTTCTTTTTCTTCTTTAGCTTTAATAATATTTTTTTCTTGTAATTTAAATTTGTTTTTTTTTCTATTAATCTCTTTTTCTTGTTTTTGTAAAGCAGATATTCTATTTTTAATCAAAATAATTCTTTGTTCATATATTTTTTTTTCTTTTTCAGAATCTTTTGAAGCTTTCATATTTTCCATAATTTCTGTTTGAAGTTATATCCTGTGATAATTTATTTTTATTTATTTCGTTTGTTGTAGTGGTTAATTTAATATTTCCTCCATTTGGTATTTTATTTTTATAAAAATTATTATTTGTTATTTCTAATTCTGTTTTTGGCTTTTCTATAGAATTCTTTTTCTTAATTTTTTTTTCTGGAATTTTTTTCTCTTTTTCTTTTTTTTCTTTTTGATTATTTAAATTTTCTTTTTTTAATTTTTTGTCTATTTTGTTTTTTTTAGTTTTAATTCTTCTTTTGTTATACTTGTATCTCCATTTTTTATTATTGAATCTTTTTCTTTTTCTTTTGTTAAAGATTTTTTTTTCAAATTCTCTTTTATTAAAGTTTCTTCTTTTTTTTCTGAGAAATTTAAATTTTCCTTTTTTGGTGTTTTTTCTTCCTTTTTTTCTATATTATTCAAATCTTCCTTTTTTATTGGAGATTGTACTTCATTTTTTGGTAAATTTAATTCTTCTTTTATTTCACTTTTTTCTATGTTTTCATCATTTTTTATTGAAATGTCTTCTTTTTTATTATTACTATTTTCATCAATTGAAGTTTCTTCTTTTTTATTATAAGTGTTTTCATTTATTTTACTTTCTTCATATTTTTCTTTAATAATTTCTTCTTCTTTTATTATATTTTCTTCTTTGGGAGTATTTATATTTACTTCTTTTATTATTCTACTTTCTTCTTTATTGTCATTAATATTTTCTTCTTCTTTTAAAGTTCTTTCTTCTATGTTTCCATTATTATTTTCTTCTTTTTTTTCTTCCTTATTTTCATCTTCTTTTATATTATTTTCTTCTATATTTTTCATTAAAATATTACCTTTTATTTTATCATCGGTATTTCCTTCTTCTTTTAAAACATCTTCTTTTTTTTTTTTCTTCTCTATTTTCATTTTCTTTTTCATTATCTTCCACTTTTTTTTCTTCTATTACATTAGTAATTTCTTCCTTATTTTCAGGAATAATTTCTTTTTTCACTTCTTTAACATTTAAATTATCTTCAATTTTTTCAATATGAGTTTCACTAACTTTTGAAATTATAGTTTGTTCAGTTTTTTCACTATTAATATTATTATTATTAATATCCTCTTCTTCATTTTTTTTCCTTTTTATATTTTCTATTATTTCAATATTATTTTCAGAAGAATTAGGGAGAGAAGATATTTGAGTTTCATCATTTTTAACTCCTAAAATATTATGATTTTTAAATACTTTGAACATCAGAATTTGAAATTGAATTATGTTCTTTTTCTTCATCAGGATTTAATTTAATTGAATCCTGAGGATTTTCATTAACGAATTCAGACATAATATAAATATATATTATTTATTTAAATAATTTAAATAATTATTAATTTTTACTAATAATGAATAATATTTGATATAATATATAAATGAAAGTAATTAAAATATATATAAAATAAAATATGATAAAATATATTCTTTTTATTTTTTTGACACTTTTTTTTTACTTTTGGATTTTTTAATGTTTTTATTAACTCCATTACTTTTCGGACTTGCTATTATTTTATCATTATTATTTTCTTTTTTTAAACTTAAATCTTCTATTCCTTCAGGAAGAGGTTTATCAACATAAGTAGGAATATTAGTTTCCATTCCTTCTATTTCTTTTCCAATTTCAATTAATCTTTTAGAAGTATATAAAAAGAAATTTTCAGGTAAAATTTGATTTGAAATTAATTCTGCAAATATTATATTGAATGCAATATCTAAACCACTTTCATTTAAGTATTCTTCTACTTGTTTATATTGTTCTTCTTTTCTTTCTTGATTTAATCTTAATGTTTCTTCTCTTTTTTTTAGAGTTTCTGGATCATATTGTAATTTAGATTTTTGAATTTTTTTTATTTTTTTTGGTCGTTTTTTATCTTTTTTTGTTTCTTCAGTTGAATCATTCATTTAATATTTATAATATATTAAAAAATATTTTAAAATAATAATTAAATTTGAAAATTTAATAAAATGTTATAAAAATAAATACTAACAACTTCCCTTAACAAATTTTATATAAACTATTATCATTTAAAGACATTATTATAATGCCTAAAAATGAATTATATAAAAGTCTAATTAAAAAAAACATTATATTTTTCTCAAAGATTAATTGATTTCCTCAGATTAAATTCTTTTTTCATATCTCCCCACATTTTTCTGACATCTAAACAAGCACAAGTCTTTTTTCTGCTATAATTTCTTTTTCTTCTAGAATATTTCTTTTTATTATTATCATCATTATTCTCTTCATCACTATTATTATCAAAACTTAATTTAATTTCATTTTCATTAACAGATAATCTATTATAAATAGAATTAACTTTAATATCACTATTTCTTTTATTAATAATAACTACATTTGATTTTTTCTTAGGAGATAAATTTGCACTTTCTTTAGAATTAATATTATTTGTATCATTAGTTTCTTCTTCTTCAGTTAAATCTTCTTCTTTAATTTCCTCTTCTTCTTCTTCTTCTTCTTCTTCTCTTTGTTTTCTAGCTTGCTCTAAGAAATATTCTATTCTAATATGTTTTTGATTAGCTTTTCTTAAATCATCATATTCATAAATTGATAATAAATAATAACCTAAAATTTCTAATTCACCATCTTCATCAGCATCATAATAAGGAACAATAGGAATTCCATTATCTAAATGATAAGAAAAGGATAAAACTGAATTATCAATTAAAATAATATTTTTTAAATTATAATATTGATCAAATATACCTAAATCTTTAACATAAAATTTAACTCCATCAACTTCATTTAAAACACAATTATTTCTATATAATCTATATTTAGAATATTTTTTTTCAGGATCCATAAAATTTAAAACTGCATCTGCATATGATTGATGACTTGCTGTAAATATAACTATATGATATTTATCTTTAATTAAATCTAATGCTTCTTTCCAAAAAGGTCTTATATTAACTCCTATTTTTACAGTTTTTTTAGAAGGTAAAGTTACTTCAACTATATTTTGATATTTTTTATTTCCTTTATTTATTTCTCCTGTACAATGAACCAAAGTTTCGTCTAAATCAAATAATGCAATTTTCTTATAACTTTCTTCAGGAGGAAAATTAAAGTTGACTTTATCTTTTATTTTATTTTGTTTTGAAGGATCTAAATCTAATATCATTGACATACATTTTTCAGTATATTCATAAAAATCACTTATTGTTTCTGTATTTGTGAAATTTTTAATTATTTCTTCAGCATGAGATAATAATTTCCCAAAATGATGTGTTTTTTTTTTTAAATCTATACTTTTTGATTTAAATAAATTTATGTTTTCATTATAATTATCTTTATTTTTTGGAACTTTTGAATCCATTTTATTTAAAGGTGTTCTAAAAGTATTATCTAAAGTTCTTGTTGATTTTATTGCACTTTTTGATTGTTTTGAATTATTTTCATAATCAGAATCATATTTTTTAGTTAATTTTCGTGGAGGACTTCTTTTTAATTTTTCGATTATTTCATCATAATTTCTATTTAATATATCTATCTTTGTATTACTTCTTTTTTTGTGTTTTGGAGATGAATATTCTTTTTTTTCTATTTTTATATTATTTTCTTGTTCTTCATTTTTTTTTATTGAAAATGAAACTACTTTTTTTGGTTTAGAATTTTTATCTATATTAGGTTTTGGCTTTGTAACACTTGTTTGGGAAATTTTAGAAATATTATTATGAATAGATATATTATTCATTATAAGCTTATTATTATTATTTGAATGAAGAGCAACAGGACAAAATGGAGTAAAATATATTTGTTTATGTTCTGAACGACTACTTAAACATTTATATGATGTTTGTAAGGTTGGAGATGAATAATAATAAATTGGAGGTATTGATATTTTTATATTTTCATTTATGGCAGTACTCATTTTATTAATTACTTTTTTAGAAATAATTGTATAATTTTCTTTATTAATTTTTTTATTATAAATAAATCTATATTTTTTATAAGAAATTTAAAAATTTATTTATAATCTATTAAAATTAATACATAAACATTCATTAAAAAATGAAATTTAAATTATAAAAAACAAAAAAATATACAATAAAAAACTTATTATTAATTAATCATAAAGAACAATATTTATTTTATAGAAATAGAAAGTACTTCTCTTTTAGCAAAACCATAACTTTCAATTGTGGCATTATCATTATCATACTTTTTTCCAGTAAAAGGAGAAAAAATACAAATATTTTGAACACCTATTTTTTTACTAACATAATCTTTAACTTCACCAATAGTATTATTCCCAAGAAATCTTCTTTCAAATTCATCACTATTATATTTAAATCTAATGTCAAAAACATTATTGTTATTAGGAGATTCATAAAAAAAATTAGTTTGATTATTTATATATTCTTTTTTCTTACTATCATTTCCTCGAAAAGAATTATTTTTTCCAGAAAATTTATTTACTTTTGAAACAGCTAATTTTATCATACGATTCAATTGATTTTGATCAAAACCTATACATTCCATATCTAATTGACCATCAATATATAAATATAGATGTGGTATACTTGATATTCTAAATTGTTGAGATATTTTATTTTTATCTACATCTATTATTATTAAAGTAAATTTATATTTTTCTGCAGCTGAATATAATATTGGAGATAAGCTTTGACATGGAGCACACCATGTTGCTGAGAAATCTAATATTACTGGACCTAACTTTTTGAGGTATTTGTTTATATTGTCTGATGGAGAAAAATTTATTATGTTTGCTTTATACATTTTTTTCATTTAAATTATTATTTAAATTTTGTGTTTTTTGTGTGATTTTATTTTTTTTAAATTCGGTATATTAAAGTAATTAATTTGTTTATAATATAATTGTAATATAAAAATAATAGTTAAAATATTATTAATATATATAAATAAAAGTTTTTTATTAATCTTCAAAATAATGTTGTATCGTATAATTATATTTTTTATTTGATTCTTTACATCCATAATCATTACTTGTAAATAATCTATTAAATCTTCTTTCTTTTCGAATAAAATCTCTTCTAGCTTTATCTAAAGTATCAATATATAATTCATTTTTTTTTTCTTTTTTATTATTTTTAATAATTTTTTCTTGACTTTTATTGCCTTCTGATTTTAAATTATTAATAACTTCATTTATTGAATTTTTCCTTTCATGATTTTCATAAACACCATCAAAACTTTTTAAATTAAATAATGAAGGTTTTTTTTTTCTAGTAAAATTACTCTCATTTGATATTCCACTATATTGACTTTCTTTCCTTGAAGGATGAATACTTTTATAATTATTTCTATAAAGGTTTTTTTTTAAATTTTGAACATTTTTATTATATTGAAATATTTTAGGTAAATATATAAATTTTTTATCTTCAAGATTTTCTAGACTAAAGTGTTTTTTATTTTTCTTTTCTTCATTATCAAAAAATAAATTTTTTTCCATTTTCATTTTATATTTATTAGAATCAATATTATAATATCCTTCTTTTGCTTTTCCTCCATATTGATTTAATATTTCTTGATTCATTCTTCTTAAATGCTTTAAATCTCTAAATAAAAAATCTTTTTCTGATTCTTTATTTTCTATTTTTCTTTTTTGTTGATCAAATAAATAAATTAATTTGTGTTTTTTTTGTTTTTTTAATTTTTGATCTTCTAAATAATCATTCATAATACTTTTAAATATTTGAGATGAATGACCTACATTAAAATAGATTTTCTTATTACGAGATATAATGTCTTTTTTACTTAAAGCTCTTAAATACATATTATATTATTTTTAATTTAATTAATTTATAAGTTAGGAAAAATTATATTTGAAATAAAAATCTTTTATATTAAAGTAAATTTAATTGATGATAATAAATACTTATTAAAAAAGAATTGTTTAAAAATCTTAAAAACATTGAAATATCCTTTATGGAATTTTTAATTTCACCTAATAATCCAAGTGAATTTAAGTTTTTTGTTTTAAAAAAATTTCTTAATTTATTTAAAAAAAGAAATTAAATAAATATTTTATTTATATATTTTGATTGAATTCCATTGATTTAAATTGTAAAAGTTAATTATAAAAAATCCTATCAATATTATTCAAATAAATGATTTATCATAAAACATTTTCAAAATAATAATACCTCTATAATGGGTGAAGTTGTTAAAATTTAATATTCTTGATTAATATTTCAATATTAAAAATATTGTATATAATTTTAAATATATACTTTAATTTATCTTATACAATAATTATTTTATAAATTATAGAATAATAAAATTAAATTATATTTATTCACAATATGCCTCGTTCAAGATCTAACTCAAGAAGACATTCAAGACATTCATCACATAGACATTCAAATTACAGAGAGTCTAAATATCATCGCAGACATCACAGAAATAGGTCAAGATCAAGAGACTATGAAAAAAACGGTAAAATATCTGAAAATTTTAATTATTATTCGAAAGGTCATTCCAGACATTCCCATTCCAGATCCTATCATAGGAGAAGAGATTCAGAAGAAAAGAAACAAAATAAGGAAAATTTAATCAAAAAAATTACAGAAGAATCAAAAAAAGAAATTTCCTTAGATAAAAAATTAATAGATGAAGATTTCTTATCAAAAGACAATAAAGAAGAAGAAGAAATTAATATATCAAATAAAAATATAGAAGTAAATAATAATAATTATCCTAGTTTACAAAATGTTCAAAAAGAAGAATCAAATGAAATAGATCCATTAGATGCTTTCTTTCAAAATATTGAAAAAGATGCTATTATTCAAGAAGATCAAAAAGATGATGATATGGAAATAACACAAGAAGAATTATTCAAAGATTATATTAATCAAAATAATTCAAATAATGAAAATTCAAATATAGAAGAAATAATAGAAACTAAATCAAATGAAGAAAATGATAATTACCATAAAAAATTTATTGAAGAAATTACAAATAAAATAATTAAACCAGAAGAAATAAATTTAAATGGTGATGCAATATATAATGAAGATATTAATGAATATATAAGAAAAAATGATTATATGTTAGATTCAATTGAAAATGATTGGAGAAGAATAAAATTATCAAGAGAAAAAACAAAAGAATTAATACCAATAGATCACACAAAAATAGATTATGAGCCATTTAAAAAAAATTTATATTTAGAATCTCCAGAAATATCAAAATTAACAGAAAATGAAGTAGAAGAAATAAGAAGAAAAAATGGTGATATAAAAGTAAGAGGGAAAAAAATACCAAAACCAATCTTAAATTGGTATAATTGTGGTTTAAATGATACAATAACAAAAATATTAGAAATGAGAAATATAATAAATCCTTTTCCAATTCAAATGCAAACTATACCAATAATAATGAGTGGTAATGATTGTATTGGAATTGCAGAAACAGGTTCTGGTAAAACATTAGCATATATTCTTCCTATGTTAAGACATATTTTAGCTCAAAGAAAATTAAATGAAAATGAAGGTCCTATTGCTTTAATATTAGTTCCTACTAGAGAATTAGCATGCCAAATTTTTGAAGAAATTAATATTTTCACTAAATATTTAAAAATTAATGTTTCTTGTGTTTATGGTGGATCTGCTATGGGAAATCAAATTAATGAATTAAGAAGAGGAGTTGAAATTGCTGTTGCTACTCCTGGAAGATTTATTGAAATATTATCTTTATCAAAAGGAAAAATATTTAATTTACAAAGAGTAAGAATAAATATATTTTTTAATTATATAATATTTTTTTTTCAAAATAATTTTTTGAAAAAAAATATTATTTTTTTAAAATAGGTAACTTATGTAGTTCTTGATGAAGCTGATAGAATGATGGATTTAGGTTTTGAACCTCAAATATCTAGAATTTTAATGAATATAAGACCTGATAGACAAACTGTTATGTTTAGTGCTACTTTTCCAAGGCAAATTGAATCTTTAGCAAAAAAAATATTAAATAAACCTATTGAAGTTGTTATTGGAAATAGAGGTCAAACTGCTAAAAATATAGAACAACATATTGAAGTAATTAATAGAGATATGATATTTTTAAGAATATTAGAATTATTAAATGAATATAATGATACTAAAATTATTATTTTTTGTGAATTAAAAGAAGATGTTATTGAATTATGGAAACAATTAACAAAAAGGAAATTTGATTGTGTTTTATTATATGGTGGAATGGATCAAGAAGATAGAATAGATTCAATAGAAAAAATAAAAAATGGTATTGCAAAAATATTAATTTCAACTAGTTTAAGTGCTAGAGGAATAGATATAAAAGATTGTGGTTTAGTAATAAATTTTAATTGCCCAAATCATAAAGAAGATTATATTCATAGAATAGGAAGAACTGGAAGAGCTGGAAAAAAAGGTATAGCATATACATTTATTGATCCTAAAAATGAAGATCATTTAGCTGAAGATATTGTTAGAGCTTTAGAAATGAGTAATCAAGAAATTCCAGAAGAATTAAAAAATGTTGTAAAAGAATATAAAATTAAATTAGAAAATGGTGAAGCTGAAAAATTCAGAATTTCTGGATTTTTAGGAAGAGGATATCAATTTAATAATATTGAAAATGAGAAAAATAAAATAGAAAGAAAATTAATAGGAAGTGGATATGATAATGATAAATACAATGAATATAATGATAATATACAAAAAGAAGAAGAAATAGAAAGAAATAAAAAAGAATTAAAATTACTAAATGATAATTCTTCCCAAGCATTAATATTAAGAGGTAAGACATTAAAAGAAAAGCATGAAGAAAAAATGAAAAATTTAAAAAGAGATAAAAAAGCACAACAAATAGCAATGGATATAGGAAATAATGTTGCAAGAGCAGCAATATTAACAGGTAAATCAAATAATGAAATTAAAATAATAGTTCAAAATGCTATGAAAAAAGCTTTAGAAAATTATAAAGCTGGAGTAAGCACAAAAAAAGGAGTTGAAGATGCTACAAAAATTATTGAAGAATGGGAAAAAGAAGAAAATTTAAAAAATCATATTTTTTCACTTGAATTTGAAATTAATGATTATCCTATTAATACTAGGATTAAATTAACTAGAAAAGATTATTTAAAACAATTAGGTGAAAATGATAATGTGGAAATTATTCAAAGAGGAGTTTTTGTTGAACCTGGGAAAAATACTCCTATTGGGCAAAAAAAATTATATTTATTAATTAAAGGACAAAATCAAAGTAATGTTAATGCTGCTTATAGTGAAATTAAAAGAAAATTTGATGAAAGTGCTTTGTCTTTTTATACTAGTAGTTTTGGTTATACTGGGAATACTCAAAGATATAAAATTTAAATTTTTATAATTAAATATATAGAATTATTAATACCATAAATGAATATATGAATTATTTTTTGGAAGTTTAAAAAATTTATATAATATTCGTTTATTATTAAATATAATTATATATTTAAAAAAAAACAATTAAAAAGAAAATAAAAAAATATATATTTTATTATTTTTTTTTTTCCTTAATAATTCATAATTGTTGAATTTTATTTTAATTTTTAAAAAAAAATTATTTCGTTTTACTTTTTTTCAATTTTAACTTGACAATTTTCAGGTTTAATATTATCGAAATTACTTGTTAAATATTCTAAAACATCATCAGCAAATTCTCCAGTTAAAGTAATACATTCTTGTCCATTATCTTCTTTAGTAACAGTACAACTACAAGCAAATTTTTTACTTAATTGTTTAGAAACATCTTTTAAAACTAAACCAAATTTTTCTAAATTAGTAATATAAGTAATATGTTTTTTTTTTCCTCTTCTAGATTGTTCTATTAAAACCATTGTTGGTTGTTTTTTCTTTTTATCTTTTTTTTTTTTATCTTCTTCATCATTTTCTTTTTTTGTAGTATCAATTTCTTCTTTTTCTTCTTTTTCATCTTTTTCATTTTCTTCTTTTTCATCATCAATTTTTTTTAAAAGTAAAGAATGAGTATATTTACAATATTCTTTTGGAAAACGACATAAATCACAATATTCTACTATTTTAGGTTTAATTGAATCTTCGTTTTCTTCGTCATCATTTTCTTTTTTTTCATCTTCTGATTCATTTTCTTCTTTTTTTTTATTTTTTTTATTTTTCTTATTTTTCTTATTTCTTCTTTCTTCATCATCTGATTCTTCTTCATCTTCTTTTTTCTCTTTTTTCTCTTTTTTTTCTTTTTTTTCTTTTTTCTTATTCATTTGTTCTTCTATTTCATCTGCTAATTTTTCCTTTTTTTTCTCCTCTTCATCAGACGAGTTTTCCTCTTGCTTTTTATTTTTTTTTTTGTTTTTGTTTTTATTCTTTTCTTCTTTATTTGTGTTTATTTCCTCTTTTTCTTCTTCTTCTGAGTCTTCGTTTTTTTTCTTTTGGTTTTTTTGATGCTTCTTAGGTTGTTCTTCTTCATCACTTTCATTGTTTGCTTGGTTTTGCTTTCTTTCTTTCTGATTTTGCTTGTAAAAATTTTTTTTAGCATTTTTTTTTGGTCCTTTTTTTTCTCTTTGATTCATTTTTTTGATATGATAAATTTTTAATTATTTACTATTTAAATATAATTATTATAAATTTAGGAAAATAATAATTTTTTTATGGTTTAAAAATTAATTTATTTCATTTTATACAATAAATAATTTTTTATAGTATAAATTTTATTTTTTAGAAGTTATATTTAATATAAATATAAAACAATAATGGATAAATATGAAATTTTTGAAATAATAGGAGATGGAACATATGGGACAGTATATAAAGGTTTAAATAAAATAACAAATGAAAAAGTAGCAATAAAAAAATTAAAAGACAAAATAAAAAGTTGGAATGAATGCATGGAACAAAATGAAGTTAGAATATTAAAAAAACTAAGCCATCAAAACATAGTTAAATTAAATGAAGTAATAAGAGAACAAAATAGTGAAGTATCCTTTATATTTGAATATGGAGGAATAAATTTATATGAATTTATAGAAGAATATAGAAAAAGAAAAGAGGTAATTCCTGAATTTAAAATAAGAAATATAATATATCAAATAATAAATGGATTAAATTACCTTCATTTAAATGGTTTTATTCATAGAGATTTAAAGCCTGAAAATATATTAATAATAGAAAATACAAATGAAGTTAAAATAGCAGATTTTGGAGTAGCAAAAGAATTACCAAAATATAAAAATCAACCTTTAACAGATTATGTTTGTACAAGATGGTATCGAAGTCCTGAATGTGTTTTAAAAACAATAAATTATAATAGTAGTATAGATGTTTGGGCTGTTGGTTGTATTATGGTTGAATTATATAATTTAAAACCAATTTTTCCTGGTATGGATGAATTTGATCAATTAAATAAAATTGTTAATATTTTAGGAACTCCTAATTTTAATGAATGGCCTGAAGGATATAAATTAATTCAAAAATTAGGTATGAAATTTCCAGTTAGTGGAAAAAAAGATTTAAATAATATTGTTATTGGAGCTTGTCCTGAAGCTATTAGAATGTTAAATGATATTTTTCAATATGATAGTAAAAATAGACCTTCTGCTGGTGAATTACTTAATTATGGTTATTTTAATGATTTAAGACCTGGAACTTTTCAATTTCAAAGTAGATATAATATTAATGAAAGAAATATTGAAAAGAATTTTGATAATAATTTTATTAGAGGAAATATTAATAATAATAATTTTAGTAATCTTAGTGGAAATTATTCTTTTGGGAATTTACAGAATAATATTGATAATATATATCCTTTGAATTTATATAATAATTTAAATGAAACTGAGCTTGAGAAAAATAATAGAGATTATATAAGAAATCTAAATTATAAAGATTATAGGAGTAATGAAAATGTTATTCCAGAGATAAATTCTGCTTTTAATAAAAATAATTATCAATTTAGATTGAATAATATTAATTCTAATAACGTTTTTAATCAATATAATTCTAATTATAATAAAAATAAATTCTCTTCTCTTGCTCAGAATAATATATTCTTTGAAAACAAAAAAAAATTTCCAGGAAATTTTTACAATGGATTTAGTAACAATAATATTTATTCAAAATACAGAGGATTAAATAATTATAATACAAATTATGGAGATAATTTTTCAAATAAACCGGCATTAGGCAGAATATATAATTATGGAACTTTTTTATATAATTAATTTTTTGTTTTAATTTGGTATTTAATTAATTGTATAAATATATTACTTATTTATTCTTAATATAAAATTAAATAAATGAAAAAATTAATTTTGACTAATAAATTTGTCTCTAAATTAAATAAAGATATAAAAATTAATTCTCCTGATCATAAAGAATCATCAAATGAAACATCTACAAAATTTTCAAAACAAATTAATTTAGTTAATAATTCAGAATATATTAATAAAAAAAAAGAAAAGGGAAATAAATCAAATATATTTAGAAATGAAAAAAGGAAAAATTTAAATGAATGTAAATCATATAAAAATTATAAAAAGATAAAGAAAAAATCTTTAGAGATTTCATTAACAGATATTAAACAATCAATTATAGATTATAATAAGAAAAAACATTCTATTTCGAAAGAATTATCTCCTAAAGAAATTAAGGAAAAAAAAAAGTTAAGAAATAAAAGTGAAAATTATAATAAAAAATATGAAAAGCAACTTTATGAAAGATATAATAAATATAATATATCAGAAATTCTATATAATATAGATAAAACTTATTCAAAAATTAATTTTAAAGATAAAGATTTTATGACAAGAATGGATAATTATACTTCAAAAAGAAATTTAAGAATAGAAAAAATAAATGAAATTTTAGAAAAAAAAATACCAAAAACTTCAAAAAAGAATTTATTATTAGTATTAAATAGACTTATTGATGATTCAAATAGAAGAATTGAAGCAAATAAAAAAGTAGAAATTTTTAAAAAAGATAATAAAATTAAAGATGATTATTCAGAAGAATTAAGTAAAAATAAATCAGTTTCATCAGAAAAATGGAAGAAAATTTATGAAGAAAGATTTAAATCGAAACTTAATCAATATAATAATGATAAAATAAAAATGAAATTAGATTCTGAACAAAAGAAGAAAAAAAATGAAGAAGAAGAACTATCTCAAATGAAAAAATATGGTAAATCTATTATTTTTTCTGAACAAATTTTAAATGAATATAATCAAAGATTATATTATTATCCAATTACAAAGAAAAAGTTATCTTGTTTAGAAAATTTAAAAATCAAAAATCAAGAATATGATAATGCAATTAAATTAAATAATAAAAAAATATATAATTTAAAATCACAAATAAATCAATTCCAAACAAACAGAAATAAATCATCGAAAACCAAAAAATTAAAAATAATAGATGAGTTATATGAATAATATTGTAATTATTTTTTTTCATAATATAAACTTAAATAATAATGTTTATAAATAATATAAAAAATACCAATAAATAATCTTTAATATAATCATTTTAAAAATCATTGAAAAAAGAAAAAAAAATAATAAAAATTGAGATTAATGCCTTTTATACAATTTGATATTTTAGGAAGTTATATTAGAAGATTAATAAGTGTTAATGAAATAAAAGCAAATTAATTAAACAATGAAAATTCTAACTCAAACCAAAAATATTTATTTAATATTTTTTAAATTTAAAAGAATAGAAAACTATTATTTTGTTGATAAATGATTTTGAAAAAGTGAAAATGAATTATTTGTCGAAGCTTATAAAAATATCTTGAAGGAAAGTATAATATAGCTTTTACTATAAAAAAATTGTAATTTTCATATTAAAAAGATAAAATGCGAATCAGTTATTGTGAAATTATTGATTAATGAATTAAATACTAAATTATAAATGAAATATAAAAATAAGATTTATAATTGTTATTTTTTATTATTCTATTTCAAAGACTTTTTTAAGGATTGTTATTTAGGTTTTGAACATTTTTTCTTCTTTTACCTTTTCCTTTTTTAAATAAAGCATTTTTAAATGTGTTAATATTTGTTGTATTTTTTTGTAAACATTTATAATGGAAATGCACTTTTAATCCATCTTTATTATTAAATTCTTTACAAAATTTAAAAGCAGAATCAAAATCTTTAAAAGCAATTACCCAACAATTAATTCCTCCTAATCTTTCAATTGATTGATGTCCTTTATTAAATGTATATTTCCCTTCATAATTTTTTAAATATTTTTCTTCAAAATTATTTTTAATATAATTAGGAATATTTCTAACAACAACATAATACACATCACCATTATTATCAAAATTATCATAAGCATAACTTTTTTGCCCATATCTTTGAAATTGTTGATAAAATATATCACATTGTTTAATATTTTCAAATTTACAAAAAGCAAGTTTTACTTGTCCAACATTAATAATTCTTAATTCAACAGGTTCAAAAAAAGTTTTAACTTGTCTTCTTAAATCTTCTACTTTCATTAATTTTGGAATATCTTGTATTATAACTCCAGGATAATTTAAAGTATTTTTATCTTGTTTTTCTTCTTTTAATCTTATATCACAATAATGATCACAAATTTCTTTAAATTTTGGTTTAGTTTTTTTTTTAGTTTCTAATGTATTTTCTTCGTCTGAACTTGGTAATTCTATGAATGATATTTGATTTTTAAATTTAAATACTTTATCATCATATTCATTTATATTATCATTTCCTGAATAAATTTTTGGGGGATATAATGTTTGGAAATTTATAATTGAAAAATCATATTTTCTATTAAAAAAACATTGGTTATCTAAAAGATCTTTATATAATAGTAATTTATCTATAATTGAATAACAATGATTAATTTTCTTTTCAAGGGAATTTTCAATTAAATTGTGATTATTTAAGTTATTTTCATTTTGAGAATTATTTAGTTGAAAAATATTCATTTTTAATCTTTATTTATTTAAATTATTATAACAAATAATAGGACAAATTTAAAAAATACTTTAAAAAATATTACAAATATTTTTTCATAACTTATGGCATATTATACATACTTCATTTATTGAATCTTTCTTTTGATTAATTCTATAGCAATAATAACAAAATTTATGACCACAGGAAAACTTAATGGTATTTGTGCATTCATTTTTACAAATAACACATAAGTTTGATATAAATTTATTATTAATAAGAGGATATTTGTAATTGAACTTTTTAGGAAGTAAAATTATTATTAAATCAGAAAGTTCAGTATATATTAAGTTTTTAATAAATAATATATTTTCATTCAATAAATAATTATTATTTGGTTTAAATTCATAAGTATATTTTATGTTAAATAATTGATGAATTGGATAATAATTTGGTGAATAATTTTTATTATTATTCATCAAAAAATTTAAGAAAGAGAATAAATTTGAGAATTTATATATTAATCTTATGAAAATATTATTTTTAGAATAATATTTGGAAATTAGATTAAATAAATATGAAATAATTAAAAGAGATTTTTTTGATTCAGGCTTAAATCCTAAAAGAGTGTCTCCTGGGGTTTGTCCTTTAAATAAAATTGATATAAAATAATATACTAAGGATATTAAACTTTTAAAAAAATCATTATTTTTGGAGTGAAGTAGATTATCTATTATAAAATTATCTATTTCTATTTTTTGAATAACTTGATAATGCATTTTATACAAAAAGTAAAATAATTTAAAAATAATTTATAATTAACATCATATTTTAAAAAAGTTAAACAATTCAAAATCTAAACAATAACATATTATTCTTTTATATTTAAATGACCACAGCAGAATTTTAAAAAATAAAAAATATTAACAACTCAAAATTAAAATTAATATGATTTTCACATAAATAATTCAAATGGTAAATTTATCTCATTAATTTTTTATTTTATTTAAAAAACGTTTTAATTCATTTATATTTACTAATTATTTGAAAAATAATTTTATAATTAATTATATATTTTAAAATGGTTGATACTAAAAAACTAGAAGAAGAATTACCAATAGAACTCCTTCAAAAAGGTATTTGTATAACAGAATCAGAAGTTAAAAATCATCCAACATTAACATTATCAGTAAAATAAATATAAAAATGATATATAACGTAAATTTAGGAAATAGAAGGAACATTATTAAACAATGAAATATATCAAATAAATGCAAAAGGAATTTCAAATACAGAAAGAAAAGCAGAAGATGGAATAGTAATATTTGGAATTAAAAATGAAGAAGATAATTTTACTCCAGATATAATATTAAATATACCTAAAGAAATAACATTAAATAATCCAGAAGCTTTTTTAATATATTATAGAAGAGATATGCAAAAATATTATTTAGAATCTATAAGTGAAAATAAAGAACATTTCTTTATATTTGTTTTATTATCTTCTCCACATATATTAACAACAGACACAGTAATTGTAAGTGTATTAAATTATAATTTTAAAATAAAAACATCGCAAGATAAAAAAGAAATTATAATTGAATATGGTCAAAGTGAAAATTTAACAAAAAGTACTTTTAAAAATGAAGAAAAAAAAAAATTTTATATAGGAAGAAAAGCAGATGCAGATATAGTAATAACTGAAGGTCAAGTAAGTAGAGAACAAACAATGATTTATTTTGAGAATGATAATTGGTATATAAAAGATGGAGGGGAAAGACCTTCTGGAAGTGGAACTTGGCTTTTTATTAATAAAAAATATCAAATTCAAGATAGTTTTATTTTCAAAATTGGTCCTAGTAAAATGAAAATTGATGTTAATAATATTAATAATAATATTAATAGTGAAAATAAAGAAAATTAAAGATATTTATACTGTTAATATTGAAATAAAGAAAAATAAATAGTTATCATTATTTTTTCTTATTTTGAAAAAAATTTTTTTTCAATTTTTTTTGTTTTTATTAAGAATCAATATGATAACATATTATTAAATATTCAAATTACAATTTCTCAATTCACATAAAATAATCTTAATTACATTATTTATAAAAAACAAATATATTAACTTTCATCTAAATCATTTTTAACATAAGTTTCTTCTTTAGTAATAACTTTTTCTAATATATTTATATTTTTTTCTAAATTTAATTCATCAGGACAACTCCTTTCAGATATTAATATAATATTACTATTATTACATTTTAATTCATTTTTATTTTTTGTTTGTTTTTCAGTTTTATATGATAAATATTCAAGATGTTTATTTTCTTCTAATTCATCATTAAGAATTAAAGGTTTTAAAGCCTCATTTTTTTCATAAAATATTGTTATAGGATCTGAGTTTTTTAATTCGTAATTTTGAAAATCTTTACTTTTTAATTTTTCAAAAGACTTAGAAAATATTTGTGACTTCGACATTTTTTATTTTTAATAAATATAATAATGCATATATTATTAAATTATTTTCAAAAAATTCATTTTTATTTCTTTTTTATTTTTGAAAAAAAATTATTTAATAGGAATTATATTTTTAGTTTTAAATATCCTACTTTTTTATTATTTAAAAAACAAATAAATTATTTTAAAAATGTAAATAAAAATATAACCTTATATGTATCCTAAAAAAAAAAATAATGAAAAGAGTAATCAATTGACAAAATCAAGAACATATCTTCAATCAAATTCAAGTTATCATAATACATCTATAAGAAGTAATTCTTCAACAGGAAGATTTTTAAAAGGAACAGTTGAGAAGATCACAACTGAAAGAAATGATAATATAGAAAATAATGAAATAAAAGTTTTACCAACTGATAACTTTTTTTTAGCAAATTTACAAGCAATTACAAAATTAGAAAATAAAAAAAATAATTCAAATAAATCATTAAAAGCAAATAAAAGTACTTTATTATCAAATATTTTAAGTCTTAAAAATTCCATAATTTCTTCTCAACATAAAAAAGAAAGTATAATAACTTTTGGAAGTATAAATGGAAGTAAAAGAAGAAGCTCTGTTATTCATATTTTAAATGTTGCAAAAAAATATTTAGAAAAAGAGAATAATAAAGAAATAAATATAAGTCCTGAAGAATTAGATAATATTATTAAAGAATCAGTTGAAAAATCTAAAAGAGGAAAATTTAAATTAATTATTAAATATATTGATATTACTCTAGCAATTTTAGTTGCTGCAAATATTTTTTTTTCACTTATTGAAAATGAATTATTTTATAAAGAAACTAAAATTTATTTAAAAGTTTATTTTTCAGATAAAGAAAATAAAGAAATTACACGTGATGTATATAAACAATGTGAAAAAAGACCAATTTCTGATAATGAAAATTTCTTTCGTAAAATAAATTTAATTATAATAATTTTTTTATTATTATTTAATTTCACTCGATATTATTTAATTTTACTATTAAAAGAAATTGAAGGTTTAATAAGTGAAAAAGATGGTTTTTGGTCTACAGGTTTATGGAAATATTTATTATGTGAAACAATTATATTAGGTATATTTGATCCTCCAAATTTAAATTTTTTTTTCACAGGAACAATGGAAAATAATATTTTTGCTTTTTCTTTAGGTGGATTAATTTGTATAGAAACAATGTTTAAATGTTATATAATAGTAAGAGTATATTCATATTATTCAAAATATTTAACAGAATCAGCAAAAAGTTTATGTAATAATTCAGGTGCAAATGGAGGAATTCACTTTGCTTTAAAATGTGAATTAAAAAGTCGTCCTTTTACAATGTTAATATTTGTTTTTATATCAGCAATATTATTATTTGCTTTTTCTTTAAGAACATTTGAATATTTTTCAGTTGAAAAAGGTTTCATATATGGAAGTTATACAGGGCAAGGAAATGATCAAGATAAATTAAAAGATTTAATAAATTCAATTTGGATAACAATAGTAACAATGACTACAGTAGGATATGGTGATTTTTTTCCTACTGAAAATTATGGAAGAATAATATGTTTATTATCTTATTTAGCAGGAACTTTATGTGTTTCTATGACTGTTGTAGCTCTTGCTATAATAAGTGAATTTAATGATAATGAATTAAAAGCTTATTCTACTATTAAAAAATTAAATGCTGATAATAATGCTATTTTAAAAGCTGCTGAAGTTGTTAGTGTTTTATGCTTATTAAGAATGAAAGTTTTAAAAAAAAATTGTAAATTAAGTGAGAAATTTGTTTATTTTATGAAATTAAAAACTAGTGTTTCAGCTTTAAAAGATGATTTTAAAGTTGCTAAAAATATGTCTCTTCCTATTGATCATACTATTGCAATGATGTATAATGAAATAAATGATAATTATGATAATTTATGTAAAATTGTTGAAGAATTGGAAAAAATTGATGATTATCTTAATAAGATTCATAAAAATCAGAAAAGTATTTTGAAGGTTATGAAAAAAATCAAAAGAAGGGAAAATAATTTAGGAAAATATTTAGTGAATTTAAATAATAGAAAAGTTATGGAAATGTTTAAATTTAAAGGGAAAAAGAAATCTAGAGAAAATAAATAAGAGTTTTTTTCTATATTATTTTTATTTTAATTATATATATTGTAAAGTATATAGTAATAATTTGATTTTTGATACTTATATGAATACAAACAAACTTTATTTTTTAAATAATATTTTTTTATAATTTTTTAATAAATATTATATCTTCTCCAATTGAAATATCTTTTTCAAAATATTTATTATAAGAATAAATCTTTTGATAAATGAATGAATTCATTATTTCATCATTGATTTTATTCTGAGAATTTGAAATTGAATAAATTTAGCAATAGTTAATTTTCCATTTTTTTAATTTCCTAGTGCCAATATTTTCTCATAATATAATTGTCTATTTTTTCATAAACAAATTCCAGAATTTTTATATCAATTACATAATTTAACTTCTTTGTAATATGTTCTTATAGCATTATAATCTTTTTTATCAACAAAAAAGCAATTTTCTTTTCAATTTTTCAAAAAAATTAGTTTATTCATGATTTTGGTAATGTATTATATACATCATATATATTTTTTTAAGTTATAATTCATTAATTTGATTTTTATTCTATCATTTTTAAAACATTGAAAATAAAAATATCTTTCATCTGTTATAGTGGAGGAAAATTTTCTTCAAAATATTTATATGCCTTTTTTCCAAAACAAAGGAAAAATTATTTATAAGGAAAATAATTTTTACAAAATATATCCTATTTTCTCTTGATAATATTGGTAGATTATTTTCTAATTATAAAGTCATTTCTTCTTTAATTCTTATTTTTTATTAATATATTGAAGATAATTTTTTAATTAAATAAGAAATTCTAATATTTGAATTTTTTAACCCAAACAATTAAAAAATTTATTTTAAATATTATTATACAATTAAAAAATGATAAGTTAATCTACAAAATGTTATAGTATATAATTCTTCGAAATTTATTATAAAAAGATAAATAAATTGAAAAAAGCATCATCAAAAAGGAAAGTATTAGAAAAAAAGAAGAATAAGAAACAAATTGAAAATAACTAGTTAAAAAATCATGATTTTCAAAATGAACAATAAATAATAAATGGAATATATTGTTAAAGCCAAATTAGAAGGTTTATAGTTTTGGGTGAAATTCATTTAGTTTTTGATTCAATTTCAAACAATTTAGGATAATAAGAATTAAAATAATTTCAATTCATGTTCTAATTAATAAAAAATATAATTTAAAACCAATTCAATTTGATTTATCAATAATGGGAGTAAAATGGTTTTTTAGATTAGAATATATTTAGAAAAAGGGTTTTTTATTTTATTCAAGAGATAATTTTCTTTTTAAAATAGATAATGAATTTTTTTTAAATAAAAAAACAAAGAAAAAAATACATATTTTATATAAAGAAAATAATCACATGAATATTTAGATAAATTAAAAAAAGAAGAAAAAAATAACTGAGTAGGGACAATAATAATTAAAGCTCTGATAATATTTATGACAATTTGAAATAAATGTAATTCTTATTTAAGAAAGCAATAAAGGATATGTATATGAATATATTATTTTATTTTTTCTATATTTGTAATTAATTATTTAATTATTTTTTAAATATTCAATTAATTTTAATAGTTTTAAAATAATTTGCATAAACTAATTATAATTTACTTGTTTAAAAAAATAATTATAAAATATTTATTCAATTATTTTCATAACAATCGGTCCTTCCTTTTTTAATGATATTTCTAAGTTTTTATAAACTCATTTAAAAAAAACTTATATTATCAATAATTATTTATATATAAAATATTTTATTAATCTAATATTTGATTTCTTATTTAAATTATCCAATAAAATGGGTTGCTCAAATATATGTAGGCAAAATCAAATAAAAATAAATCAAATAGATATAGAAAATGTTGAAAGCTCAAAAAATATTATATTATCAAATTGTGATGATTTAAAAAGCAAATATTTAAATAATAAATCTACCTATTTTTTAACAAAAACACATTCTATGATTCCTTTAACAAATACTAATAGATTATTAAATAGTAATTTAACTTTAATTAAACCAGATAATTCATCACTGGAAGATGAACCTCAATTAAATTATATTTTATCAAATAATATTTTAGGAAAGTATTTATCTGATAATGAAAGAAGAGAATTAATAAAAAAAATGCAATTATATGAAGCAAGCCAAGGAACAATAATCTATAATGAAAGTTCAATTGGAAAAGTATATTATATAATAAAAGAAGGAATGGTTGAAAAAAAAGAAAAGAAAAAAAATAAAATTTTAACTCAATGGGATGTTTTTGGTGAATTATCATTAATAATAAATACTAAAAGAGGAAAAGTAGCAAAAGCTTTAACTAATGTTTCTTTATGGGCTTTAGAAAATGATCTTTTAAGAAATATGATTATTGAAAAAAACACTAAAGATTATATTGATAGAGAAAATATAATAAATTCATCTAAAATTTTAGCTCAAATTTCTCCTATTGATAAAAAGAAATTAGCTTTAAATTTAATTTTTGTTCACATTAAAAAAAATACTTATTTACTTAAAGAAGATTATGAAATTGAAAATTTATTTTTTGTTAAAGAAGGTACTGCTTGTTATTATAAAAATAATAAAATGAGAGAATTTTTTAAAGGAGATTTAATTGGTTTAATTTCTTTTTTAAATGGTTGTAAATCTATTGTTGATATTAAAGCAAAAACTGATTTATTAGTTTATATTTTACCTATTAAAGTTATTAAAGAAATTTTTTCAAATTCAGAAAAAATGTTTATTAGTTTTATATTAGAATCAAGTTTTTTAAAATATTTTAAATATGTTAATAGAGCTTTTATCAAAATTATTACTTCGTGTTTTGATTTAAATTTTTATCATGAAGGAGAATTAATTTATGAAAAAGGTTTTAACATTAAAAATACTTTCAGTATTTTGATTCATGGTAAAATAAAAGGAAAAAATTTACAGTCAGGAGATTTAATTTATAGTGATTTTTTCTTAGAAAATAATAATAATTCAATTATAGATATTGATTTGATAGCACAAACTGAAGTTTTAATTTTAACAACAACTGTAGAAAAATTAAAAGAATTTTCAAATTATGATATAAAAAAAGTAATTGAAAGATCAAAATTATATAATACAATTTATGGAATTGATATTTTAAATCCTTTAAGATATTCTAAAATTGAAAAAATCATTAACAATTTAAAAATATTAAAATATTGTCAAGATGAAATTGTTGTAAAAGAAGGGGAAACAGGAGATAAATTATTTATAATTAAAGAAGGGATTTTCCAATGTTATCATAAAAATAAATTAATTAAAACTTTTAAGCCTTATGATTTTTTTGGTGAAAAAAATGTAGTTCTTAATGGAATAAAAGAAATTACTGTAATATCAAAAAGAGATAATTCGAAATTGTATTATATAAATAAAAAAAATTTACAAAATATATTGGAAGAAGAAAATATAATGACATTTTTAAGTGAAAGAGTAATATTTCAAGAAAATAATGTTGAATTAAAAGATTTAAATTATATAAAAACCTTAGGAGAAGGTTCATTTGGTATAGTTTATTTAGTAAAAGAAAAAGAAAAAGAGCCAATAACATATTATGCTTTAAAAAGAATAAAAATGAGTAAAGTAGAAAAAGAAAATTTTACTTCATGTATTGAAATGGAAAAAAAAATTTTATTACAAATAGAACATCCTTTTATAATTAAATTAATAAAAACATTAAAAGATAAAAATTTTATATATTTTTTAGAAGAATATATTAATGGAATTTCCCTATCAAAAATATTACAAAAAAAAGGAAGATTAGAAAAAAATATAACTCAATTTTATATAGGATCACTATTAATATGTGTAGAATATTTAAATCAAAAACATATAATTCATAGAGATATAAAGCCAGATAATATTTTAATAGTAAATAATGGATATATAAAATTAATTGATTTTGGAACTTCAAAAATAATAGAAAATAATTTTACTACAACCGTTATAGGAAGTCCTTTATATATGGCTCCAGAAATTTTATTAGCAGAAACTTATTCTTATAATTGTGATATATGGTCAATTTCAATTTGTTTTTATGAATTAATTTGTGGAAAATATCCTTTTATAAATTATGATAATGATATGGAAGAAGATGACCCTTTAGTTTTATATAAAGCTATTTTAAATGCTGAATTAAAATTTCCTAGTTTTATTAAAGAACAAAAATTTATTAATCTAATAACTAAGTTATTAACAAGAAATCCTACTAAAAGATTATGTAATATTAATTTAATTAAAAATGATGTTTATTTTGAAAATTTTGATTGGGATTCTTTATATGATTTAACTTTTAAAGCTCCTTTTATTCCTGATTTAAATAAAATAAGTTTTAAAATATCAAATAAAGAAGAATTGGATCTTTTAGATTTTTTCAATAAAAACAATAATGATAAATATAAAATAATAAATGATAATAGTGAACAACATCAGCAATTTTTAGAATGGTTTGAAAATTTTTAATAAATATATAAATTGAATTATAGTTGTATATTTATTAGTGATAAAATATGAATTGGATAAAATTTTGTTTTTGTATTTTTTAGATTTAGTTATAATTAATAAATATTAATTTATTAATCTTTTTTAATTAAAGTTTATATATTCTATTTAAAATTTTTAGGTAATTTAATTATTTTTTATGTAAAATATCTAAATTTTTATTATTTCTTTTTTTTACTTTTTCATCAATATCTTCAATTCTATTTTTTAAATCATTAGTATATTCATTACTTTCTTTTGCAGCATTATATAATTGTTGTGAAGTTTTTTTCATTTCACTAACTTCAGCAATTAAATCCATTAAATCTTGTTCATTATTTACTTCATCAATATTTTTTATTTCTTTTTTAATATTTTGATTATTATCATTAAAATTATTATTTTTATTAGTATTATTTTGGTTATTATTCATTTCTTTTTTTTCATTTATTTTTGTTTTATTTTGACTTTTTCTTGAAAAAAATCCACCAAAAAATCTTTTAACTGGCCCAAAAAAACTTTCATCTTCAATTATTTCTTGATATTTTTCTGATTTATGTGTTTCTTGTTCTATTGAATTTAATTTTTCATTAATTTCATTCATTTTCACATTTTGTTGATGTATATGGTCTATATGACCATGCATTTGTTTTTCCATATTATTAAAATCTTTTTTCAAATTTATATTTTTTGAGTCTTTTTCCATTATTTTTATTTAATAATTTTTATGATAATATAATTATTTAATAAAGTTTTATTATTTATATGAACTTTTTTTTATTAGGAAATTTTCCTTTATTCAAACACCTATTTAATTATCTAAAAATACATAAATAATAATTATTTTACATTTGCCATTTTTTTTTTCATCTTTTTCAAATTTTAAATTAATTATTTATACTCAAAAAAAGAAAAATCTTCATTTAAAAATTAATACTTTTTAATTTATTATATAATATTATAACCTAAATATTATTATTTTTAATTCTTTAAACAAATCAAAACTTTAAATATTTATTAAACAAAAAATTATAAAATTCAATTTTTTGAGTGTTTAAATTTATAAATAAAATTAAATAGTTTAATTTAATTAAACTCGATGAATAATTATATTTTTTAATTATTATGATTATTAAAAATTACTTTAAAACACATTCTATTCTCTCCAATTTTACTTCTTCTAATTGTTGGTTTGACTTTATTCAAAAATTCTTTTTATTTTTATTAAATCTGAATAAATAATAGTATTTGATTTGTTACTATATTTAATAAATAATTAAATTATATATTAATTTATTAATATTTATATTATATATTTTCTAAAACATAAGTAAATTTTGATAATAGTTTAGAATTATTAATTTGATTTTCACTATAAAAAAATATTATTTTATTTTTATTATTTTTCTTCTTGTAAATTTGAATCAAAAACTCTTTTTCTTTAATTTCATGTTGAGTTTTTTTAAATTTGAATATCAATTTATTAAAATTATTCAATAAAATTAAAAGATAACAACTTCTTTTATTATTTTTATCTCCATAAAAAATTATCCCATTTCCTAAAGGAAATATATCAGTTAAAAAAGATAATATATTAACATTTGAATAATTAATTTCTGAAAATTTAAAAATTTTTTCTACTCTAAAATTTTTCAATGAATAATATTCAATTTTCTCTTCATCAATTAAAGCAATAGAAGATATTTTTTTAACAACAAAAATATTTTTAACTCTTTTCTTATAAGATTTTTCTATACATTGATTTTTTAAATTATAAAATTTAATTTCATTAGAATCTTTTTCATTGGGAGAAAAAAAACAAATTAAATTATCATTTATCTCACTTAAATCAACGATTTCAATTTTTTCAAGAAAAAATTTCTTTTCATATAATTTATTTTGAGAATTAAAAAAATAAACATTACCATTAGAATAAGAAGCAATAATATAAATGTTTTGATTTTCATAATAAATTGCATATTCTCCTTTACAAAAAGAAGAAAATATTTCTTTTTCTTTTTCAATATCAAAAAATAGAACTTTATTAATTCCAAAGAAAATTAGAATATTTCTTTTTTTTTCTATCATTTGGAAATGAGAAAAATATTCATTTTTAGGTAAATAGTAAATCATATTATCTATATAAAACCTATTTAATATTAAATCATATGATTTTTCTGATTCTGAATTATAACAAAAATATTTAGAATTAGTATTCATTAAATTTATATTTTTTAAATGGTTAAAGAAATGACTAATTAAATTATTTGAGGAATTATTTGATATAGTGATTTTTCTTGAAATTTTTTCTTCTTTGTATTTTTCAAAATGTAAATTTTGTTCAAAATAATTTTTTATTTTTTCTTTTATGATTTTTGAAAATTTATTTTTACCTAAGTCATCAGAAATTAAAGATGTTAAATTTGAAAAAGTTAAATAGCTAACTATATTTTTTGTTAAGTCAATATGATTTATTTTATTAATTCCTTTTTCTTTTTTAATTAAAGATTTATTTAAAATATAATGAGAATTTTCTTTCAATGAATTTTCGTTTTTTCTTTTTTTTTTTAGAAATAATGTTTGAACTGATGATTCATTAATACAATTTTCCATTTTTTATTAAATTAAAAAAAACCAAATTTTAAAAATTTATATAATTAAAAGAAATAATTATTAAAATTTATTTTATAATAATTAATAAAGTAAATGTCCATATTTTTCAATAATTTCATTTGCTTTTGGATGTAATTCAAAAAAAGGATTATTAAAAATTCTTTCTCTGAAAACTGTGTTTTCTCTCATTTGCATGTCAAAATCTTCACTATTTATCATTATATCTAAAATTAAATACCTATTATCATTTCCTACTTTATTTTTTACAATTTTATCAGCAATGTTTTTGTTTTCTGTTCCTAATTCTTCTTGACTTTTATTTTTAATTTTATTTTGTTTTGTATTATAAAAGAATTTTCTTAACTTTTTTTTTGATGAATAAATATTATCCAAATTATTTCCTAAAGTATAATATATTAAATTCGAAGAAGATGATAAAATATTCGATGAATTATTTTGTATTATTTGATGTTCATATGAATTATCAAAAGGAATCACATTTTGGGGTCTAATACAATAATTGTTATTATCTTGAAATATATCTATTTGAGTATTCATCATGAATCTTCTTATTTCTTTTTCATCATCATTTAAATAATTTATATTTTCCTCTTCTTCAATTTCCATATTTTATATTTTATTTAATTTATTTTTTAATTGTAATTTTTATTTAAAAAATGCTTGATTTATTTCTTTAATTAATTAATAATTGTATTTTATTCCTTTAAATGGGAAAATTATTTCTTTTCTTTTTATTTATATTTTTGAGTTATAAAAATATAATAAGTCAAACAATTGGAATTGACATTGGATCAGAGTTTTATAAAGTTTGCTTAATATTTCCAGGAAATAAATATAGAATTGTTGAAAATTTACATTCAAGAATAAAAACACCAAATGGTATTTATATGAAAAATACAGATCGATTATATGAAAATGATGTTTTAGATAAAAGAATAAAAGACAGTAAATCTTCATTCATATTTTTAAATAATTATTTTGGTGAAAAATTCAATTCTTCTTTTATTAAACATTATTCTGATTTTTATTTTTTTGATTATGATATGGAAGAAGATAAAGATAGAGGAGTAATAAATTTTAAAGTTAAATATATAGTAAATCATAAAGTAAATGAAACATATAAATCAATTCCAATAGAAGTTTTATATGGAAGTAGTTTTAGATACATTAAAAAAATAAGTGAACTATATTATTTTCAAACTACAAATCAAGCTAAATCTATTAATTATTGTTTTATTTCAATACCAAGTTTTTTCACTTATAAACAAAGATTATCTTTAATTCAAAGTGTATCGTTGTCTAACCTAAAATTAATAGGAGTTACATATGAAAATTTAGGTGCTTCTGTATATTATTATTTAAGAAATTATGAAACAAAAAATACTCCTCAATATTATATTTATTTTAATATGGGTTCTTCTTATACACAAATTTCATTAATATTATATACAAAAGAAGAAGTTAAATTAATTAATCAGGTTTATGATAAAGATTTAGGAGGAAATACCTTTACTAGAAATTTAGTTTTGGTAATTTTTAAAAAAATAAATGAAAAAAACAATAATTCATTAAAATTAGATTTTAAAACATATAATAAATTATATCCTTATGCAAATAAATATAAAGAAATGCTTTCTGCAAATAAAGAAATTCAATTTAATATAATTTTAGATTATAAGAAATATGAAGATATTATAACAAGAGATGAATTTAATCAAATTAATGAAGAATTTTATAATAAAATTCCGAAATTAATGAATTCTCTTTTTTCAGAAACTGGAAATATTACACTTGAGAATATAACTCAAATAGAATTAATTGGAGGAAGTATTCGTGTTCCAAAAGTTCAAAATGTATTAAAAAAATATTTAGGAAATGAAAAAGAAAAATTATTGGGTACTCATTTAAATGGAGATGATTCAATTGCTTATGGTGCTGCTTATACTTTTAAAAAAAATAAAATATTAAAGGGTGATGGAAATAATTATAATATTTATCTTGAAGTTAATTCTTTATTTAATAAAAGTAATATATATAAAAAAAGTATTTTATTTCCAAAAAAAACAGAATATGAAACAAGTAATAAAATAAGCTTATTATATGATAAAGATATTGATGTAAAAGTTTACGAAGATGATAATTTACTTTTTTCATATAATATTACTAGAGTCAATGAAACTATTAATCAATTTAAAAAAGAATTTATTAAAAATGAAACAAATGTTACGATGGGAAACCCAAAAATTCAATTGTCTTTTAAATATACAAATATTGGTTTAATCTATTTAAATCCAGAAATTATATTTTCACTTGATTATTATTTGACATTAAAAAATGAAGAAAATTTAACCAATACAGAAAAAGATTTTACATATACTTTAAAATATACACCTCCATTGTCAAAAGAAGAAAAAGATAATATAACATCAATTTTAAACAATACTTCATTAAATTTAACAAGTGAAGAAACAAATTTTTTAAAGATTAAATTATCAATAGGAAAAATTTTCCCAAGAGAATATCCTTCAAAACTATATTTTCAATTTATAGATAATGTTCCAAAAGGATTAAATTCATCAATGTTACATTATTGGGAAAAACAATTAGATTCATTCGAGCAATTTGAAAAAGATCAAGAAAAAATTATTGAAAAGAAAAATATGATTGAAACTTTATTATATACCAAAAAAAATTTTCTTGAAGGAGATTATGGGAAACAATTCGGTAAAGAAGATGAATTAAATAATGCAAAGATGATTTTAAATGAAGTTAATGATTGGTATGAAGAAGAAGGAAATTTTATAACTAATTTAACTTTATTAAATGAAAAGATTCAATTATTAAATTCCACTTTTGAAACATTTGAAAAAAGAGAAAAATTATATAAAAAAAGAGAAATTGCTTTTGAAAAATTTTATGTATTATTAAAAAATTTAGATAAAGATTATAATATTAAATTAAGAAAAGAAAAACCTTGGGTTGAATATTATTATGAAGAAACATATTACAATATTGCACAAAAAATAATAAAATATGTTAAAGAAAAAGAAGAAGTTCAAAATTTATTAAAATTATATGATGATCCAATTGTAAATGGAGATGAAATAGACGAAAAAAGAGAAGAACTTTTAAGAGAATATCAAAAAATGGAAAATTTAGAAAAACCTAGACATCCTGAAAGAGAAAATAATATTAAAATTCATGATACTTATGATGATAATGATGAGTGGAGTTTATCTGATTGGATGAGAAGTTTTTTATAAAATGAAAATTATATTTGATATAAAAAGTTTAATTTAAATTTAATAAATTTTTAATTTCTAAATATTTATAAATTTTTACTTTGATTTAAAATCTGTTTTAGTTCTTAATTTTATTGATTATTAATTAATGTTTATAAACTTGAAATAAAGAATAATTAAAAATAGAAATAAAATATTCAATATTTTTTCCTATTAATTTTATTATTAAATTTTTTTTTTCATAATTAATTTTAAAAAATTAACAAAAATATATTATTTTTTTATTTTAAATATAAAAATAAAACTATTTATTTAATATTTTCTCAAATAATTTAAAAATGGATGAAATAAGCACAGATCAACAAAGAAATCAAATTCAAAAAATTACAATGATGGGTTGTAAAGGAGTAGGTAAAACATCAATGAGAACAATAATATTTGGTTTTTCAACTCCAATAGAAACAAAATCATTATCTTCAACAGTAGAAATAATATCAAATCATATAGATTTATTAAGAACTCCAATTCATATATTAGATTGTGGTGGTCAAGATACATTAAAAAATGAATATTTTAATCAAAAAGCAGAAGAAGTTTTTTCAAATTTAAAAGTTTTTGTGTTTGTAATAGAAGCAGAAAAAATTTCAGAAGAAGAAGAAAAATACGAATTGGATTTTTATGAAAAATGCGTAGAAAAAGTGAATGATTATTCACCTAATTCAAAAATTTTTGTTTTAATTAATAAAATGGATTTAATTCATGATACTAGAAAAAACCAAGTTGTGTCAAAAAGGAAAAAACAAATAATAAATATTTCTGGAAATTTCAAAGTTGTTTTTTTTCTTACTTCAGTTTGGGATGATTCTTTATTTATTGCTTGGCAAGAAATAACTTCTTCTTTATTATTTGATAGAAGTAAAATTGCAAAAAATTTAGAATTTATCGGTGTAAAATGTTTATTTAAAGAAATTATGTTATTTGATCCTTTAAGTTTTTTAATTTTTTCATATTATTCTAGAGATAATATTAAAGATGATTCTAGATTTTCTAAAATTTCAAAAGTATGTAAAAAAATATATTTATCTTGTTTTAATTCCAATTATGGATTAACTTCTTTTGTTTATAATTGTAATAATTTTTATATTGTTTTTGAAAAGTTTGTTCCTAAAACTTATATTTTAGTTGTTGTTGATAATTTAAATATTAAACCTGAATTTGTATCTCTTAATATTGAAATTTTGAGAAAGGAATATAGTAATTTATTTGAACAAGAAAAATAGAAAGATATTTTAAGTAAAATAAAAATAACATTTTTTAATTAAATTAAAATAAATAAAGTATTTAAATATATAAATAGAAAATGTCATCAATTGAAAATGAAGAAAATACAATAGGAACATGTGATTTTTGTCATGAAAATACAATTGATTATTACAAATTTTCTTGTAATCATAAAGTTTGTATATTGTGTTTATATAGAAGAATATTTTGCAATTATTTAAAAGATCTTCAAAGAGAAGATGAAATAATTACTATAAAGTGTAAAAAAAATGATGGAGGAAAATTAGGAAAAAATTTAGAAGAAATTGAAGGAATTCTTCAAAAAAAATTAGAATTAGATAAAGAAAAGGAAAAAGCTCAAGAAAAATTTATGTTTAGTAATCCTATTCCCAATTGTAAAATTCATACCAATAAAAAAGTTGATCAATATTGTTTAGAATGTTCAAAAAGTATGTGTTCTGAATGTGGAAATAAGCATATAGAAAAAGAACAGTATAAAAATCATAGAATTATTTCTTCGAAAAAATTATCAAATAGAATTAAAAGAAATATTTCAGAATTACCTTTAAAAATTCCTAATAAAATGGTTTTTGAAAATAAATTTGAATTAATGACAAATAAATTACAAGAATCATTAGAAAAAGATTATAATGAAACTTTAAAAATAATAAGTGATTTAGCAAATTCTCTTTATTATTTTAAAAGAGAATACGAAGATTTATATAAAAAAGAATTAACTCGTTGTGTCAAGTCTTTGAAAATATTAAAATTACTATATTATAATTATTATTATGATAAAGAATCATGTAAAAATTCAATAGATGTAAATTTATTACGTTTTGTTAATAATATATCATTAGAATTTATGGATTTACAAATAAATCATAATAAATCAATCGATATAAAATTAGTAGATATGAAATCAAAATTAGAAAATTTATCAAAAGAAACAAAAATTTTAAATATTAATTATACTTTTGATGATGTTCCAAGATCTTTTAAAAGTGAAGATATAATATTAAAAGCTCATTCAGAAGTTATTAAAGCAATTATAGAAACTCCAGATCAAAAAATAATTACTGGAGGATATGATTATTCAATTAAAGTTTGGGAAGAAGATGATAATGGATTTCATAATATAAATACAAATAATCAATTGTGTGGTAGAGTTCAATGTTTACTTTTATTAAATAATAATAGAATTTTATCTTCAAGTACATTAGATAATAATATTAAAGTTTGGATTTATGATAAAGCTGGTAATTTTAATTTAACTCAATCATTAACAGCACATCATAAACCTGTTTCTTCGATAATTAAATTAAAAGATGATAGAATAGCAACTTCAAGCACAGATTGTACAATTAAAATTTGGAAAGAAATTTCAAATGAATATATAGTTCAACAAACTTTTGATAATAAAGATAATAAACCAATATTTAAAATTATCTGTTTATATGATAATAGAATAGCTTATATAAATACAAATGATTCAATTGTAAATATTATAAATGAAAAAGATGATCAATATATTTATTGTACATTTGTTAAAAGAACAACAGCAAAAATATTAACATTATGTGAAATATATAATAATGATATACATTACATTGTGACAGGAGGAGAAGATAATCATATTTATATTTATAAACCCAAAGATGAATTTTTTGAACATAGTCAAACTTTACGTGGTCATCAAAGTTTTATTAATGTTGTTCTTCAATTAAAAGATGGAAGATTTGCTTCTGCTTCAAGAGATAGAACTATTAGAATTTGGAAATATATTCCAGAAGATAATATTTTTAAAGAAGACGAAGTTTTAAGTGATTATGGTCATGGAATGTATGCTTTAATACAACTTGATGATGGAAGATTATGTTCTGCAACGTCTGATAATGCTCTTGTTATTTGGAGAAATAGAATGGAAGAATATTAATTATGTTAATATTGTATTAAATTTATTTAATGTTTATAATTGTTTTCAAATATTCTTTCATAAATCAATAATATAAAATTATAAATTTAAATTAATACAAATCAATTCAATTATCAAAAATATTTAATTAAAGTTTATATCATAAGATATTTTCTATTTTTTGGAGATGTGAATGAGGCTAAATTATATTTTCTTTTCATGAATGAAAGTTAAAAACAAAATAACAATGATTTCAATTCAAAAAATTAAAAACCATTTATTTAACATAAAAAATTTACAAAAATAATAAACAAAAAATCTTTTATTTTTAATATAAATAATCTTAATAATCTTCTTTTAAAAACTTAGCATTTTTCCCTACAAATATAATCAAAACACAGAGTTTTTCCATGACCACAAGCTGGATTCTTAGTACATTTACTAATATGACTTACACAAGCATAATTAGGGCAAAGAATAGGAGCATCAGAAGGACAAGTAGGTAAAACTTTACATTCTAATTCACTGTTTACACAAGAACCATCAGGGCAAACAAATTTAGAAGGATCACCACATGAAATTTGAGAAGGACAATCTTTTTGATCTGAAACACAAGTTTGATCAAGACATTTAATTTGATCATCATTACATTTATCATAATTTGCACATTCATTTAGATTTTCCCTACATGAAAAATCAGCACATAATACATATCCTAATGGACAGACTCTTGGATTTGGTGCTTGATTTTCATATTTTCTACATATACCATCATAATCTTCAATTGGGTAATTTGGATATCTATTAGGACAATTTATTGGAATTACAAATGGACATTCTTCTATTCCATCAATTGTTTTTACACAAATATGATAATTATTTATATCACAACTAGTATAACCAGTTTCACATTCACATTGAGTTGCTGAAACTACACATTTATTTTCTTTTTCACAATATATTGGTTTGTCTTCTGAACAATTAGGATGTATACATTCTCTTGCTGAAGTCACACATTTTCCATCTGGACATTTGAATTCACAATCACTAATATCCATGAAGAAAGTTTTTTCTGGATCAATATAAAATATTTTATCATCTAAATTCAATGAAAAAGAATAATAACCTACTAAAGGAGGATAAAATGTTAATGTATATGTTCCATTCATATTATCTGTTATAAATGATGATATTGGTGTTGTTTGAGATGAATTTGATGATGAATAATATACTGTTGAAGTAAAGGACTCTCCTCCTTCAGTTATATTATTATTATATATATCTAAACATTGGATTAATATTTCAAGATTTTGTCCTATTGTTTTATTTTCTAATGCATTTGAATATATAATTGAAGTTTCACTTGAACATTTTCCTGACACTATTATTATATTTTCAGGTGTTTTCGGTTTTTGAATTGGAAGGAATAATTGATTTAAATAAAAATATTTTATTACATATGGTCCTGTTTGTTTTATTAACAAACTACATTTTAATTTTCCTAAGTTTTGGGAATTTTCAATTGAAGAATATAGATATTTTTCACTTTCAAGTTCATTCCCATCTGGATAATATATTTTCACTGTAACATCTTTTCCTATTTCATAATTTATTTCATTTTCATAAGTATCTTTTCCTGTTATTGTGAAATTAAACAATGTTCCTGCTTTTATTTTATTATTGTTAAATGAATCATCATTATTATTATATTCAACTATGAATTTATCTTTATCAACATTACCTGGAACAACTTTAAGGAGGTGATTTAATCTAAAACCATTATGTGAAATTTCTATTTGATATGTTCCTTTATTTGTAAAAATATGATCAGTAGAATCTAAAGAATAATAAATTTGACAAGAAGGAAGTTGTTCATTAGTTTGATTTTGAAATAGAACTGTTTTAACAGAAGATGAACCAGATTCTAAAGGTCCCGTTATTTTAGCACTAAATTGTTCGTCAATGACTTCTTCAATACAATTTTTAGATTCATCATATAAATATGCATTTAATACTAAAGAATTTCCAGCTTTGATGTTACTATATTGAGTTCCACTTATTTGAGTATTTGGCCAAAATACATCTGAAATTATTGTAAATGAAATACCGTTTGGATTTAATATTATTGTATTTGATTCATCAATATATAATATTTGGAAATTGATTTTACGTGGTGGAATTGAAAATTTATATGAAACTTCATATTGACCAAAATCATTCATAGTTGGATATGCATCTATTAGTTTACTATTACTTAAGAATTTTATATAACCATTAGTAATTGGCTCTCTATTATTATTATAAGTATTTCTATATTTATCTTTTAACTCAAAATAAATTTTAAATGACTCAGAAATTTTTAATTTTTCATGAAAAGTTGGAATCATTGATTGATTTATATCAGGTAATCCAACAGTAATATTTGTTTTCATTGATATATTGAAATCATTATATTTTTCATTAGGTTTTTTTATATTAACTATAATATCTAAATTTGAATTCACTTTGATACTACTTAATGTCATAGTATACTTTCCATAATCAGAACTTGTTTTTTCAATATTACAAGTAAAAGATTCATCAATTATATTATCAGCTAAATTACAAGTTAATACTCCTTCTTCAACATCATCATTATATATTTTTTCATCTTCTGTTCTTAAAGTTAAAAATGCTTTTCCTAATTCTCCTGCTCTGATTTTGATTGGTATTTTTTCAAAAATTGTTTTTTCAGGATCATAATACCCATTACCATAAAAAGTATCATTTTTATTTGTTTTATGAATGACATTAAGTTGAATCCTTTGATTTTGAGATAAATAAATTAAATTAAAACTTAAAGTGTAATTTGAATTATCTAATTCAACTAAATGATTAAAATTATGTATATTTGTTGTGCTATCATTTAAAAATATTAATATTCTTTTTAAATCATTTGATACTGTAGAATTAAAATGAACTTCCTTCTCTAAATCACGTCTTTCTTCTTTAAAAATTATATTCTCAATACTAGTTTCGGTTCCATTGATTGAGTCAATTACATTTTTATATTTATCTCTTAAAATTAAATATAAATTAAGGGGATAATCTTGTGAAGAATAAACTGGGTTTCCAGATCTCAATTCAAATTCTTTATATTGATAATTAATATCATAACCATAAATCAAAGTTTTAGAGGGTTCAATGTTTGATGGATATACATCAGTTTCACAACCGAAACAATTAATTGATATATTATTCATTTCAATATTCCAATTATAAACACCTTTAACTTCTAATCTATTTTTAAATATGATATTATTATCACTGATACTATCTTTTATAGCATCAATTTTTTCTGTGTTAGATTCTTTAGTTAAATATACATAAAATAAATTAAGATCTTCAGATGAGTGTATTGGATTTTTATACTGATCATAAGCAGATATTTTTATTAATGCATCATTCCCAGCATATAAAGAAATATTTAAAACTTTGACATCAGTTGTTTCTGAATTAATGGATCCATGTGAATTATAGACTGAATATATTTCTTCTGATTCATTATGATATCTAAATAAGGGTTTTTCATTATCATTTGTTCCTGCTTTAATTTGATAAGTACCTTCTAATTTTAATGTTGAAATATAAATTTGCTCACCCAAATCAACATCATATGATGAAGTTAATGTTTCAATTGGAATTTTATTTTTAAATATTTGAATTTTTAATAATGAGTCTTTTGGTTTTGCAGTATTATTGAAAAGATCTTTTGCAATTACTTTAAATTTAAATTCTAAATCTGCATTTGTTGGAGTTAAATTTGTTTCTGATTGTATAAAATCAGGGTCAATTATTGCATAATCAATATCTGAAGGTTTAACTCTAATATTAGGTTTATTAGATAATGTAACACCATTAAAAGTTAATGTTAATTCACAATTACTTTCTTTAGGGTAAGTATTTGATTTAGTTGAATTAATAAAAATTAAAACATAGGGAGAATTTGTTCTCATTCCTTCATATTTGAAGTCCGAATTGTTTTCACAAGATTCTACACCTATATTAATATCATTTTGAGACATTGGTAATCCATTTTCATTTCTTAAAAGGGTGATTATAAAACCTATATCTCCTGCAATATAATTTAAGTTTTCATTTGTTATTAAAGTTTTTGAGGCTTCGAAATTATTATTGTTGTAATATTCTGTGTTCTTTGGACCTGAAAGATATAAATCATAAGATTTTACTTTTTCTTCTTCAAAAATTTCTAAATTATATAATCCACCTTCTAATTGATTATAAGTTTCATTTTTGCTAATAAATTCAATATATTCATCATTAATATTTGTGTAAAAATTATAGTAATCTTTTAAATTTGCGTTATAATTTTTATTTTTGTCAACTGTTTTAATTAAATTCCCATATTCATCACGAGGATAAATTCTTATGCTCATATTAGAGTTAAAGTTAATTTCATAATCTCCATCAATTAACAATTCAAACTTACCAGTTTCTTCCACATATCTATAAACATCACTTTTTTCAAAGTTCATTTCATTTTTAGGTTGAACATCAACAAAACAATTACTACATTTTATAACTTTTTCTGTTGAATTAATAAATCCTATAAATTCGTTAATACCCTTATATTTTAAAGTAGCTTCATAAACAAATACTTTTAATCCATTAATTTCTGTCATTCTATCAGTGTAATTAACTTGTAAATAATTGCCAAATTCTTTTTCTTCATCATCGATTTTATATCTATAATATATTTTAAATAAGTTTTCTGGATGTTCAAAATTAATATAATTTTTATATTTATCATATGGCATAACGTAAATTTCAATTTTATCTCCTGCAATAGCGCTTTTATTTACTTCAAAGTAAGTGTTTTCCTCACTAAGAGATCCTGCTTTAGAATTAATTTCATAAACATATGTAAAATAATGTGATTTTATTTTATACAATCCTGCATATATTGCAAAAAGATTTAAAGTAATTGAACCATCATAATTTAATTTTGATGAAGATTCAATTAATTGATTTGGGTTTATTTCATGATAAAATTCATATGTAAATTCATCAACTGAAGGAACAGCAGCATTTCCATATTTATCTTCAAATAATATTCTTAAAGAATGTTTTTTATCAGCAATTGCGTCATCTAATAATGTATTAGCTTTTTTACCATATTTATTTAATATATACCCTTTTGTTGCAATAGATGGAGAAACAACTATTAATATTTTTGTTGGTATTTCATCTTCACCATATTTAATTATCATAAAATTATTATCTTCTTTGTTATATACTTTTGTTATATTAAATAAAATAATATATGAACCTATTTCTCCACCTGGGACTATTTGATACGAATATTCTTGTTTTTCAGATTTTAGTATTTCGATATTAAACTTTGAAAATGTATTTATATCTGGCTTTTTTCTCAAGTCATTAACAGTTTTTAATGTAACTTTCATTTGATTCATTTCCCCTGCTATTATATTTAATGAACTTGTTGAAACTAAAGTTTTTGAAAAGTCAATAATTTCATCACTAATATCATGATCAACTGATCCAGTCAATTTAATACTAAATTCTATATTAATATCATTATATTTAATTAATAAAATCCCATCAGTCACTTCATTAGATTGTGAAATCCAATCTTCTACTTTTACTTCACATATAGATAATAATTTATAAGAATTATAATTATGTTGACATAAATGAAGTTCGTCAAAAAAATTAGTTTCAATTATAATTGATGAAGGGTCTTCAATTGGATTATCATTTATATCATATATTTGTACATAGAAAAGAGGGAAATTAGATTTTGGAATTTGAATCAAATCAGATTGAGAATATAAAACATTATTATATTTAATCTTAGTTTTAGTAAAATCTATATCTGCATTTTTCACATTTATTATATTATTATAATTAATAATTTCTTCTTTTATTATTTGGTCTCCTTCTTTTTTTATATAGTATGCTTTTATTTTATTTTTTCCTGTTTTATTTAATACCAATGAATATTGTAAATGATGATCATCAGTAGTAATTACAAAATCTTCTATCAAAGGTTTTTCAATATCATTATTAGGTTCAACAATATTTAATACAAAATTTGTTTTGTCAGGTTGATAATTTATTACATTTCCATAATTATCTCTGGGTATAATTTCAAAAGTAATTGGAGTACCACTTTTAATTGAATCATTATTTTGAAGGGCAATAAATCCAGTACTTTTACTAGAAATTTCTCCACTGTTAATTTCCATTATATAATCATTTTGTAAGTAAATAGATTTTATTGTTATATTTTGAGCATAATTTGTAGACAACTGAATTAAAATTTTTTTCTGCGCTGAATTAGCAAAAACATTCATTTTAACTGGATATTCACTTTCAATATTAAATAAATTTACTAAAATATCAGAAGGATAAATATCACTATCAAAAATATCTTCAATAATATTATCATATTTATCAAAAGGTATTAATATAATTTGAGGAATTATATTGGTATTTCCACTTTTGAGTCGATTATCATTAATTATTGAACTATTATCTACTTCAAATTTATATAATTTATTTGGAGAAACAGTTAAATTCACTTTTGTAATGATTTCTTCATCAAAATAAATATCAACTTGATGAGCATTTTCAAAATCAGCCCCTTTTTCACTTGAAAGTTCAATTATATATTTTCCTAATTTATTCCCTGGTATAACTGAATAAGAAATATCTTTATTTGTAATATTTATTGTTTTTGATTTAGTTATGTTATTTGCTAAACGTTTATTTTCGGATGTTCTTAATTCAAGGGTTATTAATTGTTTTGTTCCTGCAATTGAATTGATTATTCTCTTAGAGACAAATGTATTCTCTATAGAATAATTTGAATTTTCATTATCGTCAAATTCTTCATCTAAAAGTTGTAATTTATACGATTTTTTCCTTTTGTTATCTAATATAATTGATAATTCATATTGACCATTTTTCAATGAAGATTGATTATAATGAAAAAAAAATGAATTTAATGTAGAAACTTCCTTCCTTAGCGTATATAGATAACCATTAGGTGTTTTAATTTCTAAATTTAAATCTATATTTGAATTAATTTGTTTAATTCTTTCTCCTCTTGAATTCATAAAATCAAATTTAAAAATAAGATCTCGGTTAAAGTTATTTAATCTAAAAATAGTTGAATAATCTAATTCAATGAAATCTCTTTGTAACATATACAATTTACTTACATAAATATCAAATTCATTAAAAACTGAATTAAAAGAACAAACTAAACAATTTTTTATTTCTTCCCCATATATCTTTCCTATTAAATTATATAATCCAGCTTGATTAATTGAGCTTGTTGTTATATATTTTAAAATCAATTCTGAGTTTTCAGTTAGTTTATACGGAATTGGTATTCCTTTTTCATTGGTAACATAAAATTCTGCTGCATTCAATTCTTTTTCTAAAGCGTTTGTATCTAATGCAATATTATTTCCATATTCATCTTTTAATTCAACTAATATTGTTGATTTTAAGCCTATTTGTAAAATTTTATTATTTCCAATTTGCATAGTGGTAGTTTTATGGGAAGCTTTACCTGGTGATTTATAATATTTTAATATCATTCTCTTATTTGATTTTGAATATAATATAATAGTATAATTACCAAAAAGTTTTGCTTTATCTAATAAATAATATTTCTTTTCTTCTTCATCATATTTAAATTCTAATAATGATTGATCATAAATATTATCATCTATTTTTAATTCATATTGAATATATAAATAATTATTTGATAATGAAGGATGATATATCAGATTATTGTCATATTGATCTTTTGCAATGAAATAAATTTTTGGATTATCATCAGCACTATATTTTAATTTAATATTATATATATCTTCCTCATCTTTTTCTTTAACATAACTTGAATTTGGTGGTTCAAATTTATCAATAATTGGAGAAGGTAAAACTTCACTTTTAATTTCTTTAAATATGTGTCGATCAAGTTTAACTTTAATTACATAATTTTTTGCCTTTTCAGCTTTCATATAAAATGAATATAATCCATCAATATCATTATCACTTGTTATAACAGTCTTTACTCCAACCTCAACATCAAATGAAAATCTATTTGTTGGAATATCATAATTATAAACATTATTATCTTTAGTTTTTAATAATATTTTTCCTAATTCAATTATTTCATTCGCATATCCTTTATAAATTTCTGACTCATCATATTTAATATATTCTGTTTTCTCTTTTGATAAATCATGTTCACATGCAGTATAACTTCCAATTCTATTTAATTTAATATTAATAGGAATTTGAATAGAAGATCCATCATAACTATATAAAATATTGCAAGTATATCCAGTCGAAGTTCTTTTAAAAACTTTATCAATTTTAATTTTATCAATTGAAACTAAAATATATTCATTTTCACCAATCATGAATTTTGAAAATTTAAGTTTTTCATTAATTAAGGAAGGAGCATGATTTGAAATTATATTTCCACTTAATTTTGTTAAATCTAAATAATCATAACCTGAAGGAATAAATCTTTCCTCATCATCAAAAAATTGTAAAGCTAAAACTTCCCCATTATCCATTTTTTTATAAAATATTGATTCATTGTTATTATGCCAATTATTATCAAAATAACTGTAAACTTTTGCATTGTGAATTGAAGTAGGAGGACCATATACTTTAATTGTATTTGTTTTTGGAGAAATCAAATTTTTTTCTTCGTTTAATATATAAAAACTAGAAAATGTGAAATTTCCATTTTTACTTGTTAGATAATTACAATAAAAATAGTCTTTTTCATACTCAACTGATAAAGTAATATTTTCTAATTTATTATCTGAAATTTGACATAAATATGTATAATTAAAATAATTTATCCCATCTTCAGGTGATAAGAGATTATCAAATGAATCATATAAATAACATTTATATTTAATAGTCATTCCTGGATTGTATATTTCATTTGAGTAATTTTCTATTTCACAATAAGAAGTTTTTGGGATATTATCATATACAATAAAATAATGATAAAAAAATTTAGAACTTAAAAAATATTGACCTGGTTTTTGAACTAATATTTTAAATTGATAATTTCCTTTTTTAACTTTAGAAAAAGAAAATGATATTGATTCAACACCAAATTTTGCACTAATTTCATTTTCTATAATAAGTTGGTTTTCTTCGTATTCAAATTCAGTAATTAAATTACCATATAAATCAACTAATATAAAATCTGCAATTAAATAACCATTTCTATTATTTATATAAAAATCACTTAACTTAAAATCACCTTTAACACTTCCCCATTCAAAGCGTTCACCTTTTAAACTTATGATTTTATCTCCATCATAACCTTTAAATTGAATTGAATTAAAATCCCCATGTTGAATATTAAAACCAAAAGTATAATAATTTTTATATAAATCAGAAAAATTTATCACATGATATCCAACTTTATTACAATTAAGAGTAAATTTTATAGGATTCCCATCACTTTTTTTATGATCTTTTTCTATTGAACTTCCCGTACAATTACTACTGATAGTATAATAGTCATAATAATATTTATATATCGATTCTGTAAGAGATAAAAAAACATTTTTTATTGAATCGGCTGGAATATATTCTCCTTGATTCATGATTTCTTTAGATATAGAATTTTTATGATAACTCATTGAAACTATGGGAGCTGTATTTATGAGTTTTCCTCTACATATATGTAATTTTCTAAAAGACCAAAAATTGTGGTCAAAACTAATGAGCCAGAAAAAATCACCTATAATATCTTTTAGAATTACATCATTTTCATATAAAATTCTAGATGTTTGAGTCCCATCTACTACTCTAAATTTCGCTTCTTCCCATAAAAAGACTATTCTTAATTTAGTTAAAAGAGTGTTTGAAATTGTAATTGAACTTGGAGAGGCATATTGACAATATTTAGAACTATCTTTACAGGAAACTGATAAACTGCTACCAGAATTGTGTAAAGAAAATGATGTTTTAAAATAATTTTCTGTTTCTTTTTGTGTTTCTTCATCAAAACCGTTTAAAGTTACACTATAACTTCCAGAATTTTTTACTTCAAAATAAAGTTCAAAATCTGAATTGAATATTCCATAATATCTTATATTTTGCTCTAAATATCTATCAGCTCTACATGTTATTGTAAAATCTGTACATTTAGTTTGAAGTATTAGAAAAGAAGATATTAATAATATTTTTAAAAAAAATTCTTTCATTTTTTATTATAATTTTAATTAATATTAATGATTTTCAATCATTAATTCAAAGATTAACAATTTATTTTAATTAAGCAATATTTTTTGATAAATACTTTTCTAAAAGATTAGAGAAAATGTTTGATATTTTTTTTTGAATATAATAAATGTTTTTTTTAAATGAATGATTTTCTAAAAACCAAAATTATAAATATGGATATTTCTCTTCAAAATTTTACAAAATAACATTTTGAAATAATTATAAAATTTACAACTTTATTTATTTTTTAAAAAATTAATAAAATTTATTAAAGATAATTTTTTCATAACCAAACTTAAAAAGTTGAAAAGTTTGAAAATTAAAATCAAATTAAAAAAAATAGAGATTCTAAATTATAGAATAAAAAAATATTAGAACACAAAAATTAACTATTATATGCATTAAATAAAAAATATAGCATAAAATAAATATAAAAAGATTTTAATATATAATAACTATTAAAAATTAATTAAAAATGAGAAATGAGAAAAATAGAAATTTCATTAGTTTAGGAATATAATTAATTAGAACATGTAAAAGAATTAGAAAAATTAAGAAATTAATTAGGAAAAATATTAAAAAAACAAATTAAATTATAAAATATTCTAAAGAAGCAATTGTATTTGATATTTTAATATCTTTTTCATATTCTCATAAACCTAGTTTTTGCCTTAATTCTTTATGAATATCTTTTAAATTTTTTATTAAAGTCTATTTTACCTTTATTCTGAAATCAACTGGTAAAGATTCTATTATAGATGAAATTTTCACATTTTAAAGTTTTTTTCATTAATATTTATTTTAGTTTTTAATTTTCTAAATTCTTACTTATTTGGTTACAATATTACTTAAAGGATGTTTTAAATATGATTTATGTAAAAGAGAAAAATCATATTTTGTTAGAACATTTTTTGTATTATTTTTTCTGTTTCTAAAATACAATCAGAATAATCATAATTTATTAATATAACCATCATTATCTAAATCATAAGTTAAACTTGGTATTCTTTCTTATGTACTTGTTTCTAATAATTTACTTCTTGTAAATCTCAATTATTCCTTGATTCAACATCTTATTCTCATGTAATTTTTTATTTTTAAGAAAAAATATTATATCTATTATTTTTATTTGGATGATTTAAATAACTATTAATATCATATCATGGAGGAATAGAACAAAATAAGATATTGTAATATTTAAATAAATAATTATTTAATGTATTATTTAGGGAATTTTCATGAGACATTTATATTTATTTTTAGATTTTTTTATTTTTTTATGCAAAATATTTCGATTTTAATTTTAATTTTAAATTTATTTTTTAATAACATTTGGGAAAAGGATAATATAAAAAAATAAAAATTAAAATAAATGCTCCATTTAAATCATAAAGAAAGTA
>JAEEGK010002605.1_pt1 | contig 45196 bp, 42 predicted proteins | sample 8958771 | NCBI WGS metagenome assembly JAEEGK01 (sample SAMN16246547, study PRJNA631951) | gut metagenome | biome: gut microbiome; feature: rumen; material: SC-attached | host: Bos | place: Iran: Karaj | collected 2018-10
CATAACCTTAATATCATGTCCCCGCTGTTTCAGGTCTTCTACTATCTTCCTGTCATAATTTGCTTCCACTTCCACGGTTTTCCCGCCGGTCCACTGCCACCGGGGCGCATCCAGCGCTTCCTGGGGATTTAACCCGAAATCGATCAGGTTATTGACCACCTGGACCTGTCCCTGGGGCTGCATGAACGCGCCCATGACGCCAAAGGGGCCCGCGGCCTCTCCGTCCTTCAGCAAAAAGCCGGGAATAATAGTATGGTATGGTTTTTTCCCCGGGGCCAGACAGTTATCCTGTTCCGGGTTCAGGCTGAAATTCTTTCCTCTGTTATTCAGCAGGATGCCTGTCCCCGGCACGGCTAATTTGGAGCCAAAGTTATTAAAATGACTCTGGATCAGCGACACCATGTTACCGTCCCGGTCAGCCGTACAGAGATAGACCGTGCCGCCACAGTTCAGATCTACCGGTCTGGGAAGCTGTGCTTTATGGCCAATTTCCGCCGCCCGTTTTTTACCGTATTCCTCACTGAGGAAATATTCCACACTGGCCTTCATGTAACGGGGATCCGCAATGTACATCTTACCGTCAGTGAATCCGATCTTCATGGCTTCCAGCTGTTTATGGACGGTTTCCGGATCTTCCTTCTTCCCAAGAGATAACTGCCGCAGAATATTCAGTGTCATCAGAACCACCAGGCCGTGTCCGTTAGGCGGAATCTCACACACCTCATAGCCTCGGTAATGCAGCCGGATCGGTTCTACCCACTCCGGTTTGTAGTTTTGTAAATCTGCTTCGGTAAGATAACCGCCTGTTTCATCGGCAAAGCGGAGTATCTCCCGGGCAATATCTCCTTTATAAAAACTGTCACATTTGCTTTCCGCAAGTTTGCGCAGCGTCGCTCCCATTTCCGGAAGCCTTACCAACTCTCCGGCTTCCAGTTTTTTGTGATTGAAAAACGTATCCAACATCGGTTGATACATCGTTTCGTCTTTCAGTCCGGCAACCTTGGGCACATTCTTCTTCCATATCCTGCTGCAGATCGGCTGCAGGGGAAAGCCATCTTCCGCGTAGCGGATTGCCGCATTAAACAACGAAGCAAAATCGGCAACGCCAAACCGTTCGTAGAGTGCTTTCCAGGATGCAGGCGCTCCGGGGACGGTCACCGTCTCCCAACCATGATCCGGCATGTCAGAGACAGACAGATCAAGGATTTGGCCGCCGTCTGAATAATGCCCCGTTTCTCTCGCCTCCATGCCAAGCTTCGCCAGCACCTTTTCTCTGGTGAGGGAAGCCGGCGCCGGCCCGCTTCCGTTCAATCCGTACAGCTTTCCTTTGTACCAGACCAGCGCAAACAAATCACTGCCAATGCCGTTGCTTGGCGGTTCCAGTACTGTCAGGCTGATAGCCGTGGCAATGGCTGCGTCAATGGCATTGCCGCCGTTTTTCAAGATGTCAAGGCCGGCCTGGGCCGCCAGCGTCTGAGACGTACAGACCATGCCGTTTTTTCCGTACACTACGCTGCGACGAGAGGAATATTTGTTAGCATCGCTGTTAAAAGAAAGATATGTACTCATGGCGTTCCATTAATTCAATCAGCAAAACGTGATTGGATTTTTCCTTTCTCCAGGGTTCCGGGTAATTCAGCTCCATAACAACATAGATTATCTGCATCATTAACATTATTAAATATTATTATATCACAGCTTGCTGTAATTGTTCTTTATTTGGCAAAAAAATAAGCATCCGGATTTTCACCAGATGCTTGTATGCCAGAAATATGGCGGAGTGGCCGAGATTCGAACTCGGGCGAGCCTTGCGACCCCTAACGATTTAGCAAAAGACGAGCTGTATTTTACAGCCGTTTTTAGTGTAACAATTCAGCCAAATTTAGCATATTTAAGCTAATTTTCTCTTAATAGTGTAAACGTTTTCCAATTATTCTTAATGGATTTTTGGCTATTGGCTTCCTTTTTGGCTACCCGATACCACATTCACTTCAACAAACGAAAGCAACAATTTGAATATACTTTCTTACCTATTATGTTACATCAGCCAGTGGCTAGTTGAGATGAGCCGGTGTTTGATTGACTTATAGGCACTCTGTCATTTCCTTTAAGTCCTCAAGAGTTATATCAGCAAGAAAATCGATGATGTAGGCAATGTTTCTACAGGGCGCCTAGTTTAAATATTATTTCTTTCTTAGGGCGTTCAACTTATGATGGAAATATCATCGTTTGTTTTGATTTGGATAGATTTATTTGCACAACCTACAAGCTGAACACCACAATAGTTCTCTCTGTGCAGAATATTTGTAAATAAGCTTAACAAAGTCAGGGAAAAACTTTCACGTACGGGCGCAACTGTGGCTGTCCAAAGATTGTTGTTCGGGATGAAAGCTTCTTTTCTATTAACATTAAAAGCCCCAAGATTATTAAAACAGCCGTGGAACTTCCACGGCTGTTGAATAATTACTATGATAAGTTGGGATTTGTCAGCTAAAATTTGAAGTAGCCCCCGCTTCCTCTTAAAAAGAATTTACGAGTTTGTTACATTCGCATAGATTTCGGTAAACGATAACTTAGTATTGTTGAAAGTGATGCCATCATATTTCAGGCCCCAGTAATCCAGACCACCGGCCCAGGCTCCTTCCGTTTTATAAGCTCCCCAGTATATGTCGAGCCTTGAATTGGAATCCGTCTTGTCAATCAAGGAAATTCCCTGGTTCTGGTTTAAATGAACCGCCGTAAAATCACTTAAAACTGCGCCGTTGATGGTTAATGATTTGTCGAAGTTATCAATACTGCCGTTGTATTTGTCCATAACTATCGTTAGTACCCCGAAATGATCTGACCAGTTAACGGTTACATGGCTTTCAGAACATTTGCTTTGCCTGATTGTCACGTTCCCCTTGGAAACGTTAATATAGTCAGCTCCTTTATTTTTATATTCTTTAATAAATGATTCATCGGTGGTTATGGTAAGGCCGTTTTCCCCGCCTGTTCCGCCGGCGATATTGACGGTGTTCGTTCCGCTCCTTAAAAAAATATCCGAAACGTTGCCGGCATCCGCTTTGATGTTGATAGTGTCGTTGACTATAGTGACAGGGGTGTCTTCGTCTTCTTCATATTCGGCGACAATCCGGCCTACGCTTGCTCCGCTTTTAACTGTGATCGTATTTGTTCCTTTGTCGCCATAAACGTAACTTAGAACAGCGCCCGTGCCGATTGTTATGATATCGTCGCCGTCACCTCCTGTAACCCCACCCTCGGCATGGTTTCCGCCCATGACCGTAATAGTATCGTCGCCATCACCGCCGCTAATGCCCCTAAATTCTCCTCCGGCTACATTGATCCGGTCATTGTTAGCCAGTCCGTAGACATATTTGGCAGAAGTTAACGGAATAATCCAATCTCTTTGGGGCGTTCCGTTGACAGTTATTCCTTTAAAACCCTTGGGATCCAGTTCCGAAATGATTGTTACAGTTTCTGTTTTATTTTCATCGGCGTTATACCATTGCACATCTGCGATTCTATTATCCGTTACAAAATAGTCTTTGACTGTGACAGTCCCGATGACTTCATCTTCCTGGGAACCTGTTTTCCGGACAAACGACAGGGTCAAGTCATCGCCGGACCTAAAGACGTTGTCAAAACCGTAAGTGCCGTCTTTATAATTGCTGAAGTCAAGGATATCCTTGCTGTCGGCGCCCTGAACGGTCGCGTTCCATCCGTTGCCGCTAAACCGGAAGATTTCCTGACTGTTGCTGCCCTGATAGATCCCGGTCGTACTGATATCTATTACCTTATAGGAAGGCGACGGATCCAGGGGTACGTTAATCTCTCTGCTGGTTATCGGATTCCCGTCCGCATACTGTATTTTCGAAAGCGGATTCGTCCCCCAGCCTGCTACGGACACAGTTCCCCCGCTTTTGTGTGTAATCACCAGGGTTCCACTGTCCAAACGGTACGATACGTCATTTTTATTGACTTTTGCCAGTGTTAAAACATCCGTATCCCCGGAATTGAAATCGCTTTGGTTTATCGAAATTTTCGTGCCTGCGATAAACGCGGAGTTGATTACATAATTATCTGTGCCGGTGCCGCCACGCAGGGTGTAATTGTTCCCTTTGGTCTGTGTGCCGTCGTTGATGGTAATCGTGTCGTTGCCTGCTCCGCCGTTGAGTGTACCGCCGGCTTTGCCTGCATAAATAGTATTATTCTGTTTATTTCCTGTAATGTTTACTTTCTTTGCCACACTGCGACCGTCAATGGTCTTCACGGTGGACAAATACTTGGTGGCGTCCATCGTACCGGTGAAGTTGCTCCCAAGAGTAATCGCCGTTTTTGAGACCGTGTAACTACCCCGGCTGTCCTTCAGACTGATGGTCTTTGCCGCCGAGTTCTTCAGTGTTATGGCACCTTTCCCTACATTGAACACCAGATCCTTTTTGTTTTTGGCGATAGCCGTCTTGCTGATGGAACCGCTGGTAATCTGCAACGTATCCTGACCTGCCTGATAATCCGTAATAGTGTCTTTCCCGCCGCCGTTGGCATAGAAGAACGTGTCCTTGCCTTTGCCGCCGGTAAACGTATCGTTCCCCTTGCCGCCGTATAACTTATCGTTGCCTGCGCCACCGTTGATGGTCACGCCGTACTTGGTGTTGACCTTGACCGTGTCGTTGCCCGCATCGCCATAAACCTTATTGCCCTTCCCGGCGCTTTTGCCGATGGTGATCGTGTCGTTTCCCGCACCGCCATACAGCACATTACTGGTGCCTTTGGAAACCGTGATTTTATCATTTCCTTTCACGGCTTTCACGTTGACCTGGCTGTGTTTGACAGTCAGGACATCGGCTGCATTGGTGCCTGTCAACATGCTTTTGTTTTTGGTACTGGATTTTTTGGCCATAACGATACCTCCAATGTAAACAGTAAGTATGTTGTTTTTCCACTGCTTGTAACATAATTTTACCATAGGTTTTTTCCCTGTGCAATTTATTTGTAAAACACTTACGGACAAAATGGCCTACACAGGTTAAGTCATATTTACAAAGCAAACTACGATTTGTATCACAAACCTTGAACGGTAAGCCCCGCAGCCCCAGTTCCTTCTCAGGGCATGACTTTAAACAGCTTCTGGATATTGCCGCGGTATCGACAGGAAGTTCCGCGTCCACGATATGCGCCATACTCCGCCGACATGACTGCTGGAAGCCGGAGTAAATATCAAGGTCGTTTCTGAACGGCTTGGTCACAGCAGCATACGCATTACGTTGGACGCTTAGGTCCATGTACTGTAGACCATGAACAGCAGGCAACGGACACATGGAATGGATATACTTTAAACGCCCCTCCAAATAGTTTATGGATAGGTATTATTGATTCTCTTCTCGTACTTTTGTGACCATCTTTTATAACAGTTTTTAAATCTATTGGCTACCCTGAGCAAAAAAATAAGCATCTGGAATTTTCACCAGATGCTTGTATGCCAGAAATATGGCGGAGTGGCCGAGATTCGAACTCGGGCGAGCCTTGCGACCCCTAACGATTTAGCAAAAGCCAAACTGGCTGTTACAGCTCATTTAACTGTAACAAATTGCATTAAATTCACTGATTTTCCCTTCTAATCCTTCTCATTGTGTTAACATTTTCCATCTAATTTTTATAGTTTTTAGCTATTGGCTTCCAAATTGGCTTCCAGTTGCTATTCCCACTTTAACATGCGAAAGTGTGAAATGATTATACTTTATTCCTATTAAAATTGCCATCCGTTCAACAAGTTTTATTTGAACTCTCTGACCACATCATGTGACATACCCATCACATGATGTGGTTATTTCATGGATTATCTAAGCCAAACTCACTTCTGACATCAGAAAACACAGCCCCTGCAGATTCGATCCTTCCTTCCGAGACATCTTGATGTGCCTTCTCAAGCTCTACGTTCAATTGGTCCTGGGTCATAGCGCCAAGCGCTAACGGATCACGAACGACCCTCTTTACTTCAAAAGGGATTCCATTATGATTCACAGCACTTTTCAAGAACATAGTAATTGCTGTAGACATGTTAAGCCCCAAGTCAGCAAATAATAATTCGGCAGATTTTTTCAGTTCTGTATTAACACGGATATTAATATTTGTCGTTGACATCATACCATCTCCTTCCTGCTTAATCATTATATAAAGAATTCTAAAAACTGTCAATACAACGTAAAGAATTGTATTGACAGTTTTCGTTTTTATATCCAATGTTTATTTAAATCGGTTTTGCCTGCAAGTGATGCCGGTGAACATGCTCAAGTCCTGATCCTTATTGGGACAGGCGTTTATTACTTAACCGCATTTATGACATCTTGAACTGACATATCTTTGTCGGTGAATGAGATACCATTGGAAAACGCGCTATTGGCGGCAAAAAAATCTTTAGCGGTAAGATAGGGAGTAGCGCCCGAATGATCGGCAATAAGCAAGTCATTCTTGGATTGCTTAAAGCAGCAACTGGTCCAACTACGACCTTCCACATACAACTTTTTATTAACTACGGCGCCGTTTACGGCGCTAACGGTAACGCTGGGATCGTTGTATGAGAAAAAAGACAGCATCAGTTTGCTGGTTCCGCCGGTCAACGTAACGCTTCCCTTACCATACATATTGATGGTGTTGCCGGTACCTCCGGACACGTTGATTGTATCCCCGGTCTCGGAAGAAGTATTTACCGTATGGCCCTTACCGCCTTTGATATAGATAGTATTTGAGCCTTCATTGCCATTTACGGTATTGCCGAAACCGCCGGTTACGCTGATGGTATCGTTGCCTGCGCCACCGAATATTACAGTAGAAGACGACTTGACGGTAATGCTGTCATTGCCGCCGTTCTCTGCGTTATAATTATAGTCGCCGTATACCCCAATTGCAGTTCCGGCGCTGACCGTAATAGTGTCGTTCCCTGCATCGCCATAAACATTGATGCCGGATCCCGGCGTTGAGTTGGTTTTTGTGTTCTTCATCACTTTGATGACATCGTTCCCTGTGCCGCCAGAAACAGCATGATCGTTGCCGGCGTATACATAAATGTAATCTTTTTTATCGCCGCCTTTAATAGTATGGCCGTTGCCTTTGTTAACGTAAATCTTATCGCTGCCTCCTTCGCCTTGTACGAGCATATAATTGCCTTTGTCCAGGGAAATTGTATCACTGCCGGTGCCGCCGATAACAACATGGTAGTTGCCTCCCTGGATATAGATTCTATTATGGCCTTCTTCTCCATAGGCGTAGTTGGAAGTACCGCCTGTGATGTAAATCGTATCGTTGCCTTTACCGCCAATCGCGTGGTTAGTCACGCCGCCTTTAATAGTAAGCTTATCGTTACCGGGGCCGCCGGCCGCCACGCAAGATTTGGTCTTACCTTTATATATGGTAATGGTGTCTTTTCCTGCGCCTCCCCATGCGTGCAGGTTGATACCGACTCCTTTCTTTTTGATGTAGATTTTATCGTTTCCTTTTCCGGTATCGATGCCATTGCACTGCCCGTACATGGTAACCGTATCGTTGTACGCGGTGGCCAAGTGGTTGAAACCTTTAAGACCTTTCGTATTATCTTTAATGATGATTGTTTTTCCTTTTTTAGCCATAATAATATGAAAACCTCCTTGTATTATTAGAGTAGTAGTTTTTAGTGACCCTCTCCAAGGTCTTATGCTACGCTGTAGAGGATGCTGTGGATTGGTAAAAGTCTCCTACCGCAAGACGGTTCTCGAAAGGGCCAACCACAGTCCTTTTCAGTTTTGTTAATCAGTTAGATACCGCCAGACGGTTTATGTTGAACAAGGTTACAAGAGCAAATTTTAAGGGTTCCTACTTATATTATTATAAACTAAAAGTCTTAGATTAGCAAATTTATCTTAGTAATCTTGCATTCATTGTACCACACAAACCGCATCCGCAAATTCTAATTTTAAAAACAGATATTATCCCTACGTACGGAGTCATGACCATACTCAAAACTTGACAGTTTTGAGAGTACCATTCTTGCAACGGTGTTATGCAGGTTTGGGTATTCTCAAAACTCATAATCAAAACGAAGGAGAATATAAACATGATTTAGCAAAAGCCGAACTGGCTGTTACAACCATTTTTACTGTAACAATTCAGCCAAATTCGGCGTTTTTTATGCCAGTTTTATCAGCATTTTGTAAATATTTTCCAGCCTTTTTTATTGTTTTTTGGGTTATTGGCTTCCTTTTTGGCTACCCAACGTCACGTTCACTTTAACAAGCGAAAGCAACAAGTCGAATATACTTCCTTATCTGTTACGATAATACCTCAGCCAGCATGTACCTAATGGCTTTTCCCGCGCAATTGACAAGCCTGACCCTGCCACCGTTAGAAAGGTTGAAAATATAGTTGCCATATCCGTCATCGCTCTCCCAACTGTTGAGGGTAACGCCGTCGAAAACAATAACGTCATTATTAGAACCAGTTCCCGCGCTAAACTCATAGATGGTATTCTTGCCCGTGCTGGAAGAACTGAAAACGAATGTATCACATACATTATCATCAAATCGGTTGTAATCATCACCATCGACGGCAAACATTTCGTTGGCGCCTGCTCCAATTATAAACTTATCAGCGCCTGTTCCGCCAAACAGTTTATCGTTGCCATCGCCGCTAATCAGTACATCATTTCCGGCACCGCCAACCAGTGCAACATCGTCGGCACCGACACGCCCGGACAGGTAATCGTCCCCCTTCTCACCAAACAGTATATCAATACCGGTGCCGCCAAATATCTTATCATCGCCGGCGCCTCCATAAACCGCTGTACGGGTTCCCGTGCTGCTGTTCGCTACAATGATATCATCAGCATTGCTGCCATGAAAATCCATATTTCCAGCATCTACTATATGAAAATTCTTCTTCTTGTCTACTTCCGTGACCTGATCCAGTGTGTTAACGCCATTCTTCACCATCAAGCTGCCGCTGGTTCCTACCGTAAAGGTCACGTTAGTACCGCTGATAGTTACATCGGTAATCGCATCCGTGAAGGACAACGTTTCTCCGGTTTCATAGTCCATAATGTCAGCAGTACCGGAAGAATAAATGAAGGTATCATTATCAGAGGTATAACTATAATTGGCGCTATTAACTCCTCCATATACAACACTGCTGCCGCCTCTGATGTAGATGTTGTCATTGCCGTCGCCGCCGGTGATATTGTTGTTTTGGCCTCCGGTTATAAAAATGATGTCATTGCCATTACCACCGCTAAGCACATTTACGCTATCCCCGGAACCGCTGAAAATCATATCGTCTCCATCTTGTCCCATAAGAGAATTCGTGATACCGCTACTATTGCTGCCGAACAGTTTATCATTACCGTCTTTGCCCTCAACACATATTAAACCGCTGCTGCTCGCTACAACCAGTATATCATCATCATTTCTACCAGCAAAAGGAACACCGACGCCGTCCCTTACACATACTTGAAAATCTTTTACCTTGCCTTCTTCGGTGACCTGAGTTAGTATTCCAAGGCCGTTTTCCACTTTTACGTTGCTGTCAGCCCCTACATTCAGGGTTATGTTTTGACCGTCAACGATTACGCCGGTTATGGCGTTTGCAAAAGAGAGCGTCTCTCCTGCCTCGTAATCTTTAATCGTCGCGATTGCGGAAGTATGGTTGAACGTATCGGTTCCTGCGCCGCCATAAATAATGTTACTTTTGCCGCCGCTGATATTAATGTTATCATCGCCAGCATCACCGTAAACCGTGTTCTTTGCGCTGCCGCTAATTATAATGGTATCTTTCCCGGCTCCGCCTTTATAGGTACCGCCACCCTTGCTGGCATAAATGACGTTATCCTGTGCATTGCCAGTAATGTTAACAGTATTAACGGAATTTCTGCCATCAATCGTTATTACGGTAGACAAATACTTGGTAGCGTCTATCTCACCTGTAAAATCACTTCCCAGCGTAATCGCCGTATTGGACACCGTATAGCTGCCCCGGCTGTCTTTCAGGCTGATTGTCTTTTCCGCTGCCTCACTCAGGATCACATTACCGCTACCAATAGTGAATACTAAATCTTTATTGCTGTTCGCCAGCGCCGTCTTGCTGATGGACCCACTGGAAATCTGAAGCGTATCATATCCTGCAGCATAGTCAGTAATTTTATCACTGCCGCCGCCGTTTGCGTACACAAACGTATCCTTCCCCGCGCCGCCGGTCAGCGTATCGGTTCCGGCCTGGCCGTATAACTTGTCATCGCCTGCACCGCCGGAAAGAGTATCGTTGCCCGCGCCACCGTATAATTTATCCGCACCGGCCTGACCGTACAACTTGTCGCCACCCTTTCCACCGGTCAGCGTGTCACTGCCGTCTCCGCCGTAGAAGGTAACCGCATAGCTGTTGGTCGCTTTTATGGTATCGTTACCCGTATCACCATAAACTTTGATGCCTGTACCGGCGCTCTTGCCTATGGTAATCGTGTCATTAGCGGCATTGCCATGGATGGTATGGCTTTTACCCGAACTGACCGTGATGATATCCTTGCCTGCACCACCACTGACGTTACTGCGGTTGCCTTTGGTTATTTTTATGGTATCGTTCCCGCCGGCACCGGTCACTGTAACCTGATCGTGTTTTACGGTCAAAATATCCGCGGCGGCAGTGCCTGCCAATTTACTTTTATTTTTCGTGCTGGTTTTAGTAGCCATAAGTCAATCCTCCAAAAACCTTTATACCGACGGCCGTAACATGCTCGAAATCAAAAAGATATGCTTTCCCACTTTAGTTATTATAATTATATCATCAATTTTATGTCTTCACAATAAAAAATCCCCCTGCCCACCGCTAAGCGTCCTATTTTAGCGATAGACAGGGGGTTCGTTTTAGCGCACCTACAAAATCTACGGCTGTTGAAGTAAAACAAGAATTTGTCAATCTGACAGCGTTGTTCCATAAGAGTTGCCAAGCGTCAATACCCACTATAGTGGTTAATTCATGTGATGTTCCAAGCTGTTACACGCAGGCGCCGATTTCATTTTAAAGAGGTCCGTGCAATAGGCCATACCGCCGGCAACATTTTTCAAAGCTGCTTCATCCAATTCCACATCCGCTAATTCTGCCAGATACGCCTCGGCCTCTTCTTTCGTCAGTTCGATACCTTCGGCTTTTGCCAACGCCATAAGTTCCTCGGCAGTCTCGCAAGCCATCGCCTTTTTAATCATTTCCATTGTGACTTCATTTTTGTTAATTGGCATTTCAGTATCTCCGTCAAAAAATAATTAAAGAAACTACCATTGCAATGGTTAAACATTGCTTATTTATCATAACATATTAGCCGCAAAAAATCTTTGGATTTTGAAGATTAATTTCTAATCGTTACTTGCGCTTACGCCCACGTTAGCAGACCCTCTTGGACGATCCGTTCCCGAGGCGTTCTGCCCAGGACATCATCAGATCCTCGCGCCTTCCGAACAGATCCTTCTGCATGCCGATGGCATCATCGAAGACCATCGTCTGGCGGTCGTCCCCCGAGAACTTTTTCCACTCGTATTTGTCGGTGGAAGGATTGCCCGTCCGGGCAAAGTTGACCCACATCTCCTTTACGACGTGGCGGAACTCGCACTCGTCGGTCCCAACGATCTCTCCGCTTCCCATCGGATCCTCCAGGCAAGTGTCGAACAGGTACGGAATTTCGGCTGCGTGTATCGCGCCAAGCTGGGGGGTTATCACCGGCTTCTTCATGAAGTACATGTAGGTGTTTCCGCCGGCGGCAGAGTGCCTGATGGCCATATTGGTGTTACCGGCGCGGAAGTTGATGTCGTTGCAGTATTGCTCCAACCTGCTCCCCTCGCTCTCGTTTGCCAGCGTGGCCATGAACTCGTCATACATGGCCTTCTCCTGCTCGTTGAGCAGCGCGCGATCTCTCTTCGCGATCCACCTCAGCGTATTCGCGAAGCCTTCTTCGCCGCCCTCGAAGGGAACGAAGTACCTGATTTCATCTTGGTTAGACCCAATCATCAAATCGATCTTGGCTCTCTTTTCGTCTCCCCACATCCCGTACATGTCCGCCCGGTCCTCGGGCAGCGTGACGCCGTCGAGAAGCGGGAAGTTGGCAGTTCCCAGAAGGCAGTTCTTGTCAATGATACTTGCTTTCTGATAGGCATCAACAAGCTCCCCGGTGGTGAGCTCCATCAGTTCGTCCATGGTCTGGCAGCCCGCTGCGGTCAGGAAGTTCTGCGTCACGTGGATGCCGTGCTCCATGGTGTCGCAGTAGGCGATGTTGGCGCTTTGTGCGATGCATTTCCTGAAGAGCCCCTCGCTTCCGTTGATGAGGGGGAGGAACGTGACGCTTGCCGAGCCTGCGGACTCACCAAATATTGTCACGTTGTCCGGATCGCCGCCGAACCCGGCGATGTTTTTCTGTACCCACCTGAGGGCCTCAAGCTGGTCGAGCAGGCCGAGGTTGCCTGCCTCCCTGAAGTTTTCTCCCCCCGGAACCCGCTCGAAGTTCATAAACCCCAGGAATCCGAGCCGGTAGTCGATGGACACGAACAGGATGTCGGGGTACTGTCTGGAGATGCCGGTAAGGTCGTAAAGGGGCGACGCCTGGGATTCAGCGCAGAACCCGCCGCCGTGGATCCATACCATGACCGGCTTCCTGCTGTCAGTGCATCCGGTATTGCAATAAATGTTCAGCACGAGGCAGTCCTCGCCGAACTCCGCTGTTTCCATGGAGTCGTTCACGGGCCCGATTGGAATGTGGCCGGGCTTTGTGGCGTCGTACACGCCGTCATCGTCCGCGGCAGGAAGTGCCTTCTTCCAGCGAAGCTTTCCCACAGGCTGGGTTGCGTAGGGGATGCCCTTCCAGATTATCAGTCCGTCTGTCTCCTTGCCGATGAAAGTGCCGTTGTTGCATTTGATCTTAGTGTTCATGTGATTTGCTTCTTTCTCTTTTTACCAAAGTTTGTCTTATATTCCCTACAGAGCTTAGGCATTCTGCTGGCGCGCGGCGACGATATCCAAAAGGTAGCCGGGCGTAAAGAACTTGTCCATGAACTGGTAGTAGCCCAGCAAGGGGAGCACGGCCTTGTACTGATCGGCCAGAAGGCCCTGTTCGATATGAATGTCATCCGGCCCGGCGATGACCAGGACGTTCTGGTCGTCCACCGAGTACGCCTTCCATTCGACCTTGTCTGTGGACGGGTTGCCGCAGCGTGCGAAATTGGTCCACATCTGCTGAACAGCCGTGAAGATCTCTTCGGGGATGTTGGTGCCATTGAAGGTGCTGTCCGTCCCCACGCCGCGAAAGTCGAACACGAACAGGAGCTCCACGGAATGCGCTGCCCCCATATCCGGGTTGCTGCCCGGGTACGACCAGTAGTAGCAGAACGTCTTGTTGAACGCGCTTTGGGCGTCGAGCTGTTGGAGCATGGGGACCCTGAACATGAGCTCATTTATGAACTCCGTCTCCACAAGTCCCGGCTCCTGATCCCTGCATACCCGCCGGAATTCTTCGTAATACTTTTTGTCCTCTTCCTTCAGGTAGGGAACTGCGTCGCCCGCAGCGCGCCGGGCGTATAGTTTTTGTTCTTCCAGGCTCAGACACGGGCCCTCGCCCATGAACAGCCTCATCTCGTCGGCCGTGGTGCCTGCCATGATGGATATGTGCTTTGCGTAACCTTTACGGTACAGCTCGATGGGCGCCTCGGGGAGAACCTCCGTTCCGTAGTAGGGGCAGGAGGTGAACTTGCCGACTGCTTCCACATACGCCTCCTGAAGCGCCTCTTCGCTCAGCGCCATGATGTCGTCCATGGTCTTGCAGCCGGTGAACTCCAGCAGCGCCTTAGTTTTGCCCTGGGCTGCTTCGCAGTCCACCGGGAAGGCTAGGGTGGTGGATCCGCTCTGGGCGATGACCTTCTGGAAATACCGGTTCGCCTCCTTCATGACCGGCAGAATGGAGACAGAGCCGCCGCCGGCGCTTTGTCCGAAGATGGTCACGTTGTCGGGGTCGCCGCCGAAAGCGGCGATGTTCTCGTGCACCCACCGGAGCGCCATAGCCTGGTCGAGCAAGCCGTTGCAGGGCGCCGTCTTAAAGTTTTCGCCGCCGGGTACCGACGAGAAGTCCATGAAGCCGTACATGTTCAGGCGGTAGTTGATGTTCACCATGATGATATCGCTATGCTTCTGGACCAGGTTGGCTCCGCTATAGGAGATCTGCGAGCCCGAGCCGGTGACGTAAGCCCCGCCGTGGATCCAGACCATAACCGGCTTCTTCTCGGTCTTATCGTCGGTGTTGGCCCAGATGTTCAGGTAAAGGCAGTCCTCGGAGCTCAGCTTCTGCACACAATCCGGATAGGATTGTGCGCCGAAAGCGCACTTTCCGTAGTACCTGGCCTCGAAGACCCGGTCGCTGGCGTCCACGTACTCCGGCGCCTTAAAGCGGCGCCCGCCCACGGGCGGCTTCGCGAAGGGGATGCCCAGCCACGACGCGACCCCGTGCTCCTCGGTTCCCACAAAGGTGCCGTTCACGCACTTCACGGCATGGGCCTTGTCGTAATCTCCGGTGATTTCGCTGTTCAAGCATTCGTACGGTTCAAAACGCATCAGATCCTTGAATTCTCTTTTCATACCTCTGGCTCCTTTCTTTCCCTGGAATAATGTTCGACAGGGTACTTGTTGTCATCTATAATAATTTATTTACCGTCCGGCCAAATAGGTATTGATCGCATCCTGGGCCAGCACCAGGTCCACAAAGCCGAAGCCCGGAATGTAGACGATAGCCGCAGCTCACAGCTTATCATACTTGTCTGCCCTTGTCAGTCTTACATTTTTTGCAAATATCACAAGACCCTAACCTGATTTCATCATATAGAGAAATCAATTTATTCTCAATTTCATTGGACATTGTAGAAAACACTCCTCCCATAGCTTCTTTTATAAAACTAGATTTCATGTGTCATTATTAATTTTTGCAATATAAAACCCATAAATTTGGAAACATTTCCCCAGTTTGTTACTATAGTTATATTAGTTTATTATATCACGTTTTGGCTGTTGTCTCAAAATATATCATACCGCAACAGCGTTATCCGAAAGCATATTTTCAATGCGAACAGATTTAATCTATTACTTATTTCCACAAAATCTAACAGGAATTACCAAGCCGGAAAGACTTGTCTCTACGTTGCGGATCAGCTTTGTGCTGAATTAATAAGACGACCAGCATATCCAGGTTACTCTGTTTACACAGGCGGCACACATACAGTATAATGCAAGTTGGGAACTTAAATAATGCTTCTTTTTCCGACATTATTAAAAGCCCCTGAGTCCCCCAATTTTTATAATCTGTCCCGATATTTTGTTTTACATATAGATCTGGCGCTTCAATATTTGCGAAATTTCATCATTTTATTGCTGAAATTAAGGGCAATTCTGTAGAAATACTGGCGTGGGAACTTTGGGACTTTGCTTTTTTGAGGATGAAAATGACCCACATGAAAAATAAGCTCCTATTGTTCGCCTACAGAAGTTCACATCCTTTCAGGTCGTAGATGCCATGCACTTTTGGTAACTCTTCGGAACCAACTTGGGAACTTTTTCGGGGTTTTCTGAGTAATATAGGTACATAAGCGTGACGGAAAATATTCCCGAGGTTGCTAATTGCTTATAAATATAAACATAAACTCCCCTCGGTTGTGTTTTTATTTCTCACCATTGAATTATACATCCCTCTATTGTATTTTATTATTTGTTATACATCCTCTTAATGTTCTATCTTGTTCCCACTGGTTCTTTCTCATACTTTATTGTTATCTGAATTATTTTTTACTATGACGAGGTGAACAATGAATTGTAATGGCTGTGTCGATTCGTTTGAGTTAAAAATTGGAAAAAACCGCTTGAACAGAAAAGCTGTTTTTGATGCCCTATGGAAATGCATCCGACAACTAGGCTCATCCCAATACCCAGATTTGACACACAGAAATGAATCCTTAATGCAGACAAAAACCATGGCGTTTTATCCGTTCGGGATCACCGAATTCAAAATCAAAGACTACCGCTACGGATTAAACGCTGGGTCGATGCTTTTGCTGCGTTGCCGTCCAGCGATAGTCCTGTACCCGGAGGATCCCTATGCGCTTTCAGGGCCAGGTGATTACAAACGCTATGAAACTATCTTTAACGGGTTTATCGCGATGTTTAACCGTTATCTGACCGATAGTCCCCTTCCAACGTTGGACGGTTGGGAAGTTAACCGCATAGACTTCGCTTTCCAATACCAGACTCCCCACTACAGGGAAACCATGGCACTTCTGCAAAAAAGCGGCCGTACAGAAATATTGCGGGCTGTTAACAACAAACAGCAGCCCCAATACAAGGACTCCATTTATATCGTCAAGGATAAACTAACGGTCAATTTTTATGACAAGACCATTGAGCGGAAAATGGAATCAGTCGAACACGTACTTCGTTTCGAAGTGCAATGTAAGGCAGATTTTCTATATAATATGCGCTATAAAGGCAGAATAACGTCCCTAAGTTTAGGCGAACTATGGAATCGAAGCCTCGCTTATTCAATAATAAAAAAACAACTCAATAAACTGGTAAGCGATGGCGATTTTGTCAGCATCACAGAAGCCGTAAAAATCATTAAACACACCCGGAGAATTTCAGAGCCGGATATGGTTCTTGTTATTAAACTGCTAAATTTTTCCCTTACCCCTTCCATCGACAGGACCTTTTGGTGGGATTATATTGGATTACTTGCAATGGCAATCCCTACGGATCCGGATAAGCTGAAATCCCACGTTAAACGTATCATGAAACGCTTGAACATAAACGAAATTGCTGTGCCTCAGGAATGGAGGCTGGACAGGGTATCAAACCCATGTAACATTATCTGCGAAGCCTATGGCAAGACTAACGACTCAGTAGACGCATCGGAATAATAGCTGGTTCCAGTTTGTGTATCTGGAAGAAGGAGACATGCATTCAGCTACATGAACGGCTATTCTTGATGGGCTAAATTAGCAAAGAACAAGTACAAAGGAGATGCCTCCCGTTATCGGGTGGCATCTCTTTTTGCTATAAATAATTAGAATGAGCTTTATAGAATTTTATTGTATTGCGATTTGTTGCAACATAAAGGTAAAGAAGTCGCCCATTGAAATCCCATTGCATAATTCGGAATCTTTGGGCAATAAATAATACATAAATATGAAAGGATGTTCAGTTATGCCAGAACCTAACCCAATTTACGCTATCGTTGGCAACAATGGCTATGGAATGACGATCAAGTTGGAGAAGGTCAGGATGGCTGATATCCGTCCTGCTTACCGATAACTTTTTATATGCATTGCAACATAAGTGTAATGAGACAATCCGGTGGCATCTTGTAACATTCAAACTAACCTGAAGCAACAATATTCCAATAAAAAATAATACATGCATCAACATAAAGGTAAACTGAACGATATGAGATGAAAAGGCAAGCAGATGCGTGAATAGTGGCAGAATAATCTTTAATAATTCAGCTAACATTATTTTAATAATGCTGATTACCATAACTGTGACAACGTCAAAAGGAGGTGTAATCGTGCTCAAGTGGTAGTTGCCCCTTATGGTAACTCGGCAGACAATGGCTCCCGTTACCGATAGTGACGGGCAATATTATATATAAATTATTATGGAGGCAAACTATGAACAATATTATTAAAGAATTTGATAATGATGTAATTGAAGCGTTTGATATGCTGCATGATGCCGCTGAATCAGGCAACGAATTTGCCCAATTATACCTGGGCTTTTGTTACCATTTAGGGATTGGAGTTGTAGCATCAGTTGATCCTTGCAAAGATGGGACGGAAAAAGCTGAGAAATGGCTTTGGAAGGCTTACAAGCAGGGAAACGTAAAGGCTGGGAAATATTTGGCTGAGATTTATATGTTGCGTGGTGATGAGAAGAACCTGAAACGACTTCTCAAGAAAGCCAAAGAAGATTATCTGAACGTGTGGGATAAACTCAAATGGTATTATAATGATCGTGATACCATAGACGCAATGAATAAAGACACCCAGCAAGACAAAGATGATGACGAATAACAGGGGCACCGGTTCTATGGTACACTCTAACATCATCTGACAATTTACAGTAATTAACCAATTCCCATGGTTAATCTCCTTTGTGTCCTACCCCTTGATTCTTAACAGGGGTAGGACACTCCTTGTGAAAGCACGAAATGCCCGACTCGTATGATGTATCTCAATATGTAAAACTGCCCCTCCAATCCCTTCAGCGATTGTATATGTTTAGCCTCATAATCAAATTAGCTTGTAGTGGCGTGGCTATTGGCCTGCATGATGGGGCTGTAACAAAATGAAGTTTTTAAGCTGAATTTTGTGCAGCCCTTTTCTATTCAGTAACAAAGCGGGGTTACAAACTATCATTAAAACATAGTCTGTAACCCCGCTATCTGTTTTTAGGCGCACTTTAATAAGCCTTAAGGCTTTTTTATAAATTATTTGTTCAACAAGCTTCCTCTTTATCAGTTTTTCGTAAAAATCGGTGGGTCAATCGCTCTTCCTGTATGCGGTTATGTAATTTTCGGATATTGAAACCGAGAGCCAGAAACAGTAATTCTTTATAAACTCCTTCTTTACCTCTGCGAAGGATCCGTTTATAACTGTAATCCTGTTTTATCTGTCCGAAGGCTCCTTCTACCTGGATCGACCGGTTTACCCGCAGCCGGATTCCTTCCTCACTCAGGAACCGATCCATATTGTCCTGTTGCAATTCATTGTAGTTCTTGTTTATCTGGATGGTTTTGTTACTTTTCCTGTCCCCCTGCCGCTGGCATTGCTTCCGCAGCCCGCAATACTGGCAGTTAGTACAACGGTATACATACTACTCACTTACATATCCGCTGTGGTGTTTTTTCTTCCGTACCGCTTCAAATATTAGCTTCCGTCCCTTGGCGCAGGTGTACTCATCCTTCTTTGGATCGTATTTCATGTTTGCGGGCAAATCAATCCGCTTTTTGTATTGTTTTTTCTTGCTAATCTCATATTGGGCAGGCTTTATCACGGACTTATATTCGTGCTCCTGCAGCCAATCCAGGTTTTCTTCACTGTCATATCCGGCATCGGCCACTACATACTCCGGTTTCAGGTTCAAGTGGGAATCCATATGTTTCAGGAACGGAATCAGCGTCAGCGTATCTGTCGGGTTGGGAAAGATTCCTACCCCTACGATGTATTCGCTTTCTACCGCCAGCTGTACATTGTAAGCGGGCTTCAACTGCCCGTTCCTCATATGGTCGTCTTTCATCCGCATGAAGGTGGCGTCCGGGTCCGTCTTTGAATAACTGTTCCGTTCCCTCAATACCGAAAGGTGCTTCTCATACTCTCTACGCTTTTCGCAAAGGGCTTCGCATTCCTCAAAGATTTTCTGTAAGGCTGGTTTACGGTGACCTTCCCCCGAAACAAAGCACACATTCTCTTCTTGGCATTTGGCGGCCAATGCGGCCAGCAGTTCTGTATCCTTCATCAAACCTGCTTCCGGCAACAGGGTCTGTGTTATCTTCTCCCGGAATGCCGGATACTTTTCTCTCAACTTCTTCAAACCCCGTTCGATGTTCTTACGCCACACGAACGAGTACCGGTTCGCATTCGCTTCCAGCTTCGTCCCGTCAATATACACTTCATCCATAGTAACCGCATCGATTTCAGACAAGACATGGATGAACTGTGCAAATAAGTCTTCCTGCACCGGAACAGTAAGCCGCTTGTAGAAACGACCTATTGCCATGTGGCTAGGCGCCTTATATCCCTGTAACAGCCACATGTACTGGATATTGACCTGACACTGGCGCTGGATGGCACGCAAAGAATAAATTCCTTCCAGCATGGCGAACACGATGATCTTGAACAGAGTCTTGGGCGGTACTGTAGATTTTCTTCCTTGCGAAGAATACAAACGCAGCAACGCTGTATAATCCAGTTCCTCCAGTACTGCGTCCAGTAACCGCACCGCTTCTGTTTCGGGAATCATCTGGCTGTAATCTAATGGCAAAACCAATTGCCTTACAGTCGAAAATTTGCTATAATCTTTACGGTTTAATTTGGGTGGTTGCATACTTAAATTATACCAGAAGGAGAGGCCTTTCGGGGCCTCTTTTTTCTTTTGCGCATAGAAAAATCGGCATCCATTCGGATGCCGACTCCTTATAAAGGCTATTTTGTTACAGCTCCATCTTTTCTTAATTTCTCAAAATACAAAAAAGCTCATATAACACTAAATAACATTAATTGTTTTTACCGCGCAACCGTAAAGCAGGACTTTTCCACCGGTAGACAGGGTTGCCTCAGCATTACCGGCCTTATTCACGAAATCGGAGATAGTGACACCCTCTGTTAACTTAATTGCGTCATTATTCGCACCCGTTCCCGGAATGAACCCATAAATCTCATTAATTCCTGTATCATTAGAAGTAAAGTAGAAAGTATCTCTTGCATTGTCATCAGACTTATCAAGATTACCGGCGTACATTATGTTGTGGCCCGCGCCGCCATAAAAATGGTCTTTGCCTTCACCGCCAAACAGCTTGTCATCGCCGTAATCACCTTTCAAGGTATCGTCACCCGCGCCGCCATCCAGTTCATCATCCCCGATGTAGCCATCCAGATAGTCATCTCCTTCACCGCCAATCAGATAGTCATCACCTGCACGACCATACAGTTTATCATTCCCTGCATAACCCAAAATGGATATGCCCTCGCCTCCAGTTACAGTAATGGTATCGCCATAACTACTGCCTTTCACAATGACAGTCTGCCCAGAAATAGAGGTAGCAGCTATAATACTTGCACCACTGGTGAATGCAGTTACGTCAATATGTACAATCTTGTCAGAAGCGACACTGTTTGCCACAAAAGACTTTCCTTTTATATACGTCGTATCCGGTTTAATAGTAATCGTATCTGCAGTTTCTTCTACGGTGTACAAAGTATTGTTCTCTACCTCAGTCAGTATTTTAAAGCCGTTTTCCACCAGAACGTAGCCGTCATTTCCATCTGACAAACCTACATCATTGCCGTTAATGAAGACGCGAGTAATGTTATTTGCCTGAAGGGTATCGCCCGCTGTGAAATCTTTAATGGTATCAGTCGCCCCTCCTAAATGGACAAATCTGTCATTGCCTGCCCCGCCATACAACGTATTGTTGCCTTCGTCGCCAGTCAACCTGTCATCGCCAGCGCCGCCATACAGACTGTCATTGCCAGCACCGCCCTCCAGATAGTCATTGTCTTCACCGCCATACAGGGTGTCATTGCCTTCGCCGCCAGTCAGCTTGTCTTCGCCCGCTTCGCCATACAGCACGTCATTGCCACTACCGCCAGACATTTCATCAACGCCAGCGCCACCATAGAGCGTGTCGTTTCCCTCGCCACCAACCAGCGAATCATTACCTTCGCCGCCGTACAGCCAATCATTGCCGGCCCCGCCTTGCAGTGTGTCTATGCCTGCGTTGCCGTACAATGTATCATTACCATCGTCACCCATCAGCCAGTCAACGCCTGCACCGCCATATAACATGTCATCGCCCGCTTTGCCGGAAATTATTGTTCCACTGCCGCTGTTTACTACAATGATATCGTCGGCAGCGCTGCCTTCAAGACCAAATGTACCATCAGCAACTATAGTAAAATTCTTTTTCTTGTCGGCTACCGTAACCTTCGACAGTTTACCCACGCCGTTTGCCACAGTCACGCTGCCGCTGGCGCCGGCAGTGAGCGTTATGTTTTTGCCGCTGATTTTTACAGCAGTTATAGCCTTCTTGAAGGACAACGTCTCGCCTTTCGCATAGTCCTTGATTGTGGCCGTGCCAGAAGTGTACTTGAAGGTATCGGCGCCTGCCCCGCCATTAATTATGCTGCCTGTACCACCGTTAATATTGATTGTATCCTTTCCTTTTCCTCCGTAAATGGTATTGCCGCTGCCGCCCTTAACGGTTATCGTATCGGTCCCGGTAAGTTTGTTCTTCGCGTCGTCGCCGTAAAAATAGTTTTTCTTGCCGCCGTTAATGGTGATCACATCGTTGCCGGCCTCACCGTAGATTTTATTGCCGGTTCCGACCGTAGCGGCTACCGTAAAGGTATCTTTCTCTGCCCCGCCGTAGAAGTAATTCTTGCTGCCACCGTTTATTTTAAATGTGTCTTTACCCGCACCGCCGTATATCTTGTTGCCCGTGCCGATTTTCTTCGTAACGGTAATGGTATCATTCCCGGCATCGCCGTAAATGAAGTTTTTCTTGCCGTCGCTGACAGTGATTTTGTCTTTGCCGGCAAGCCCGTAGATTTTATTTTTCCCGCTTTTGACTATGGCAGACATCGTCTTCTTCTTGCCGGTGACAACAACAACGTTGCCTGCGTTTACGGTAATTTTATCAGTATTTTTGGTTCCCGTAACTTTTGCCATGGCGATACCTCCGTTCAACATCAGGATAAAAGTATATTATGCTGTATTATATAAAACGATTGGCTGTTTGTGCTTTATTTGTGTATATTTTAGCATAGTTTTACCCCCCTCACAAGACATTATTAAAAATATACGGATTTTTCCAACGTTCTTTGCAAAAGTATGGTATTATATATACGATTACGTAACATAAATGAAATGAGGAAATATACTATGGAAATGCAGATGGAATTCATACGGAAGCTGCCGTCACCCCAGGAACTGATGCAGGAATATCCTCTTGGCGCCGAGGCGTTAGCTGCCAAAGCAGCAAGGGATAAAGAAATCAGAGATATTTTTTTCGGCAGCGACGACCGCTTCATCCTGGTCATCGGCCCCTGCTCCGCCGATAATGAGGATGCGGTGCTGGACTACGTTCATCGCCTGGCAGGCGTACAGGAAAAAGTAAAAGATAAGCTGCTGCTGATCCCCCGTGTTTACACAAACAAACCCCGGACCATCGGCGTCGGCTATAAGGGCATGCTGCATCAGGCCAATCCGGAAGGCAAGGAAGACATGCTGTCCGGCATCACCGCCATCCGCAAGATGCACAACCGCATCCAGGAAGAACGGATAAACCAACGATTTTTACGAAAAGCTGATAAAGAACAAGCTTGCTGAAAATAAATGTATGATAAAGCCGTAAGGCTTATTAAAGTGCGCCCTAAAAACAGATAGCGGGGTTACAGGCTATTTTTATTGATAGTCTGTAACCCCGCTTTATTACGCAATGAAAAAGGGATGAACAAAATTTAGCGTGAAAACTTCATTTTGTTACAGCCCCATCTTTCAGCGTGAGTAGATATACTCTGTGACGGATTTACGCAGTATCTTGTAGGAATTTCCAAGGCGGAATGATTTTACCTTGCCCTCATGGATAAGTTTATACGCCGTGTTCTTTCCTATGGCGAGCATATCCATCATTTCCCGTACTGTCAACACATCCTGATCGTATTTCCGGCTCTTTTCATCATAATCTGTACTTGAGAAAAAGCCCATACCTACTGCCTCCTTTCATTTGCTGCCGGTTCATCCACAATGCTGCCTGTACCGGTCTATTTTAGTTTTATGTTCACAAAGATATAGATTTTGATGGATGAAAACGGGCATAGAATTAGCTGTTGACAGGCTGGCATGACGCTGAAAATTGAGACCTGTGGCAGAGTGTAACGTGAAATGAAAGGGTTGGGTGCAGAAGAGCATGGGACAGTGTGTAAAGGTTCGGACGGGTACAATTGTTTAAAAAATATTGCAACATATAAATAAGCTAATAAACCTGAATGAACTGATTGCACAACATTGCAATCAGAAGAAGACAGAATAGACAGGGCATGAAAGAAGGTGATTTTTAATGTATGAAGATACAATTTATGTAATCATAGGGGACGACGGATACGGGATGGCAGTAAAGCGGGACAAAGCCAAAAAGATATACCATCGCATACGAAACCCTTTCGCCAGAAAGTTCAGCGATGCTTTGTCCGGTTACGTCTGGTTGTCGAGCCAGATCAATGACTACAATGAAGAATACTACAACAGTTCCCGGGTTTTGGAACAGGACGACCTTGTCTCTTTGGATGATTTGATCAGGCGGCAGTATGTAGTGTTGCCTGAACATGAGGTGAGGAAACGTGATGCTAATAAAAACAGGAAGACGGGCGGGATGCTTTGCATTGGCCTTGGGTAAGCCGCAGCGACTGACAGCGGGCATGTTGTCAGTTCGTTTGGTTATAAAGAGGCTGTGATCTGACAGAATTTGCAAACATGGCACAGGGCATTCTGGCAAGGGTCAAACGTCAGGATTAACAATGAACAGGGTATGAATACGATATGGGTGTTTTATGGTATAATTATTATATAAGGTTGACCGGCAGATAGTTGCGCACCGGTGTGAGAGCAGTTTTGTCCATGCCATTCCAGTAAAATCCAGTTTTTCAAATATATATTATCCATACGGACAGCAATGAAACAAACCCTGTATCAGCTCAGATACAGGGTTCTTTTACTGCTTCCCAAAATATGGAAAGAGGTATTTATCGTATGGATACGAAAGAAATCCGTAAAAAACTGAACGATCGCGGGATTGAATCTTTGTCGGATGAGGAACTGATCGGGCTTGTTACAAGGGGCAAAACAGCAGGGCAATTCTGCATTGCGGAAACGTTTGCCATAGAGGACGGGTTCAAGGCAGAACTGGCTCGGTGCAAAAGCCCGGAGGAAATCAGCTTAAAGTTCGGTATGACAGAACTGCAGGCGGTGTCAGTCCTTGCCGCCATGGAACTGGGGAAGCGGGTCGCCATGCTGCCTACACAAAAACCTTACCGCGTGTCATCCCCGGGAGATGCTGCCGGTTATTTCATGAAAAGCCTGCGGCATGAGAACCATGAGAGGTTTCTGGTCATGCTGCTGAACACGAAGAACCATATAATCCGTGTACAGCAGGTCGCGGAAGGTTCGCTGAGTTCAGCGGTAGTCCATCCGCGGGAAGTGTTCGCCCCGGCAATCATCCACCATGCGGCTTCCATGATCGTGGCGCACAACCATCCCACGGGAGACCCGCAGCCGAGCTTTGAAGACAGGCGTCTCACAAAAAGTCTTAAGAACGTGGGAGAGATCTTCGGCATCCCGCTTATGGATCATATCGTCATAGGCGACGGATATTACTACAGTTTTAAGGAACACGGTGATATGTAGGAGGAAGATGGTGACGAAAAAGAATAAGCCTGTCGGTTTATACGGCAGGCTGTTTTCATGTGAAAAGTAAAAAGGAGGATAATGTATGCTGACAAGGAAAGAAGTCGAAGAGTTACGTAAGCGTTACCCCAAAGGGACGCGTATCAAACTGATCCACATGGACGATGTGCAGACCCCGCCATCCGGGTGTATGGGTACGGTGCGTTTTGTGGATGACATCGGTACGATTCATGTTGCATGGGATAACGGCAGCTCGCTAGGTGTGGTGTATGGTGTGGACGAGGTTGAAGTCTGCTGATAGTAGTAATAACGCAACAAGATTTAAATCGAAATTAATTCTTTGGGCGTAATGAAATAAAAATGGTCAGCTGGCAAGGCTGTCCATTTTTTGTGCTATAATAAAATAATACAGCGTCGTTATCTCATGTTTCATAAATATATATTATTATAGTGAATATAGGAGGTTGGAATAATGTGGACACCACATTCAATGAAAGAGCAATTCAAAACCAAGATAGATGATGTAATTCAAGATGAAATTGATAATATGATCATTGGCGACTATTGGTCTATGTGTCACCGGTACAATAATATTATCAACTTTCTAAACCTCACGGAATGCCAGGATGAACCGAGATTTCAGGATATCCTACGCGAAGCATACCAGGTACTAAGCGTGATACCGCTCGATGAAGTGTATTAAGGCTGTCTCTACGACAACCTTAAATTTTTAGGCATTTGTGAAAGAGGTATAGTTTCCGCAAACTCGGATTTTACAGATAAATATCATTCCTTTGGAATAGACAAGGACAGTCCCTGTCGCTAGTTTTGGCGGTGGGGACTTTAATTATGCCTGTATCCGTAAACATAACCCGGAAGGTTGCGGATAATCCCATCCTAATATTTAGGAAATAAGCATTATTTATGCTGGAATATGAACTATTTATGACAGCGTAGTTTTTCCAAAAATGGGATAATAGTAGATAAAGAAGGAAGTGATTCTATGGAGCTGAAGCACGAATTATTGTACAAGCATATCGGTGCGAAGATCGTCTATTTCCGCAAGCTGAATGGTATATCGCAGCAGGACTTTGCCAAGAAAATCAACCTGAGCGAAAGCGCGCTCAGCAAAATAGAAAACGGGCGCTACAATGAGAATATCTCGCTGGAATTGCTACAGAACATTGCGGATGCGCTGGGAGTCAAGCTGACGACACTGATTTCGCTTGATAACAGGGAAAAAAAATTCTGGAAGAAGCTGTACAAAGATAACGGGAAATGATGTTTTAAAAGTTGTACGGCAGGATAATCAGAGGTAAAGGCGGTACGGTACCATTAATATTCCGGATTCTTAAACAATGCTTGCTGATGGTCAATGACTGGCGTTGTCATTTGGTATAGTTAGGCTATAGCAAACATGATGACGCTTTTTTTATACGAGGAACGGGAAGAGATGAATGAGCTACGGTACTGAAATAGAAAAGAATATTGAAACGCCATAAAGCGGTATAAGCTGGCTGCAGAACAAGGAGTTGAAGATGCTATTAAATGATTAAGGACGCAGACCAGCGCAAAATAATTGTTTTATTAATGGTGGATTGTTGAGGAATCGTATATGAACAAACCGAACATTTTTGATGAAAGCAAATATTACAGAAACAAAGAACGCACATTGTCAAATGACGAGCAGGCCGATATTTTTGAGAAAAGCCTATTTTTAACGCCTGAGGAGATAGATGCGTCTGCAGACGCTTTTGTGCGTAAATACAACAAGCTGGTGGATGATTTTGAAAATAAAACCAAACTGAAAAAGTTAGATTTATCTATCATGGTTTTTGCGGCTGGATTGCAGGTTCTCAGGTGGTCGATGATCTCCAACAAGTCATTACTGGGTGATAATGTTAAAAGATTAAGTGCCAAAGAAGCGGATAAAATAGTGGATGGTGCTAAAAATAGTGCCAAAAAAGCAGCAAATAAAGCTGTTGAAACAGGTACCTTTTCTTTTAATGATGTTGATTATCATTTAATACCGCAGGATTTACCTGATCTAGTGGCAAGACTATTTGAACATAAAGTTCCTTATGATGTTACAAGGGTTTCGCCAAGATTTAAAGCAATCTATCCGGGATTTATGCCTGGATTAAGCGGTTTCAATCATCGCTATAAAACATTAGGGCATGATCCTGTAGCAGGTTTCATTTTTGGGACAGCCAATATTGCGACCTGGACGTTATCTGTTAACAATGCTATGGAACTTTTTCCCTCCTATCACATAAAAGACGGAATGATAGACGGGAAAACAGATATTTATCATGTGTTGAAATGGACCAGCGATATGATTTCGGAAAAACCGGAAGTTGTTGGTGGCGCTATGATAACCCAGGCTGTGCATATGGGTACAGATGTGTTTACAGAAGCAGGACTGCCGGTTCCTCTAATAAACGTTGTTTCGCCGGAAACATCAAAGTTTTTGATGGGGCATAGAATTGATACATTAAGCGTGGCGAGGTCAGCAGCGCTTGCGATCACCATCAATAAAATAGTAGAGATGTTCCATAAACTGTTTTATGACCAGCAACACGACGACGCAAAGCTTTATGAAGTCAAGACCCGTAAGGTGCTAATGTATTCGAATGTGATGTCCTCGCTTCTGAATGTAGGCTGGGTTGCAGGAACGGGTGATATGAATCATTTGGATATTGGCGGCATCGCGGTAACGCTTTGGCGTGTTTTAACGGACACAAAACGTATCAGGCAGATTAAAGCGGAGTTTATAGAACGGGAACTGGATAACGACTTCAGGAAAGAAGAGGACGAGATCAGGCAACAACTGGCTGTTTACGGATTTCAATATTAGTCTATGGGAGAGTGAAGAATTGTGGCAAAAGGAATTGTAATTGATACTAAAGGTTTGCTAAAAGATGCGTTTTTTAGTGCATTAATACCAGGATATCCTAATCCGTTGCATAAGCTCGAAGTGGATAAAGCAAGGGTGGAAGGTTTTAAATACGGTGAAAGGCAAGGAAACATTGAAACGGCAAAGAAATTTAAGAAGAGTTTCAAAGAGTATTTAGAGAATTCTGAGGCAAATAAACTTGCGATGTGGGCATTGGGTGTATACGTTGCCAGTCTGGATGGAATTGCTGACGAGGAAATGGCGGCAATTTTTAAAAAGGTAGGTGATCCTAATTCCAATTCGGTTAATCCTGCTTTAAGGGAAAAATACATGGAAATTTATAACGAAATACCGCGGTTCAGTGAAATAAGAGTAAAATATCTTGATAAAGCTGATAAGGAATTCATGGAGGAATTAAATGAATACGTAAATCAGATTATTGAGAGTGATACGGTTATTTCAGAAGAAGAAAGCGACTTCCTGCGATTTGAATGGTATCCTTATCTCAGTTCAAGAGGTATCACTGTAAAGAAAATATTAAAAGATGATTATCATAACGATGCATTTGAACGCCTTGCAGAAACGACAAGGAAATTAAATCAAATGATAGAAATGATGGAGGGATCTAAAGGTCGCCAAACTGTTGAAGATGACGATGGTAAAACTGCGGAGCAGCTTTATAATATGGGCTGGCGTTATGAACATGGGGATGGTGTTCAAGAAGATATTGAATATGCAAAAGACTTATATAGGAAGGCGGCTGAAAAAGGGAATCAGATGGCCAAATCACGACTGAATTTCTTAGCGAGCATTAGTTAAGCAATGTTTATAGTTTTTTATAACCATGATAGAATCTACAACTATTTATTATGACAAGGGAGCAACGTATATCGCGTACTGACGCTGAAAACAATAGAGGGGCTTTCCCTGTTACATTGAAACGTTATCATAATAAAGGAAGTAACCGCAAATTTGATAATTTCAAATAAATATTATTTCTGAGAGAAACAATAAATGGTCCCGGCGCTGAAATGTGCCGGGGCTTTTCTGTTGCCCAAAAATCCTATCTGTCATTGTGATAATGACAGGTATTTATATAAATATCAAAAGACTCAAAGGAGGGATTTCTATGATCCAACTCACCGTAACGGACACGTTACAAAATTTTACTAACAATTATGTCTTCCGGACACAGGAGGACATGACCACGGCACTTCACATGCTGCTTGACTTCGCGGACTACAGCGAGGAAAGTATCAATAACGAGGTGCTGCAGCTTCGGGTAAGAAGCGACAAACCATTGGACACCGGCAAACAGTTTTATCATTTTAAAAAGGAAAGGATGGAAAAATAATGAAACAGGGCATCAAAAATATTCAGGAACTTTATAAGGAATTAGAAGAACAGCGCGAAAACCGGAAGGACATCATCGCTGACACGAGAAGCCTCATGGTCAGCAGTACGGATAACAAAAGCGTGTTGTATGTGTCGGCAGGCAATGAAAAACAGTATTATGAAATCTCGGACGTGGCGCACCGTCAGATCGCGGATCGTCTGGGCATCCCTTTCAAGTATTATATGCGGATGCGGACAGATTACCCGGAACTTTTGGACCATAACATCAACGGCTGGCTGGATGCAAACCCGGAGAAACGCATGCTCCGTACCATGAACGGGAAACTCAGGGCGTTCCTGTCCGACCGCTACCGCAGACTGGACAATCTGGAACTGGTTGACCACGTTCTGCCGGTCATCGCCCAGATGAAGGGCTGCAGCATTGAGAGCTGTGACATTACCGAAACGCATCTCTACATGAAAATCATCAATAAGACCATGAAGACGGAGATCACGCCGGGGGATGTCGTACAGGCCGGTTTTGTTATCAGCAACAGCGAAATCGGTCTTGGTGCGTTGAAAGTGGAACCGCTGGTCTACCGTCTGGTATGCAGGAACGGCATGATCTGCAAAGATCTTGCCCATAAGAAATACCATGCGGGACGGCAGGTGGAAGATACGGACAACGCTTATGAACTCTATTCGGATGAAACGCTGGCGGCAGATGACAAGGCCTATTTCCTCAAGGTACAGGACATTGTCAGCGCAGCCGTGGACGAGGCACGGTTCAACCTTACGGTGGACAGGATGCGTGTATCTATGAACGTACAGACCGGGGAAGACCCCGTGAGGACGGTGGAGGTTCTGGGTGACAAGTATGTTCTGAACAAGATGGAACGGGCTTCCATCCTCCGCCACTTCATCATGGGCAATGACTTCTCGGCATTCGGGTTGGTCAACGCGGTGACACGCAGCAGCCAGGATATTGCCGACTACAACCGCGCCACCGAACTGGAGCGGATGGGCGGCCTGCTGCTGGAGGAAAGCGTGGCTTCCGGCAAGGCAAAATCCAATTTAATCTTATTGCCGCAGGCGATCTAAAAAAATACGGCTGTATGGAAGCATTACTCCATACAGCCGTTATTAAATTTCAAATTCATTACAGGAGGCTATCAAAATGGCTAATTATTGCAGTAACAGTATCAGGTTTATCAGCAGGGACAGGTCGAAGCTGGCGGTGTTCCTTCGTAAAGTGTATGCGGCTTTTGATTCCCGCACATCCGGATTTTACAACCTGTTGGTTTTGCACGGTTACACAAACAAACAGATCGCCGGCATGATCGACCGGCGGGACGCGTTCACCCATTGCGACACGAAGCTGTCCGTGGATGGGGATGTGTTCAGCTTTGGGGTGGATACGGAAACGGCATGGGCGCCGCATATGGAAGTGTTCTACCGGCTCCTTGAAGAAAAATACGGTGACGCCATCCGCATGGTGTACCAGTCGGAGGAATGCGGCTGCGGTATCTATATCAATACCGACAAGGAAGGCAGGTATTTCCCGGAACGCTACGTGGTGGATTGCTGTCACGTTGGGGAGTTCCACAAAGAGTACTTCAATACCTATGAGGACGCGGTCGCATGGATCCAGGGCGAGTACAAGGATTTCGGTTTCCAACTCTTTGATACCGTGGAGGACGTGGAACGTAAGGTGCGGGATGTTTCCGAATGGGACGAGGACGGGTTCTTCAGCTTCCATGAGTTCGTCACGGATGACGGACACATCCATGTGGAAAGGAAGGTGGCGTAAATGCCGGCAACACAATTCGTCTGTCCCAAGACTAATGGGAACATCAAAATCGGTGACTGCCTGCAGCACTGTATGGCAGGCCAACGTTGCATGTTCCTTCCGACACTCCGTTCCGTGGCGGCATCCCTTGACAGAAAGCTGGATAAGCCATCTGTCACGGAACTTATCAGCGGGACAAGGGAAACGTTCCTGAAGAAGACCACAGACTATGCGGTGGATCCCATGCAGCAGCTCTATGCTATCCATGGTTCCGCGGTGCATACCCTCAACGAGAACCATACGGACGGTAACATGCTGTCGGAAGAAAGGCTGGCGGACAACATCACCAGCGGGAAGTTCGACCTGTACGGGGAGATCGTGGACATCAACGACAAGACCCTGGGCGATTACAAGATCACCTCTTCCTTCAAGCTGATGAAGGCGCTGGGCTATTACAAGGTGGATGTGCCGACCGGGGAAGTCTACAAAACAGGGTTGAAGAAAGGTCAGCCCAAGACAAGAAAGGAATGGCGGGATGACGGGGTGAAGCATGTGCTCGAATGGGCGATACAGTTAAATTATTACCGCATCCTGTTGGAGCAGTGCGGGTTCAAGGTGGGGAATATGGTGATACAGGCCATGTGCCGTGACTACAGTCTGCGTATCGCTGCAGAACGGAACATCAAAAAGCCTGTGTACCTGATCCCCATCAATCGCATCTCCGACCGGTGGGTGAAACTCTACATGAGTACCAAGGCAAAGAAACTGAAAGAGGCCATGGACAAAAAGTTCCTGCCGCAGCTTTGCAATGCGCGGGAACGCTGGCATGACAGGAAGTGCGCCGAGTACTGCGATGTGGCAGGAAGTTGCCCGTATGGACGGCTGGTGAAAAGGAACAGGGAGGTAGCAGCATGAAAAAAAGTATTATCATGGATCCAGGTCCGCCGTGGGATGAAAAGCTTCCTGAACGGCGCAAAAGCCGTTTTAATAAATGGAAGCGACGCATTCTGATGATATGGGCCATCCGTAACAAAAGATGGGATATCGTCATTCTTATCATGCTCATAGACGAAGGGAAGAAAAAGGCGGTTAAACTAGACAGGAAGTTGAAGAAAGAGTCCGGCTGGCAGGAGTTCCTGCTGGGCCGGACATTTTGATTAAGGAGGTAGTAAAATGGAAAACAACAATTTTGGAAATTCAAGTATCGCAAAGAAGCTGGTGAAAGTGATGCAGGAATGCAGCTTCGTGCCGAAGAATGGTACGAATTCTTACCATAATTATAAGTATGCCACGGCGGAGGATGTGCTGTCGGCGGTCAATAAGTCACTTGCCAAATATGGCATTGCCTGCATCGTCATCCCTACGCTGGAATCCAACATCGATGTGGTCAACCAGAAGGGGAACATCGAACACCTTGCTACGGTGAGCGCTCATATCCAGCTGATCGATTCCGAAAGCGGGGAATCCGTGGATCTGTTCGGTATGGGTTCCGGGCAGGACGCGGCGGACAAGGCGGTGATGAAGGCGCAGACGGCGGCCATAAAGTACGCGTTCATGTTAAGCCTTTGTATTGCCACCGGAGATGACCCGGAGGCAGATGTGGCCATGGATGAAAGGAATTACGGCGCACCGCAGAACCAGTCCTATCAGAAACCGGCGACCTATCACAATCCGCCCCCGCCTGCAAATCAAAACCATGGGAACGATGAGAACGGCGCGGTATGCGTGGCCTGCGGGAAAGAGATTAGCCCAAAGGTTCTTCAGTATTCGCTGGCACGGTATAAACGCCCGCTCTGCATGGAGTGCCAGAAGAAGGAACACCATGCGGCATAAGGGGTGTGACAATTATGGACAAAAACATTGTGCGTATCATACTGAAAATCATTGAGGTGATCCTGAAAGGCGGTAAGTAAGAAGAAGGGCAGGTCTGAACAAAGGCCTGCCTTTTTATTTGGGGAGGGATGGATATGGAAGCTGTTCTTTTGTTTATCTTTGCGTTAGCGCTTGGGAAGATGTTTTCCAAAGCGGAAATAAAACTTCCGGAACAGGTTGCATGTGTTGGCGCTATTGCAATATGTGTGCTTGCCTATCTTGTCAGCCTGATTCCTGTTGCGTTATGGCCTCTGATAATATGGATAAGGCATTGAATTACAGGGAATTTCCTTTCCAACAGTAGTATAAGGAATAACTGCGTTGCAAAGGAATTGATTGCAACACAAACCAAAATACAAAGGAGGCTTCAAAATGAATGATCACGGTTATGATGAACCGAGGGAAAGAAAATACGATTCGGTGATGACAGTCAAGGAAATGATGGATTATCTTAACATCAGCAAAACATACGCGTATCTCCTGCTGGAAAGGAAAGAGATCCCGTTCCTGCGTTTTGGCAAAACATACCGTATCCTCAAGGAGGATTTAGACGAGTATTGCCGGAAAAAGCGGGGGGAACAATTCGGGAGATCACGCAAGTCTTGAAAAGTACACGTTAAGAGACCCGGAAAATGCCCGGGCAAAAACATCCCATAAATCTCTATAACTCTTTTTAGCGCATATGCCAAAATGATAGGGATTTATGGGACATTATCTTTGGAAAGGAAATATGATTATGGAAAAAAGCAACGCAAAAATATTCGGCTATGTCCGTGTCAGCACGAAGGAACAGAACCTAGACCGCCAGATCGACAGCCTGAAAAAATATGTGCCGGACGAGAGGGACATATTTGCTGACAAACAATCCGGAAAAGACCTGCGCCGTCCTGCCTACCAGACTTTACGGCAGATGGTACGACAAGGGGATACGATCTATGTACATGAGATGGCCCGGCTGGGCAGGAACAAAGAGGATATACTTCAGGAACTGAAATTCTACAAGGACAAGGGTATTATCGTCCGGATATTGAACCTTCCTACAACCCTTATGGATTACAGCGCCTATGGTGACAATAAAATGCAGCGGGTACTGGTGGAGATGGTCAATAATATTCTGATCGAGGTGCTTGCCACCATGGCGGAGGCGGAACGTGAAGACATCCGCAAACGCCAGCGGGAAGGTATCACCGCCGCCAAAAAACGGGGCGCAAAGTTCGGCCGTCCGGTCAAAAACTTCCCAGATACATGGGAAGAGGACTACAGACGGTGGAAGCATGGAGATATCACAGCGGTTTCTTTATACCGTAAATACGGTATGGGCAGGTCCACCTTCTACCGCAAAGTGGATGACTGGGAAAAGAGAACCCTGAAACAACCCTCCCAAAAACAAAATTCATAGACGTTTTAAGATATCTGAAGTGAACAGGTGTGGTATAAGTGTCCAGACAGGATTATTATATCTGCCATTGCCTGTTTAACGAATTACGGGATATTTAAGGACAGAAAAAACAACCGGATCATACTTAAACCCGGTTGTTTTTTACACTGATTAGTGTTATCTTGCTATGTTGTTGAAACAAATTGGAAGTCAAGCGATCATTATAATAGTCTCCCTGTCTTTGATTATGACATTATTATTTTACGCCACATTTATCTATGCATGATTTTTCGTCTTTTCATTTCTATAATCCAATGTTATAATAAACATAAGTTCTGTATAAAGGAGATGGTATTAATGAAATCCAAATATAAACCAGATCAGCAAGTGTATTTTCTTATCTGTGGACGGTATGTTACTAAAGCAACGGTTGTTACGACTTCGTCATGGTTCGTCACAATCCGGTTTAATAAAAATGCGGGCGAAAGTATCATCCGGCTCCCGAATAACAGAATCTTTGCTACGGAAGAAGAAGCCCGCCAGCATATCCATCCGAATCTGCCGCCTATGCAGCCAGCAATACGAGAAGAGAATGGCAAGTATGTATGCTCTCGGCGTTGGGAATGGGAATAAAAAATGGCTGCAGCCCGATTATAAAACCGGACTGCGGCTTTTCTGGTTATTTTTGTCGGCGCGCGCCATTTTATAATGGCACGATTATCCAAAAACTATTGACAAATAAAATGCTGGTGCTATAATAACATACGTGTTCCGTGTATCGTCTTCATATCCTTTCAGCGAACAGGGAGCACAAACAAATCGGTTCAGGGTACCTAACCCTGAAAAATCCCGGAATCTCCTCCGGGATTTTTTCTTTCCGTATTTTTGATTACGATGATTGCGAGTTTGAAGTTTCTGGCATTTCGTATTACTATATCATCCCCGCCGGCAAACTGAAAGAACAGCAGATCAAATTCAAAAATGAAGTCGCCGACGATGAACTATTACTTATAATCTTTTTTAAGGATGGATCGTATAAAATCTTTTCTTTGACCAATTATAACATGAGTTTCTTATACTGAAAGCAAAAAGGATGCTGAGCAATATTCGTTCAGCATCCTTTGTTTTTTATGTCCTGGTTTTATTCTAAGGCTTCCATTTATTGGCCGCAGTATTAATGCGATAAATTGGCATTTGTATTTTTTGGATATATGCGATAAAATGGCAATTTATTGCCTACACAAGTTACTTGTTGTTCTGGTAAAAAAGTTTGGTGGAAATGTAATAAATGTGGTCACGAATGGGAAACTTATGTTATTAATAGGATTAATGGTAGCAGTTGTCCTGTTTGTGCGGGGAAAAAAAGTTTTAGCTGGATATAATGATTTTGAGTTTAAATATCCTTTGGTTGCTAAAGAATGGCATTCTAAAAAAAATGGTGATTTATATCCCAGCATTTGCCACCAGCAACCTTCTGCAGGACCTCCTCATCCAGTTCGACGTCAGCCAATTCCGCCATGTAGGCTTCGGCTTCTTCTTTGGTTATCTCATAACCGTCTGTTTTAGCCAAAGCAATCAACTCATCGGCATCCTTACACTTCATAGCAGCCATAATCTGTTCTTTTGAGATTTCGTTTTTGTTAATCGGCATAATCAATTCCTCCTTCAAAAATTACCTTACTATTATTATATACGAAATAAATTAAGATAAAAATATTGACATTAACGAAAATTATTTTGCTAAGAAAAACTGAAATTTACTTTAACTTAATGACATTAAATTGTTAATAGGGGGACTTTCCACGTTCACCATTATCACCACCCGATTTCTTTCCGCCTGCAATATGTTTGAGGTCACCGTCTTTCAGTTCACACTCTGATAACTCATCAAGGTAAGCCTCGGCTTCCTCTTTCGTAAGGTCAACGCCTTCGGTTTTAGCGTATGCAATCAAATCTTCCGCAGTGTTGCACTGCATCGCTTTTTCCAGCATTTCTTTTGTGATTTCGTTTTTGTTAATTGCCATAGCAGAATCCTCCTTTAACTGTTATCTGTTAAATGCCTTTTATTTTATATATACAAGACAGATTCATCAAAATTGACATTAATGGAAATATTTTTCTAATTATATCATACTCATCGTTGCTGAGCAAAACTGGAATTTACATCACGATTTCCTTATGGAAAAAGCACCGGGTACAGTTGGATACGTCTGCAGCCATAGTCTTTTCTATAGAAATGTATGCCCAGTAAAAATACATCAGCAAAAAGATAATTACGTGAACGCTGACCAGCCTACCCCCTACTTCAATCGCCTCCCTGTTTCCAAAGAGCATCTTGATAACCGATTTGTAATTAGGGTCTGGACGCTTCGGGCTATAAGCATGTTCCAGTACTTCCTCCGGCCACAAGTTCTCATCGGTAAGCGCTTCAAATTTGATTTTTACACCATCTTCGCTTATGGCGAACAGTACATCTAACCCGTCGGTCTTTAACACATCATCACAGAGGCCCGTATATACGTCTTTTATTCTATTTATATATTCATCGCCCCAGAAGAACCGGAGCAATCCCCTGCTGTAAACGTCACTAAACGCTTTATATGACTTTTCGTCAGCAAAAACGGATTCTACATCGGCATACGGGCGCAGATTTTCTTTCAAAAATCTGGCAAACGGAGTTTGATTTTTAAACGGCCCCAGGTAGAAATACTTTCGCAGGCTTTCTTTATTGAGGTTTCTGTGCCGGTTACATTCATCGATAAGATAACGGATACCGGGAGCCGTCCGGTATCCGGGTTCTTTCAGAAGACGTTCATGAAACTTCTCACAATGTTCTTCCTCACAGAGAATGTACGTATCAGGTTGGGATACGTTAGCATCTGTTCCATTGCCCTGCAGTTCCTTCAGACCGGTTCTGTAGTCATAAATCTTAAAAAACAGCCAGTTGACCAGTGCTGCCAGTTTTTCCTTTTCTTCATTAATAATGGTGATATCAATGTCTTTCCGGAAAGCCCTCACCTTCGGCAACAAGATAAGTGTGTGTGCCGTAATTGTATCAGCCACCGCGTCCCTCCACGCTGCGATATCACCCGTATAATCCTTCAGGCAGGACTGGACGATGTTATCTTTGACAACTGGAAGCTCCGGACCTTTCCACAAAAACATGCTGGCAATCTTGTCTCTTTCCTGCGTATTGAATAGGCCACGTTCCTTATACCGGGCTTTAATGACAGAATCGAATTTTTTGTTGTTTGTCATACACGAAGCATAGAGATTAAGAAAGAAACCTATATCATCCTTACAGCCCTGACTGAGTTCAGAATCCACAGGGAAAATTTCCGGGCTTTCATAGCATTGGGCAACCAAAGACAGTGCTGCATCGGCCAAAACACTGATAAAGGAGTAGATAAGGTGCAATATACAATCAAACTCGTCCAGGTTATCAGATACGGTCCTCTGGAAAGCGGCATCTATTGGTTTTTCTTTATCATGAACCAACACGCTGACCTTTAAATCTTCGGGAACCAATTTAAAATCATCGGTTTCCACGAATTTTTTAAAAGCCGTGAGGCTCATATTATTTCTTTTTAAAAACCACCATACAATCAACGCGCCCTGAACATCCACGTCGAGGATATCATTAATGCTGTATTGTTTTTTATTCGTGCAGAAAGTTAACGTGAAAATCTCAGCCAGTTCTTTTCTGTGTACCGACGTATTTTTTACGTAAGAGTTACACAGCTCCAGCAATTCTTCAGCAGAAAATACTAGCGTTTTATCCAGAACCGAATCAAGAGATGGCCAATATGGTCTTTCCATTCCCAAAACCTCTTTTGTAAACAATTAGACATAGAGAAGACAATTCGTACGGGTTTGATAATTTTTAATTATATCATATCCATATGGACCCTGTCATTTTCTGCAGTACGTTTAATCTCCGCAAAGTTTATGAGTTTGAATATATATAATTAAATAGAATATCAATAGGAACATGGCCTGAAAAGACAAGTTTTTCAGAAAAAGTTTTCCACATATGCGAAGTGTTAAAACCTGCATAAATACTGGCTTGCAATACATTTTATATTGTGCTATTTTATAAAAAAATGAAGCCTGGCTTCAGTAAATTCAGGAGGTTAACATGTTCAATTTAACGGAAAAAACTCTGGTCGATATCATTGATAAGGCTCAGAAAATTCGTACCCTGGGCCGGAAGCATATAGTTATTCTTGCTGGATATACTTCTGGTTCTGCGTTTCTTTATCAAAGATGGGAGGACCGGCCGCCCTCATTACGGTTTTACGGAAATCATTTCCGCAACCATATCAGCACTAAAGCGGAAATTTCTGTGGCGGAATTTAGTTATTCAGATCCTGTTGTCCTGTCCAGAGAAAATTCAGGCGACAATACACCAATCAACGGCATCGCCTTCGGCACCGGCGAAGTTGACGACGCACCAGGTGGTTGCCTTCTGCTTTACGGTAAACCAGGAAAAAATATTATTTATTTCAATAACACACTTTACGTTTCCGGCATACCCCACTCCATTACTTTAGAGTTAGAACATGCTGATTTCTGGATTGCAGAAACAACAGTCATGCCATTTCTTATCAGTCACAATTTTAAATTGAATTGGAAAAGAATAAAAAACGAATTTTTCTATTAATAATAATACCAATGCGACAAGGAGTTTTAAAATGAACCTAACAAAAGTACCATCCCTGCTTTTGATCAGCGCTTCCCCTACTAAGGGCATCCATAAAAAGCACGAATCCACCCCCGCAAAATTATATCCGAGTTTTTCGGAAAAAAAAGCTGTTAAGATAAGCCGGAAGCATGAAATCTACAGAAAAGGAAGAACTAACACATTTTATATCACAGAACCTGTTACGCTCTGCATTAAGCCTGTATCTGACCTAGATCGGTTCATCAAAGAAAATGTTAAAATCCACCAGCGGCATATGTTAACAGATGACGTCCTAGCAGAAATCAAAGAAACTTTGAAGGATCCGTCCCGCGGGCTCACATTATCGCTACCCAAGTACAACCCTAATTACGTTCTTCTTTCAGATGGGTACTTCAACATAAAAAAGGACAAATTTCATTATTTTAAGAGCAACAGATATAACCGTGGCTACAGTCGTTTCATGATCCATGCGGAATTAAAAGATGCTGCATCTGATTTGCCTGATTTAGAGCCTATCCTCCCCAGCCTGGGCCTACTATTAACAAGGTTTCCGTTCGCTCGCAATATAGTCTGGGTAACTGGCAACGAGCTGGGCGGCTTTTTCCAACGGTTCTTGAAATCTGTCCTGCCGGAGCAAGGTGCATTCCAGTATCTTTCCGCTACTGCGCCGATGCCGGACTTTCAGAATGCCGCGGAAAGCGACAGCCACTGCATCGTTGTGAAGATCGATCACGCCAAGGAACTTACTGCGTCGCTTTGGAAAAAATTGTTGGTTTTTGCCGACAATAATCTTCCGTTATTGATTCTTGCTGACTTCCAGCCGTTCATGTCTGAGTTCGACGCCATCCTTGCAAATAAGCTGCAGAAGCATTTGTTTATCGTGCCTGCATCATTGGATGTAGGCAATCTTCCGAAAGAAGTCACCGGGAATTTTAGCAACCAGCTGGTTTACTGCGCTTTGCGTGGTCTGTCCCTAAAAATTAACGCCATTGAGCCTGACATCTGCCCGGATGTAGATGCCATCTTCACCCGCCCAGATCCCAACGATGTTCCTTCCATGTTGAAATGGCTTTTTGATGAGAAAATAATGCAAAGTGGAGATATTTCAGATGTAATAACCGTGCAAGATATTACAGCACGCCTGAAAGAAATCTCTGACACATTAGGCGGTGACCCTTATAAGTTCACCGTTAACGGTGTCGGTAAATATTTGAATGATATGGGTATCCATAAAGACGAAAGAAAACTTCCAACATCCAAGGGAAGGGCCTCTGTTGTTGTTGGTTATAAGTGGAAAAGATAAAGGAGGTGTAAAGAAGATGTCAATCGATGAGCGTCGTTTCTACAGTCCAAAGGAAGTTATCGTGGCCAACGGCGGTATCCTGCCAATGTCACTATCGTCTGTCTATGCGGCCATAGCCAAGGGCGAGATTCCATGCAAGACTATCGGCCACAGGAAGCTGATACCCGGTCGCTACCTGCAGCAACTCTTGCATGAGGACGAACCGGCATCCAGCGCATGAGGCGGACAAACGGTGAGGGAAGTGCATATCATGATGTGAAAAGGGATCGGTTCGTTTATCGCATAACGTACGCCGACCCCTTTACTAATCTGAAAAAGCGTAAGTCCTTTACCGACAAAAAATCGCTGACGGCCGCCAAGAAGAAAGCACAGGAGTTCCTGAACAGTCTTAAAACCGCCGGAAATGCTCATGAAGGCTCCTTAAAAGCGTTCTTGGAGCATTGGGTCGTGTCGATATCCGAAACTGTCAAACCGAAGACATTGGAGCGGTACAAAAGCATTCTGAACCAGAATATATATCCATACCCTGTTGCAAATTGCCTTCTGGAAAAACTGACCACAGGATTGCTGCAAAAACATCTGACCGTGTTATTGCAGTCCGGCGGCAGCAACAAACAGGGGCTGGCTCCAAGGTCTGTCAACGCGACACGCAGGCTGCTTATCGGTGCGCTGGATACAGCGGTGCGTGATGATATCCTGTCCAAGAACCCAGCCACATACACAAGGCCAATGAAAGTGATAGCCCCGGAAATCATGGTGCTGACACATGAACAGGCTAAACGCCTTATCAGATGTGCTTTACAACGTTCGCGCAACGCATGGGCAATCATCGTACTGGCCCTGGGTACGGGCATGCGGATATCTGAAATCTTTGGTCTGGAGTGGAAAAACATTGATCTCGATGCCAAGAAGCTTCAGGTAGAAAAGACTGTGGTCACCACGAACAGCGGTACTCTGATACAGGAGTCGACTAAGACCAAGACCAGCCGTAGAACAATCCTGCTACCTGATAACGTCTGCTATATGTTAAAACGCTTTAGACTCTGGCAAAAAGTCAGGGACATCAGGTTCGCCACCCACTACTCGACATCCCCTTGGGTATTGTCCAATCCACAGGGTAAGCCCCGCAGCCCCAGTTCCTTCTCAGGGCATGACTTTAAACAGCTTCTGGATCTTGCCGGTATCGACAGAAAGTTCCGCATCCACGATATGCGCCATACTCACGCGACATGGCTATTGGAAGCCGGAGTAAATATCAAGGTCGTTTCTGAACGGCTTGGTCACAGCAGCATACGCATTACGCTGGATACTTACGCCCATGTACTGCAAACGATGCAGCAGGAAGCCGTGGATACTTTGAACGATATACTTTAAACGCCCATCCAAACGACATGGATGGGCATATTTTTTTGCTGATTTTCTTTCCGTTACTGGCAGATTTTTCTATGATTCTTAAATCTATTGGCTACCCTATTGGCTACCCGGAGCAAAAAAATAAGCATCTGGAATTTTCACCAGATGCTTGTATGCCAGAAATATGGCGGAGTGGCCGAGATTCGAACTCGGGCGAGCCTTGCGACCCCTAACGATTTAGCAAACCGTCCTCTTCAGCCAGCTTGAGTACCACTCCGTTACATTGCCGCAAAGGCAACTCACTTGGCTATTATAGCTTATTTTTTATGAATTGACAAGCTTTTCTTCAATATTTTTTTAATTTAATGTCCGAGCCGGCTCCGGATAAATCCGGAACACCGCCCTAACCGGCAGGGAACAAAAAATCAAAAATACTGATTGGACAGACCCGGCAAGCCGGGTCTGTCCGTTTTTAGTTAAATCACTATGTAACTAACAAATTTTCCCAGAAAATTATTTGCCGGGGAAGAAGGGCCAGAACATAGGAATCAGGATCAGACACAGAACAAAGCAAACGATTACCAAGCCGGTACCTGCTTTTACGTAGTCCATGAATTTGAAGCCGCCAGGACCTAATACCAGGGTATTCGGAGGCGTGCCTACCGGGGTAGCGAATGCGCAGGATGCTGCAACGGCGATAGCCATCAGAACTGCGGACGGGTCAGCGCCCAGCTGTTTGGAGATAGCGATACCGATCGGGCACAACAGAGCTGCGGATGCCGTGTTGGACATGAACTGGGTCAGACCGCAGGACAGGATAAACAGTACAGCAGTCACGATCAGAGGAGACGGAGAACCGCCCATCAGACCAACTGCCCATTCAGCGATAACTTTGCCGGCGCCGGTCTTGCTCATAGCAGAGGATACAGGCATCATGCCAGCGAACAGGAAAATGGTTACCCAGTCGATGGAGGCATAAGCCTGTTTTTCAGTTAAGCAGCCGGTCAGTACAGCAACGATAGCGCCGGTGATGGCAGCCATTTCCAGGGTAACGCCTTTGATACCCAGAGCCATGGTCAGAACTACGGCTAACAGGATAACGCCGGAAACAACCATCTTGCTGGAAGAGGTTTCGTTAGCTTCGATTTCCTGTTCAACTTCCGTATCTTCGGAAATCTGACGTTTCGGGAGCAGGTGTTTGCCGATAAACATCATGTAAATCAGGCCTGCCAGAGTCAGGGGAATACCAATCTTCGCGAATTCAAAGAATCCGAAAGGACGGAAGCCAGCCTGTTCCAGAGCGCCGGAAGCGATGATGTTAGGAGGCGTACCTACCAGGGTGATGATACCGCCGAGGCCGCAGGCGAAAGCCAGAGGCATTAACTCGGTAGAAGCAGGGATCTTTGCTGCTGCGCACACGCCTAATACTACAGGCAGTAAGCAGGCAGCCGTACCAGTGTTGGACAGAACGGAGGATAACCCCGCACCAACCAGCATGATACCGATCATCAGGCTGTTTTCACCGGTACCGGTGAGTTTAACAACCGTAGCACCGATTTTCTGAGCCAGGCCGGTGTAGAACATAGCAGCGCCTACAACGAACATGCCTGCGAACAGAACAACGGTGGAGTTGGACAGACCGCTAAATACCTGTTTTGCAGGGATAAATCCCAGCAGACCGCAGGCAATAGAGCCAGCCATAGCAGTAACTGCCAGAGGAATGATTTCGGTAACGAAGAATAAGGCAATTACGGCTAACAGAATGAGACACTTTGTGGACTGAGCCATTATATAACTCCTCCTCTTTTAAAATTTATATCGAGCGTACGGCCTAATACGCAGCGGGCAGTGTTCCGTACGCTTAATATACACTATGTAATTCTCAAAGTTCATGGCATTATTATAGCACTACTCTTTAGATTTTAAAAGTACATAAGCCATATTAACGCCTGTTTTTTTGAAAACAAGTTTTCATTGAAAAAGACTAACGTCTTTTCCTGACAAACTTTTCCATTTGTCAATACCCTTTTGGGGCAGATACAAATTTCTTTAAAAAAGCCTGTTCCGAATGAACGGTATGCACATTCAGAAACAGGCTTAAGGTACTAAAGGCTACTTGCCGCAAATATTATTTGCCGGCAGGTCCGATCATAGCCAGCATGGTACCAGCTGCAACGGCGGTACCGATAACGCCTGCTACGTTGGGGCCCATAGCGTGCATCAGCAGGAAGTTGGAAGGATTAGCCTTCTGACCTACAACCTGGGATACACGGGCAGCCATCGGAACTGCGGATACGCCCGCGGAACCGATCAGCGGATTAACCTTGCCACCGGAAGTGATCTTCATAACCTGACCAAAGAGACAACCCAGTGCAGTACCGGCTGCGAAAGCAACCAGACCTAAGCAGATGATCAGGATGGTCTGATAACGCAGGAATTTATCAGCTTCCATGGTCAGACCGGTACCAACGGACAGGAAAATCGTTACGATGTTCATCAACGCGTTCTGGGCAGTGTCGCTCAGACGGTCCAGGCAGCCGGCTTCCTTATACAGATTACCTAACATCAGCATGCCGATCAGGGCGCAGACCGGAGGTAACAGTAAGGAAATGAAAATGGTGGAAGCGATGGGGAAAATGATACGTTCAAACTTGGTTACGGTACGCAGCTGGTCCATTTTGATCTTACGGTCTTCCTTGCTGGTACACAGCGTCATGATAGGCGGCTGGATCAGCGGAACCAGAGACATGTAGGAATAAGCTGCAACAGCGATAGCGCCCAGCAGATGGGGAGCCATCTTAACGGTCAGGTAAATAGCGGTGGGGCCGTCGGCGCCGCCGATAATACCGATCGAAGCCGCTTCACGCAGGTCGAAGCCTAACAGCATAGCGCCGATTAAGCATACGAACACGCCGCCCTGGGCAGCAGCGCCCAGCAGCAGGGTCTTCGGGTTAGCCAGCAGCGGACCGAAGTCGGTCATCGCGCCAACGCCCATGAAGATCAGCGGAGGGAATACTTCGTGGTTGATACCGTACAGGATAACCTGCATAACACCGGGTTCATCAAAGAAGCCGGTCTTAGGAATATTGCCCAACAGGCAGCCAAAGGCGATGTTGGACAGCAGCAGCGGCTCGAAGCCTTTGCCGATAGCCAGGTAGAGCAGAATCAGGCCTACCAGGAGCATGATTACGTTACCGCTGGTCAACCCCTCGAAACCGGAGTCGTTCCAAACGGACTGGAGAGATACAATTAGAGCTTCCATATAGTCCTCCACTTAGTTAAATTTTAAATGTTCAACAAAGGATAACGAGACAATTATCCTTTATTATCAGTCCCGGGTGGTTCCCTTGCGGGAAACAACCTCTGAACTGAAAAGA
>JAEEGK010002606.1_pt1 | contig 45195 bp, 41 predicted proteins | sample 8958771 | NCBI WGS metagenome assembly JAEEGK01 (sample SAMN16246547, study PRJNA631951) | gut metagenome | biome: gut microbiome; feature: rumen; material: SC-attached | host: Bos | place: Iran: Karaj | collected 2018-10
TCCTCAGCAATCCCAAAACGCTGCCCATCGCTTTCGCGGCGCTCATCGGGATCATCATGTGGGCGATCATCCACTCGGTCTTTATCAAGCCGTTCGTGCTGGTCGGCGTGCTGAGAAACTACATCGATTCCGGCAAGAACGATATCCCGTCGGAGGAGAGCTTCCGGATGCTTGATTCCAAGTCTCCGAAGTTCCGCAAGCTCCACCAGGAGATGTAACGGACGCGGAAACGCAGCGGGCTTGCGGTATGGGAACGGCAGACGAGCCGCGCCGGACGCTCCGGATGATATATCTTTGGATCACTCCGCGCAAACCGCTGTTTTTCTTGAAAAAAGATGTTCGTGTCATTTAATCAAAATTAATTTTACTGAAGTGAGGGATCGATATGGATTTTATTCTGGACAAGCTGCAGGACTATACAGCCAAAAACCCCAATGCCGCCATCCTGTTCGACGACGCGCATTCGAAGGGGCTTACATACGCGCAATTTGACGAAATGACCGGACGCGTCTATGCCTGGCTCAAGGCGAAGGGGATCGGCAAAGAGGACTTTGTACTGATCAATCTGCCGCGCGGCGTTCTGCCCGTGGTCGCCATGGTGGGCGTCTGGAAGGCGGGCGCGGCATGGGCGCTGGTGGAGGACACCTATGCCCCGGAACGCATCAACTATATCCGCGAAAACTGCGGCTGCAAAGCCGAGCTGAGTGCGGCGAACTGGGAAGAAGTCATGCATACGGACGGTCTTTCCGGTCATGAGCCGCTTGACGAGCATGCCGTTGCCTACGCCATCTACACCTCCGGTACCACCGGAAATCCCAAAGGCGTCCTTCATGAATACGGCAATCTGCAGCGCGCCATCGATTCCATCCGCATCGACGGTCAGTGTCCCTTCAACGAGAACGACCGCCTGGCGACGTTGGCGCCGATGAACTTTGTCGCAACGGTCATCGTCATCCTTGCCGCGCTGAACGTATACTGCGGCAAGAACTACATCGTCTCATACGCCACGATCAAGAACCCGAGCGCGCTTGCGAAGTTCTTCCTCATGAAGCGGATCACCATTACCTTCCTGACGCCGTCCTACGTCAGAAAGCTGGGCAACCAGACCGGTCCGTTTTTGCGGATGCTGTTCGTCGGCAGCGAGCCCGCGAACAATCTCTACAACAAGAACCTCGACCTCATCAACATCTACGCCGCCAGCGAGAGCGGCTTTGCGGTGGGTTTCTTCAAGATCGACAAGCCCTATGAGGTTTGCCCTATCGGTCATCCCCAGGTGGAGACGGAGCTGCATCTGCTGGATGAAAACGGAAACGAAGTCGCGGACGGCGAGACCGGCGAACTGTGCTTCGTAAACCCCTACGTCCGCGGCTACATCAATCTGCCGGAGGAGACGGCAAACGCGTTCCGCGGCGGACTGTATCACACCGGCGACCTTGCGCGAAAGGACGAAAACGGCAACCTGATCCTGCTGGGCCGCAGCGGAGATATGATCAAGATCAACGGCAACCGCATTGAACCTGCCGAGATCGAAGCCGCCGTCAAGCAGGCGCTGGGCATTGACTGGGCTGCCGCCAGAGGCTTTGACGAAGACGGCAAGAGCTTCCTGTGCGCCTACTATACCGCGGACGTCGAGGTGGATCCGACCGCGCTGCGGCAGGAGCTTATGAAGCGTCTGCCCTACTACATGATCCCCTCCTACTATATGCATATCGACTCCGTACCGCTGAAGGCGACGGGCAAGCTGGATCGCAAGGCGCTGCCGAAGCCCAACATCGAGGACTTCATGGAAGACTATGCCGCTCCGACCAACGACGTGGAAAAAACGCTTTGCGAAGCGATGGCGCGGGTCCTGAAGCTCTCCCGGATCGGCATCCATGACGATTTCTACGAGATGGGCGGCGACTCTCTGGGATCCATCGAGCTCATCACCGCATGCGAAGAGACGCTGCCCGGGCTGAATGCGGGTATCGTTTTCCGCGGGCGCACCCCGGAGAAGATCGCAAAGCTCTATGAGGAGCAGCTCCAAAACAGCGACGGCGATCCGGATGAAAAGAACGCAGCCTCGATGGAAAAAGAGCATCCCCTGACCACCGAACAGCTCTACATGATCGATTATCAGCTTTATACGCCCAATTCGACCATGTACAATCTGTTCTCGGTGATGAAGCTGAGCAAGGAAATGTTTGATTCCCGGATGCTGGCCGATGCTATGGAGACTGCCGTCAAGGCGCATCCTGCCCTGCTTACCACCTTCGGTTATAACGATGACGGTGAACTGGTACAGCGCTATACGCCGGAAATCTTCCATCCCGTTTCGGTAGAGAAACTCTCGGAATTTGAGTTTCGTTTTGTAAAGGATACGCTGGTTTATCCGTTCAAGATCGTCGGAGGACGGTTATATCGCTGCCGTGTATTTGAGACGGAAAAGGCGATCTATGCGTTTTTTGATGTCCACCACACCGTGTTTGACGGGACCAGTCTGAAAGTATTCTTAGGCAGCGTCGGCAAGGCTTTGATGGGTGCGCCGATCGATCCGGATTACTATTATCTGATGCTGCAGCGCCGGGAGGATGCGGTAAACACGGCGTTTTATGAGGAAAGCCGGAAATACTTCGAGGATCGCTACGACAACGTGGAGTGGTCCTCCTATCCGAACATCGACCATATGAGCCGCGAGAATTCAATGGGCGAGCTGTTCACCTCTCTGGGGTTGGAACAGCCCCAGATGAATGCCGTGGAGCGCGCATACAAGATCAGCCGCAATGAGTTTTTCATTACCGTCGCGGCTCTCGCTATCTCCGTTTACAACAACGCCCCCGACGTGAAGTTAAGCTGGATCTATAACGGACGCGAGGACGTGCAGAACATGACAAGCGTCGGTCTGCTGTTCCGCGACTTACCGATCGGCATTCGCTTCCATGACGGCGACACCATTCGCAATGTCTTTGCAGACGTTCACGAGCAGGTGCAGAAGGGCATTGAGCATAGCTGTTATCCCTATGTGGACAGCCGCAATCAGGTTGCAAACGGCGAGTCCGCCTATCTGCTTTACCAGCAGGATATTCGCGACATGGGCGGTATGGAGGGATTTGACGTCGAGACTGTTGACGTCCGTCAGAACCAGGCTGCCAGTCAGACCATTCTGGATATGGAAATTTTGGACGGTGCCGACGGGCTACAGCTGATGATCGACTATGCCGCCAGCCGTTATGAGGACAGCAGCATTGAGAAATTCAAGGATCTGTATGTGAAGACAGCCCAAACGCTTGCTACACACAACTCCCAGTCCGATATTACCATCGGAGAGATCAAGGCGAAGCTTGCCGATAAGCGGAACTTCTTTCAGATTGTCAAAGGAATCTTCAGCAGAAAGGCGTAACCGATGGCAGACAATCACCATTCCAATCAGGAGCAGGAGCTTTCCCAAAATTTTCGCTTTTGGTCGCTGCTGAAATTCGTTGCGCCCAGCATTTTCACCTTTGTATTCATCGCCGTATACCAGATGGTCGACGGTCTGTTTATTGAGCGATTTGTGGGTGATGAGGCGATTTCTGCCGTCAATCTTTTCTATCCGGTCATCTCGCTGTTCATCGCAGCCGGCGTCATGATCGGCACCGGCGGTAATGCGATCATTGTAAAGAAGGTCGGCGAAGGACGGCGGAAAGAAGCGGGCGAAAGCTTCTCGCGGATTATCGTCTTCACCGTGCTTTTGGGCATCGTCTTTACCGCAGTCTGCCTTGTGTTTGCGGACCCCATCATGCGCCTGTGCGGCGCAACGGACGGGACCATCGAGTATCTGCGTCCCTATTACATGACTCTGAGCGCTTTCTCTATTGCCATATTGCTGCAATCGGAGCTTGGGATTCTCATCATCGGTGAAGGTAAAACGGTAGTTGCCGCTTTGGTCATTATCGTGGGCGGGGTGCTGAACTGCGTGCTGGACTATGTGTTCATGAAGCATCTGCACATGGGGATCCGCGGCGCTGCCATCGCCACGGTGATTGGATATTGCAGTACCATCGTCTATGCCGTTTGGTTTTATGTGCTGGCAAAGAAAAGCTCTTACAAACTGGAGTTGGCAAAGCCGAATCTGAAAGAGATCGGACAGGTCTGCTTTAACGGCTCTTCGGATATGGTATCCAATCTCGCCCAGGGCGTGACGATCCTGATCCAGAACCATCTTGTTTTCCGCTGTTACGGGGATGTCGGCATCAGCGCGCTGACGGTGGTCACATATGTGCAGACCTTTATCATGATGGTGTTTATGGGCTTTACTTCGGCGGTGGAGCCGGTGTTCTCCTTCCACTACGGAAGCGGTAATGTCGAGATGCGAAAGCGGGTCTACCGACTGAGTATGCTATGGAGCCTTGTGCTCGGTTTCGTGACGATGGTACTGCTCTTTTTCCTGCGGCGACCGATCGTCGGAATCTTCTTCTCTCCGGGTTCGGACTTCTATACGATTGCGGAAAACGGCATGCTGCTGTCCCTGCCTGCCTGTCTGTTTGTCGGGATCAGCATTTTCGGTTCGGGACTGTTCACCGCCTTCTCCAACGGTCTGGTGTCGGGGCTTCTCTCCTTTGTGCGCACCTTTGTGGTGCTCGTTATCTGCCTTTACGGGCTCACCGCCCTGTTCGGCGGAACCGGACTTTGGCTGGCATGGCCGGCGGCGGAAGCGATCAGCCTCATCATTACCGTCATCGTGCTGCGGCATTATCGTCCGCGCTATCAATACTGATCTCGCGACTGTCCGATCATCACGACTGTGAACAATACATCATCAAATAACCCGTTTCGGGAGAAAAGGAGCAAAGCAATGACGATTCATAAAATCAAAAATGAAAAAATGCTGACGATCGCCCTCGAAGGACGGCTGGACACGACGACCGCGCCGGAACTGGAGACGGTTCTGAACGACGCGCTTGCGGGCGTGGAGGAGCTGACCTTCGATTTTGAGAAGCTCGATTATATTTCTTCCGCAGGGCTTCGCGTGCTGCTTGCGGCGCAGAAGACGATGAACAGGCAGGGCTCTATGAAGGTGATCCATGTGAATGAAATGATCCTGGAGATCTTCGAGGTCACCGGTTTTGCGGACATTCTGACCGTCGAATGAGTATTGCGCGGGAAAGTAAAAAGAGGATTCCATGAAGTGGCTGCGTCAACACATTACCGTCAAAAGCATAGCCGGCATCATACTGCTGCTGGTGCTGTTTTCCGTGGTCGTCGGCATCATCGGTTATCGGACCTTTACCGACGCGCTGCTGAATCAGTACGCGGAGGGGGCTTTTTTGACGGCGCAGACGGCTGCTGAGCTCGTAGACGCCGATAAAATAGACGAATACGCCCAAAGCGGCGGCGTTACCCCTGCATACACGGAGGTATGGGATCGGCTGGACCATCTGTGCAACACGTCAGGGTCAACCTTCATCTATGTGATCGAGCCCGACCGGTCGGATTATCGGCATATCACCTTTCTCTTTTCCACCATCGACCACGACAGTTCATATACCAAGTACGAGTTCGGCTTCGTGCGGGACACCACCAACGACGAGTACCGCGAGAAATACCGTGCGCTCTACGAGCTGGAAGCGGACCGGGAACTGGTGATCCGGGACAAGGGCAACATCGAGACCGATTCGCACATCACCGCCATGATCGGGCTCAAGGGGTCCGACGGTAGCGTGAAGGGGATCCTCTGCGTGCAGCGGCAGATGGACATCCTCGCCGGCGTACGCAGCACCTTCCTCAACAAGATCGCGCTTGCCGTCGTGACGCTGGTGCTGCTCGTGATCCTGGGACAGAGCTTATACCTGCATCGGGTGCTGCTGCATCCCGTCAACCTGATCACGGAGGAGGCGGCGCGGTTCTCCCGGGAGAATACGGCGTCCGCGCAGAAGTTGCAGAACGCCATCCGCAACAAGGACGAGATCGGGCAGCTGGCAAAGTCCATCGACACGATGGAGGAGCAGATCGAGACCTACATCTCGGATATCACGCAGATCACCGCCGAGCGGGAACGCATCAGCACGGAGCTGTCTCTCGCGACCCGCATTCAGGCGGCGTTCATCCCGCATCTGTTCCCGCCTTTCCCCGACCGGCCGGAGTTCGCGCTTTACGCGTCCATGGATCCCGCCAAGGAAGTGGGCGGCGATTTCTTCGATTTCTTCCTGATCGACGAGGACCATCTGGGACTGGTCATCGCCGACGTGTCCGGAAAGGGCGTGCCGGCAGCGCTGTTCATGATGGCTTCCAAGATCATCCTGCAGAGCTGCGCGATGCTGGGGCACGGTCCGGCGGCGACCCTGACCAAGACCAACGAGGCGATCTGCTCGAACAATCAGGAACAGATGTTCGTCACCGTATGGCTGGGGATCTTAGAGATCTCCACCGGCAGGCTCACGGCGGCAAACGCAGGGCACGAATACCCGGTGATCAAGGAGCCCGACGGCGACTTTGCCCTGCTGAAGGATAAGCACGGTCTTGTGATCGGCGGCATGAGCGGCGTCCGGTATCGGGAGTATGAGGTACAGCTGACGCCGGGAGCAAAGATCTTCGTCTATACGGACGGAGTGCCCGAAGCGAGCAACGCGGAAAACGAGCTCTTCGGTTCCGAACGCATGGTCGCCGCGCTGAACGACGCTAAGGACGAAGCGCCGGAGGCGATCCTGCGCAGCGTGCGCCGGGCGGTGGACGACTTTGTACAGGAGGCAGAGCAGTTTGACGATCTCACCATGCTCTGTCTCGAATATAAGGGTCCAAAGGCGGCGGCGCCCGTGAAGGAGCTGACCGTGGAAGCCACGGTCGAAAACATCTCCGCGGTGGCCGGGTTCGTCGAAGCGGAGCTGGACGCGGTCGACTGCCCGCCGAAGGCCAAGATGCAGATCGGCGTGGCGATCGACGAGATCATGGCGAACATCGCGCAATACGCCTATGCGCCGGGGACCGGTCCAGTAACCGTGCGGTTCGGATACGAGCAGGCGTCAAAAACGGCGACCCTGACCTTCCTGGACAAGGGCATGCCCTATAACCCTCTGGAAAAGAAAGACCCGGACGTGACCCTTTCCGCAGAGGACAGACCGATCGGAGGGCTGGGCATCTTTCTGGTGAAGAAGACCATGGACAGCATGGACTATGCATACAAATTCGGACAAAACGTCCTGACGATACAGAAACACCTATAAAAGGAGATTCAAAATATGAAGAAAGTATTGACTGTTTTACTGATTGCCCTGCTGATCCTCAGCGCTGCGGCCTGCACTAAGAAGAATGAATCCGACGCTCCGGCGTCTTCCTCGGTCGATCTGACCCAATGGAAGACCTTAGGCGACATCTGGGAGTATGAATTCTGGGGCTCCGTCGTCGAGGAAGGCACGTATATCCGGGCCTTCAAAGCGGAAGACGGATACTACCGCGTGGAAACGGACGTCCCGCAGGACGTGGCGGAGAAGCTGGACGCCATCGACTTTTTCGACAAGACAGGGGAGGAGCAGGAAAAAGCGCTGATGAAGGATCTGCCCATCAAAACGATCATCAATCTTTCCGAGGTCCTGCTTTCTCAGAGCGATCTCGACGCATTGGCGGGCAAGACCGGTCAGGAGCTTTTGGATATGGGCTTCGTGCCGCAGGGCAGCAAAGGCTTCAGCACGCAGGAGCAGCTCTCCTGGGCAACTTTGGAGAAGGGACCGTTCGTATATGAGGTTACCTTCCAGGAATACGTGGACGTCGACGACGATCCCAACATTGCGGCTGTCATCCGGCCGCTGACCGTGAAGAGCGTGACCTTTTCCGGCGTTTCCCAGTACGCGACGGACAAAGCGTTCGATATCAACGGCGGCAAATCGCTGGCGGACTATGAAGCAATGTTCAGCGGGGATTGATGCAAGGCTTGAAGCGATACCGACGATACCGCTTTGCAGCTGAGAAACAAAAAGACAGGACCGTTCATTGATACAAACCGCTATATCCGTATTGGGGCGGCGGAACCATACGAACACGCAGAGACGGAGATCATCATTCTTAACAATGTCGACGCGGTCACGGGCAGCCGCAACAGCAGGACGCCGGATATTCCGTAAATCAAAAAACACAGGGGCGAAGCCAAAAGGCTTCGCCCCGTTGCATGCAAACCGAAGGATCGGGATCACGGGTCCTTTTCGTTCACCGCTTCGCAGCATTCCGGAAACAGAACGCGGTTCACGATCCGGACGTAAACAGGAGAGTGCTCTCATGCGATTGTTCGGACAGAAGGAATCCGGAAGGAAAGCGGGAAACAGCCGGATATCCGACCGCTTTTGCGAAATCACGGAGTTTTTCGGCGATTGCTTTCCCGTCCTTTTTGAACGGTATCGGGAGGAGCTTGTTCCGTTCCTGTACGGCTTTATGCAGAGCATCGAGGACGCCGAGGAGCTGATGCCGGACTCGTTTGCCGAGATCGCCGCCGGTCCGACGGCATTCTTTGTGAAGCGCAGTGTTGATCGCAAACAAACCAAAACCGAACAGAACCAGCACGGAGGGAAAATGATGAAAACGAACCGAAACAATGATCCGTGGATCAGGGGGATTTCCCTGCTTTTGAGCCTTCTCATGTGCGTTGCACAGCGGCATTGCACCTTCGGAGCGTGAAAACACCTCATCCGCCTTCGCTCACGCTACGGCGTACACACTTCCCTTCGCTTCGTTGCTGCGGTAGATCGCGCGCTTCGTACGCGTACCATCCACAGGGGGAAGGCTTTGGGTGCGCATGTACAGAGGCCCCCTTGTGTAAAGGGGTTGTCGGCTGTAGGCCGACTGGGGGATTGTCATGTCCGTGGGCGTAACGCATCGACAATCCTCCCGTCTCGCTTCGCGATCCTCCCTCCTTTACACAAGGAGGGCTTTTGATTTGCGTACCATCCACAGGGGGAAGGCTTTGGGTGCATATATACAGAGGCTTCTCCTTGAGGAGAAGCTCCGCCGAAGGCGGTGATGAGGTGTCAACCAAAGCGGCATCATGCCCGCAAATCGCCCGCGCAGCGGCACAATCTTGCCCTCCCTGTGGATGGTACGCGCAGGAAGCGCGCGATCTACCGAAGCAACGAAGCGAAGTGTTAAAAGGGAGGGTGGCGAGGAACGAGCCGGGAGGGTTGTCGACATCCCCCTTGCCGCGGCAATCTTTCCCTTGCGCGCGGGCAGAGGATGTGATACAATATATAATCGGGAAAACAGAAATCACATAAGGGGGTTTTTGCATATGAAACGGAACGGAACGAGGCGGCTTTATGCGGCGCTTTTGGCGCTTTTCATGGTCCTTGTGCTGCTGCCGGTCGGCGCGGCAAAGGCAGCGGACGAAGGATCCCTTGCGGTCGGCGGCACAGATATCGATCTGTCGCAGAACGGCAGCTACTGTGACGGCAAGATCGTGTTCGAGATCATCGACGGCAAGAACGTCCTGACGCTGAACGGTTATAAGCTCGAGAATTATAACGGCAACGGCATCTCCGCAGACGGGATCGACCTTACGATCGTCGGCAGCGCAGAGATCGGCGTGACCGGTGCGGTCTCATCTGCGATCTCAGTATACGAGAGCAATCTGACGCTGAACGGGGACTTTACCCTGCGCGCGCAGAGTGTGACCGGCGCGACGCTTGATGTCTACGGCTATCTCACCGTCGAGGGCGGCGCGCTGGACGTCGAGAATACCGGCGAAGGGAGGAATGCCATCTACGTATATGACCGCATGACGGTCAACGGCGGCACCGTCCATGCCAAGACAAACGGTGCAAAGGCGATTTCTGCGAGAGACGGCATAACCCTGAACAACGGCGAGGCGTTCCTTTCGGGCAATGCAAACGCCTCCGAGGTGTTCATCGGCAAACAATACCCGCTCTATGTCGGCGGCGAACAGGTCAACGATCTCAACAAGGGCGATATCTTCGGGGACGGCACGGCGAAGTTCGAGATCATCGACGGCAAGAACGTCCTGACGCTGAACGGTTATAAGCTCGAGAATTATAACAGCAGCGGCATCTACGCAGACGGGATCGACCTTACGATCGTCGGCAGTGCAGAGATCAGCGTGACCGCATCTGCAATCGCTGTAAACGGCAATCTGACGCTGAACGGGGACTTTACCCTGCGCGCAGACAGACAGACCGGCGCGGCACTTGTTGTCGTCGGCAATCTCACCGTCGAGGGCGGCGCGCTGGATGTCGAGAATACTTACGAAGGGAATGGAGCCATCAGTATTCCAGGCACCATGACGGTCAACGGCGGTACGGTCCACGCCAAGGCAAACGGCACAAATGCGATTTATGCGCGCATCATTCTGAACAACGGCGAGCAGTACCTTTTGGGCGATGCATACGCCTCCGAGGTGTTCATCGGCAAACAATACCCGCTCTGGGTCGGCGACGAACAGGTCACCGATCTCAACAAGGGCGATATCTTCGGGGACGGCACGGCGAAGTTCGAGATCATCGACGGCAGGAACGTCCTGACGCTGAACGATTATAAGCTCGAGAATTATAACGGCGTCGGCATCTCCGCAGATGGGATCGACCTTACGATCGTCGGCAGCGCAGAGATCGGCGTGACCGGTGCGGCCTCATCTGCGATCTCAGTATACGAGGGCAATCTGACGCTGAACGGGGACTTTACCCTGCGCGCGCAGTGTGAGAACGGCATGGCACTTTTTCTCTTCGGCTATCTCACCGTCGAGGGCGGCGCGCTGGACGTCGAGAATACCGGCGAAGGGTCCGAAGCCATCTACGCACACGGCGCCATGACGGTCAACAGCGGTACGGTCCACGCCAAGGCAAACGGTGCAAAGGCGATTTCTGCATACAGCATCACCCTGAACAACGGCGAGCAGTACCTTTTGGGCGATGCATACGCCTCCGAGGTGAAGATCGGCGTCCCGGTCGAGCACACCGTCACCGTCGTCGGCGGTACGGCGGACAAGACGTCAGCCAAAGCGGGCGATACCGTGACCATCACGGCGGACGACGCGGAATACGGGTACGCTTTCCTGCAGTGGGAGATGCTGGAAGACGTGGAATTCGCGAAGGGCGACGCCTTAACGACCACCTTTAAGATGCCCGATCATGACGTGACGGTCACTCCGGTCTACAAGGAGATTCTGATTTCGGACATCGACGATCAGACCTACACCGGCGAGGAGATCACGCTGACCTTCGGCAGGAATGACTTGACGCTGGATGGCGTGGACGTCACTTTGATAAACGGTACCGACTACTCGCTGACCTACGCGAACAACGTCGACGCGGGCACGGCGACGGTGACCGTGACCTTCCATGACCGCGTGACCAAAGAGCCGGACGTTCGCATGGGCACGAAGAGCAAGACGTTCAGGATCCACCCCGCAAGCATTGCCGCGGCGGAGGTCGCCGAGATCGTCGATCAGACCTATCAGGGCAAAGCGCTGACCCCCGAACCGACGGTGACGTGGAACGGAAAGGTTCTTGAAAAGGATACCGATTATACGCTGCAGTATTTCAACAACGTGAACGTCGGTACGAACCCCTACGTTACGGTTACGGGAAAGGGCAATTTCGATGAAAACACCGACGTGGGGCAGAGCTTCAGGATCATCCCGGCGCCGCTTACGATCACGGCAATCGATCAGGAATATATCTATAACGGCTACCAGCAAGGCGAGGGCGATACGGTCTATGCGACCCCCGCCGAGATCGCCCAAAAGGTCACGGTCGAAGGCTTGCAGGGCGACGACAAGCTGACAAGCGTCATTCTTGACGGGGATGCAACCGAGCCCGACACCTATCCGGGCAGGATCCAACCGTCCGATGCCGTGATCGGCAACGCGACCGGCACAGTGACCGGGAATTATGAGATCACCTATGTTCCGGGCACGCTTACGATCAAACCGTGCTATTATACGATCACGTTCGTAAACGAGGACGGCACGGAGCTGCAGAGCGGTGAAGTCCTGTTGGGCAAAACGCCCGCCTACACCGGCAAGGAACCGACCAAGCCCGCGACTGCGCAGTACACCTATACCTTTGCGGGATGGAAGGATGAAAACGGGATCGAATACGGACTGACGGACGATCTGCCCGCGGCCAACGGCGATATGACCTACACGGCGGTCTATACAAGTACGGTCAACGAGTACACGATCACGTTTGTGAACGAGGACGGCACGGTGCTGCAGGAGGAGCTGATCGCCTACGGCGAGACGCCCGAATACACCGGTGAGGAACCGACCAAGCCCGCGACCGCGCAGTATACCTACATCTTCGCGGGCTGGACGCCGGAGGTCGTGCCGGTCGCTGGGGATGCAACCTATACCGCAACGTATACAAGTACGCTGAACAAGTACACGATCGAGTTCAACGCAGAGGATGTGCAGTTCAAAGGCGCGACGCCGTATGTGATCGCGAACGGCAGCGCACAGGAGCCGCGGGTCGTTGTGAAGAACGCAGAGGGCGAGATCGTGCCGGAGGATAGCTACGACGTCGCGTATCGGGAGAACACCGCGCCGGGCACCGGGTTTGCGTACGTCACGTTCAACGACGGCTCGGACTACACGCTGCGGGCGGTTTTCAAGATCTATATCCGGTCGACGGAGGAAATGACCGTTGAGAATACCGCCGAAGGCATCCGCCTCTCATGGGCGCCGGTCGAAGGCGCCGCGGGCTACATCGTCTACCGCCGCGCATGGAACAATACGCGCGGAAGCGCATGGACGACGTTCGAGCGCTGGTTCAATACGACCGAAACGACGTGGACGGACGGCTCGGACGCGGATCACAAGGTCTATGCCGGCACGCGGTATCAGTACGGCGTCAAGGCGTATTTTGAGCCGCATGCGGACGCGGTGACGGGACAGACGATCGGCGGCGCGTTCGACAACTACAATCTCGGAACGGTCGGTCCGCTGGTCACCACGGTACGCATCACCACGCGCACGCTGAAATCGGTCACGCCGGGCACGAAGCGGATGACGGTCAAGTGGGAAGGCTCCAAATACTTTACGGGATATCAGATCCAGTATGCGACGGACGAGAGCTTTGCGTCCGGCGTGAAGTACACTTGGGTTAAGGACGCTGCGACCTATGAAACATGGATCGGCAATCTGACAAGCGGAGGGACCTACTGGGTGCGTGTGCGTTCGTATCATGAGTTCGAGGGCATGACCTACTACGGCGGATGGTCGAACGCGTTGTCCTGCACGGTCAAATAACGGAGCAGACGTTCGCCCTGCGCAAAGTACGGGCGGCATAAAACAAAACACAAGGAGGCGAAGCCGCATCGGCTTCGCCTCCGTTTCATTCAGCCCGAGATATCGGCATGACGTCTCTGGAGGCGCGCGCAGAGCAAAGATCCGGCAGTAAAACGAACATCAATATCATGCGGTGCTTCATCGAAATTTGTCCGGATGAACGGTAAACAAATCAAGAAAAAAGTTCCAAAATTGTTTATATTTTTATTGTTCTTTTTACCGATTATGGTATACTTTATATAATATAAAATTGTTGGCTTTGTTTGCTGTCAGGGGGATATCTGCTGCATGCTCAAGTGTATGACGGCGGTCTTGCTTGCAATCGAACTGTTTGCGGCGTCGTTTATTCAAATCCCGATCGGTATCGTGAAAAAGGAACAGGCGCGTTCCTCTTACAGCGATGCCGTTTTCGGCGATGTTTTGGGCGATTCCTCCAACAAAGACCTTTCCGTACCGCTCCATACACAGCTTGCTTTTTCGCATACGACCGCAGCGGAGATCAAAGAGCCGCCCTCGGTTGTATATGAGGATACGATCTTCATCACCAATCTGAATCAGCTGCTTGCCATCGGGTCCGACCAAGCCGTCACCGACACGGATATGACCGAAGACGGATTCGGCAGGGGAAAGCCGCTCTCCCATTCCGACGGAACGCCCGCCGTCTAATCCGGCGCGGCTTCTTACTATCTTGTAAATGATATTCTGCTTCCCCAAGGAGGGGCGTTCAAATGACCGCTTTTGTCAAGGGTAGTTTCAACATTTTTCCAAAACACGCACTAAACAAAAAATAGGTGCGTGTTTCGCATTATTGCTATATTGACTTTATCGGATTTCTTGTTCGATTGTACGGAACTCATCTGTATTGAAAAAATCAATCAGAGAGATTTCAAGCCCGTCGCAAATCTTTTTCAGCGTCACAACGCCTGGATTTCGGCTTGCTCCGTTTATGATGTTTTTCAGCGTAGAGGGAGGCAGTGCAGAAATACGCGCCAGTCCGTTGATCGACAGACGCTTCTCATCACATAGATCCAGTATTCTCTTTACAACATATTCTCTTGTATCCATATCCAACTCCGAATGAAAGGTTATTATCATCGTAACAAGGAAAAACATATAAAATGGTCTATATATAGTCTCATTCGGGCGCAATAAAGTGCTTTCTGTGGGTAATAGGTACAACAGGAGGCAAATACATGACGGAAAAGAGATATGGGTATGTTCGTGTGTCGAGCAGGGATCAAAACGAGGCTCGACAAATACTGGTCATGCAGGAATTCGGAATAGAGAAAACCGACATTTACCTGGACAAGCAGTCAGGAAAGGATTTCGATCGGCCACAATATTAGAGACTTCTGCGAAAACTGAAGCCGGACGACACGGTTGTGATAAAAAGCATTGATCGGCTTGGGCGTAATTACCAGGAGATTCTGAATCAATGGCGGATTATCACAAAAGAGAAAAAAGCTGCGATAGTGGTCTTGGATATGCCGCTGCTGGATACGAGACAAGGTCGTGACTTAACCGGAACGTTGATTGCGGATATTGTTTTGCAGTTGCTTTCATATGTTGCGGAGATGGAGCGATCCTATATCAAGCAGCGTCAAGCGGAAGGGATTGCGGCTGCGAAGTTGCGGGGGGTTAAGTTCGGAGCGCCGCCGAAAGAACGGACAGTTTTATACTATGAATTGCTGTCGCAATGGCAAGAAGGCATGGTTACAGCAAGAGCTGCCGCATCGAAATTGGGTATCCATCATAAGACCTTTTTGCGTTGGGCAAAGCAGGAATAATATTCAGAAAACGGGATTATTTAGTGAACATTTTGCGCCAGACTATGTTACAATTACAAACGGATTATTATAGGTGCAATAAAGTGACTTTCTGACGGTTTTTGATGTTAGAAGTTAAGAACAATTGCCCGGCGCAAAATGTCCAAGAAAGGCGCGAAAAATTCGCCGTGCCGCTATGTCGGATCGGTTTATACGAACGATCTGATCATCTGCGCGCACAACTATTCATCGCACTTCGGCAGACTGAAGGAGCTGAAACAGGGGGATGAGATCATTCTGGTCGATATGAACGGGGAGATCTATACCTATCACGTTGAACTGACCGAGGAGATCCACCGGTACAACGTCGAGGATATGATCTGTTCCGGCTACGATCTGACGCTGTTTACCTGCACGCTCGACGCCGTCAGCCGCGTGACCGTCCGCTGCACGAGAGACGCCTGAATGAGGGAGAGATCCCACTTCTTGTGCGGCAGGATCCGGCGCGAAGCAACCGCGGACGCAGGGATCAGCCGAACGGCTGCAACAGAATGAAACGCCTCCGAGCCGTACGGTTCAGAGGCGTTGCCGCGTCTATGGGGGATGGATTGCATCTTCGTTCGGGATATGATAGACTGAACGCATCGATTGAAGCAAAAGGAGGGCAGCGCCGTGCAAACACTTTTTACCGCCGAAGCCGCAGCGATTCCCGAAGTTCCGTGGAACGTCTATCCGAGACCGCAGATGAGACGCGAACGCTGGCTTTGCCTGAACGGAACGTGGGAGCTGTCGTTCGGAAACGCCGTGCAGAAGATTCGTGTGCCGTACTGCCCGGAAAGCCTGCTGTCCGGCTTGCGGCAAAAGCCGAAGATCGGAGAAGCGCTGCGGTATCGGAGGACTTTTTTGGTGCCGGAGGACTGGCGGGGGATGCGCGTCCTGCTGCATTTCGGCGCCGTGATGCGCAAGACCGTTGTGACCGTCAACGGCGTCGAGACCGCGCGGCACGAAAACGGCTATCTGCCGTTCTCGGCGGATATCACCGACGCGCTGCGCACCGGTGAAAACGAGCTGTGCGTTGAGGCTGTCAACGATCTGGACGTTCGGTATCCATATGGCAAGCAAACCAAAAAACGCGGCGGAATGTGGTATACGCCCTGCTCGGGCGTCTGGCAGACGGTGTGGCTGGAGCCGGTGCCGGAACGGTATATTCGTTCTTTGCAGATCACAAACGGTCCGGACTGGGCGGAAATCCGGGCGGAGGGCGTCGAGACCGGCACGGTCCGGCTGAACGATCGGACGTTTCCGCTCGAAAACGGAACCGCAAGGATCCCGGTCGACGATCCGCATCCGTGGACGCCGGACGATCCGTATCTGTATGCCTTTACGCTGCACTGCGGCGCGGATACGGTGCAGTCCTATTTTGCGCTGCGCACGCTTTCGATCGAGACGGTCGGCGGCGTCCCGCGCCTGTGTCTCAACGGCAAGCCGTACTTTTTCAACGGACTTCTGGATCAGGGCTACTGGAGCGACGGGCTGTATACGCCCGCGACGCCCGAGGGCTTTGAACGGGACGTCCTTGCCATGAAGTCTTTGGGCTTCAATACGCTGCGCAAGCACATCAAGGTCGAGCCGGACCGGTTCTATTACGACTGCGACCGGCTGGGCATGATCGTGTTTCAGGACATGGTCAACAACGGCGTGTACCGCTATGTGCGGGACACGGTGCTTCCGACGCTCCATTTCCAAAAACGGCGCGACAAGCGCCTGAACCCCGATCCGGAAACGCGGCGCATCTTTTCGGACAGCATGGAGGCAACGGTCCGGCATCTTGGAAACCACCCGTGCATCTGCCTTTGGACGATCTTCAACGAGGGCTGGGGACAGTTCTGCGCCGACGACGCCTATACGAAGCTGAAAGCGCTCGATCCGAGCCGATGGATCGACAGCACTTCCGGGTGGTTTCATCAGCATCTTTCCGACGTGGACAGTCTGCACATCTATTTTGACAAGCTGCATCTCGGAAAAGAAAACAAGCCGCAGCTGCTTTCCGAGTTTGGGGGCTATGTGTGGAAGGTTCCGGAGCACAGCTATAACCTTGAAAAAACCTACGGCTATAAAGTATTCGACACGCGCGAAGCGTATGTGCAGGCGCTGCGTGCGCTGTATCAAAGTCTGATCCCGCTGATCCGAAAGGGGCTTTGCGGCGCGATCTATACGCAGGTTTCCGACGTGGAGGACGAAACGAACGGATTGTTCACCTTCGACCGCGCCGTATTGAAGCTGCAGCCGAAGGAGTGGGCGGATGTGAAAACAGCGATCTGCGAAACGGATCCGTATCATTGTGCTTCGGATTTTCGCAACAGTCGGGACTTTGTAACAAATTCGTGCAGATTTTGACACATTTGCGTGCTACAATACAGCTATGAAAGAAAGCAGAAAAAAGATATTTGCCCTTCTGTGCGCGGCGGCGCTGCTGTTTGCCGCATGCACGGGCGATAAACAAAAAACGACGGATACGATCCGGACGGAAGCGGAAGAAACCGCTGCGGCGACGGTCGAAGAGGAGATCGTGATCGTACCGGATCCGACCTCTGCGGAGAACGGTCCGGTCGATCTCGACGATTACACCGGCTTCTATACGAACGACGGCGAGGACCTGATCGCGATCGAAAAGACCGCGGACGGGTACGCGATGTCGGTCGTGCTGTACCGGATCATTGGCATGGACGAGGGCGAGGTCTTTGCGTCCGAGGCGGGCGCCGTCTTCCGTTCCGTCGACCCCGAGGGCAATCCGATCACGGTCACGTTTTATCGGGACGGGGAGCAGTACGCGCTGCGCGCGGACGAAAGCACCTGGGAATATCTCGCGCCGGGAACGGTCGTCTCCGGGTTTGAACGGACAGAGGAACTGCCTTCTCCCACAGGCGAATACGGCGAGCAGACCGATTCGGAAGCTGTCGCCGAACAACCGCGCGGTCACTATACGTTTCAGCCCAAGGTCTGCCCTGTGTTTATGGAGGAGGTCTTCGGGAAGGATATGTGCGAGGCGTGGTTCAACCTTGTCGACGCGGTGCTGAAAGGCGAAAACACCTTTGCCTGCAAGGATCAGTATACCTATGACTGGATGATGGGGCAGTTCCGGGAGTATCTGCTGCCGATCCTTCCGGAGCTTATCGACTACGCATGGGATCGCGAGCATTCCGTGATCGACGGCGTCGCGAGCTTTACATGGCTCGTCCCGCCCGAGGAGGCAAAGGCGCGGATCGAAGCGTTCGGAGAACAGATCGAAGGGATCCTGAACGAGGTCTTTTCGGATGATGATTCGGACTTTGAGAAGTGTCTTGCCCTGTATATTTACTTTTCCGACCATTATACATACGACTGGGATACCTATGAGAAAATGAGCGACGAGCCAGTGGACTATACCTCGTGCTATCGGTTCTTCCGGACCGGGATCGGCATCTGTCACGAGATCTCGTCGGCGTATTCCTATCTGCTGCTGCAGGCGGGCGTGCAGGCGACCACGATGAGCGGGAACCGCGCCTACGATGAAGCCGGGCATCAGTGGAGTTATGTGCGAATCGACGGGCATGAATACCACATCGACCCGACCTATGTGCTCGGCACCGGCGGCGCGCTGCGGTACTTTATGATGACCGACGAAAAGCGCGAGGAAGAGGATTTCTACAAACCGGAGACGTTCTATGCCGTGTCCCATTACGCGCAGGACCATCCGCATCCCGACTATGTTGCAAACGACGATACGTTCGCTCCGCTGTGGGAGCATATGTTTGAATCGCTTGACCGCAGGAACCGGACCGTGATCTGCGCGCCGGAGGAGAACGATTACGGCGAGTGGGCGCATGTTACGTTCGACTATGCCGGGCATTGAACCGGGATCCGTTCGGGCAGAACGCTTTGCGCTGCGGCGATGCGGAACGAGGGAGATCCTGCAAAACGGCAAAGGCAGGTGTAAGCAATGAAACGGACGCCGATCGATGAACGGAAGCTTCCGGACTATACGCGCGGCGAGGAGATCATGAATATGGTCAGCCATATCGTCGGCGGCGCGATCGGGATCGCGGTGCTGGTGTTTGGCGTTCTGTTTTCGGCGCACAAGCGCGACGTGTGGGGCATCGTCAGCGTTTCCGTCTACGGCGCGGCGATGATCTGGCTCTATACGATGAGCAGCATCTATCACGGGCTCCGACCCGGCCGCGGCAAAAAGGTGATGCAGGTGCTGGATCACTGCACGATCTACGCGCTGATCGCGGGGACCTATACGCCGATCCTGCTGGCGGGCATTCGTCCGCTGTATCCGGTGCTCGCGTGGGTCTGCTTCGGGCTTGAATGGGGACTTTTGGCACTCACGGTGACGCTGACCGCGATCGATCTGAAGAAATACAACGTGCTTTCGATGATCTGCTATATCTTTATGGGCTGGCTGATCATCTTTGCCGTACCGCAGACGGTCGAGGCGATGACGCTTCCGGGATTTTACTGGCTGCTTGCGGGCGGCGTCGCCTATACGGTCGGCGCGATCCTGTACGGCATCGGCAGCAAAAAGCATTGGTTCCACTCGATCTTTCATCTGTTCGTGCTGCTCGGCAGCATTCTGCAGGCGACGGCGATCCTTTTCTATGTACTGCGCTGAGGCGCGCAATTTTGCGAAGATCGCGGCGATTCACGAAAAAAAACACCGGCATTGCGGAGAACCGCGCGCCGGTGTTTTGTTGTGCGTCAATTCTTTTTGGCGGCTTGTTTCTTTCGACGCTCGATGTTGCGCTGCGCCTGCTTTCTGCCCGCCTCCGAGACCGTATTCTTTCCTAAGGCTTCCTGGTACTTGCGGGCTCTTCGATCGTGTACATTTTCGCCGGACGGCTTGATGTCGCCCGCCTTGGTCAGCGCCCACTTGGTGAGCAGCGGACCTACGAGCTCATAGATCAGAACGCTGAACAGAATGATGTTCTTAATCAGGATACCGTCGGATGTTCCGAGCTTCGCCGCGGTCACACACATGCCGAGCGCAACGCCCGCCTGCGGCAGAAGCGTGATGCCGAGGTATTTTTTAACCGTCGGATCGCATTTCGACGCGGAGCAGCTCACATAGGCGCCGACATATTTGCCTGCCGAACGGGCAAGGATATAGACGATTCCGATCAGGATGACGGCGCCGCTCGACAGCACGCCGAGCTCCAGCTCTGCGCCGCTCAAAACAAAGAACAGCGCGAACAGCGGCGCGGTCCATTTGTTGGCGCGCTCCATCAGATCCTGCGCAAGCGGACAGATGTTGCAGAACACCGTGCCGAGCATCATGCACACCAGAAGCGTCGAGAAGGAGATCCTGACGCGTCCGATCTCAAAGGAGATCATCGACAGCGCGACGGTGAGCACAACAAAGGCGATGGTCAGGGAAAGACGGTTCGAGTTGGAGAAGAACGTACGTTCCAGCATCGTGAGGACCCATCCGAGGAAAGCGCCGAGCGCCAGCGACGCGACGATCTCGATCAGCGGCTCGACCAGGATCCCGATGAGATCCGTCTGCCCGGTCACCATGGAGGTCGCGATCCCGAAGGAAACGGAGAACACCGCAAGCCCCACGGCGTCGTCCAGCGCGACGATCGGCAGCAGGATATCGGTCAGCTTGCCCTTCGCCTTGTACTGCCGTACGACCATCAGCGTTGCGGCAGGCGCGGTGGCGGATGCGATCGCACCGAGCGTGATCGCCGCTTCGACGGACAGCTTATCGGGCATCAGGAAATGGAGCGCAACGAGCAGCACGTCGACCAGAAGCGTTGCCGCCAGCGCCTGAAAGATACCGACGATGATCGCCTGTTTGCCGATCGTTTTGAGCTGCGAAAGCAAAAACTCATTGCCGATGGAAAACGCAATGAAGCCGAGCGCGGTATTCGTGATGACGGACATGCTCTCCACTTCCGCCGTGCTTGCAAACCCGACGCCCTCGATGCCAAGCCTGCCGAGGCAGTGCGGACCGACGATGAGACCCGCGATCAGAAACGCCGTCACGTCCGGCAGATGCAGTTTCAGAAGTTTGAATAAACGCGTCATTAAAAGCCCGATCAAAAGCGCGAGCGCCGCCGCAAGCAATGTTCCCATGATACTCCTCCGTTTCGTCAACAAGATTGTATCATAGCACAAAGAAACAGAAAGTCAAGAGGCGAAAACCGGAATCGGCGCCGCACGGATCCGGATTTTTGGATTGCCACGAAAAGGAATAAGGTATATAATAAAAAAGATTCGGGAGGGTTTTCCTCCGGACAATTCACATCGATTCCGGGAGGTTCTTATGGGCAGAAACGCATTGCCGACGGACGCGGGCGGGTTCGTGCTGCTCAGCGATTTTGTACCGCATATCGTGCAGGAGATCCGCTACTATTCCACCTACAATTTCATCGGCGAGCGCATCGACGGCTACGAGGAGCCCGTCGCGCTTCTGACGCGGGAGGCGGCGCGCGCGCTGAAGGCGGTCAGCAACGAGATGATCGTGCAGGGATATCGGCTGAAGGTGTTCGACGCCTATCGCCCCGCGACGGCGGTGAAGCAGTTCATTCTTTGGGGCATCGAGGACACGGACGTCCGCATGAAGCCGTATTTTTATCCGGATCTGATGAAGCAGGACCTGTTCGCCGAGGGCTACATCGCCAAGCAATCGAGCCACAGCCGCGGCAGCGCGGTCGATCTGACGCTGCTCGACATGCGCACCGGCAAGGAGCTGGACATGGGCAGCCCGTTCGACCTGTTCAGCCCGCTGTCCCATCCGGACTGTCCGGACGTGACCACGGAGCAGTATGAAAACCGGATGCTGCTGCAGCACGCGATGGTCCGGAACGGCTTTGCGCCGATCGACTGCGAGTGGTGGCACTTTGCGCTTCGGGACGAGCCCTATCCCGACACCTATTTCACATTTCCCGTCAGCGCCGCCGTGCTCTCGGGCAGATGAACGAAAAGCCCGGACCGATCCGAACGAAAGGAGACGCCGCCTTGACTTCCCAAAAGACTCAGAACGATCCGCAAGCGCTTTCCCCGCTTGCGCTGCGTCCGCATCACGGCATGTGCTTTCAATTCTATGAGGGAAAGGGCTACAGCGCGGAATTTACCGACCACATGGGCGGCGTGATCCGCGCGCTGAGCGAACGCCCGGATACGCCGGTGCGGCTGACGCTTTCGGCGGACGTCGTCTGCGAACGCTGCCCGAACAATGCGGACGGGATCTGTCAAAGCGCGGACAAGGTCACGCGCTACGACGCGGCAGTTCTGCGCGTCTGTCATCTTTGCGAAGGCGACGAACTCTCTTTTGCGGACTTTACGGCGCGGGTGAAGGAACACATCCTCGACGCGGGTCTGCGGCGCAGCGTCTGCGGCGACTGCGAATGGGACGCGATCTGCGCAAAGCATCGGAGGGACCCATGATCGTACTGATCACCGGCGCGTCGCACACGGGCAAGACCGTGCTCGCGCAGCGTCTTTTGGAAAAGATGCAGATCCCGTATCTGTCGATCGACCATCTCAAGATGGGGCTGATTCGCAGCGGGCAGACCGACCTCACCCCCGAGGACGACGACGCGCTCACGCCGTATCTCTGGCGGATCGTGCGTGAGATCATCAAGACCGCAATCGAAAACCGGCAGGACCTGATCGTCGAGGGCTGCTATGTGCCGTTCGACTGGCGGCGGGACTTCGACGAGCCGTATCTTAAAGAGATTCGCTTTCTCTGCCTTGCCATGACGGACGCGTATATCGACGCGCACTTCGACGCGATCCTTTCGCACGCCTCAGACGTCGAAGCGCGGCTCGACGATTCCTACTGCACCGTGGAAAAGCTGAAAGCCGACAACCGCGCCGTAGCCGAAGGCTTTTTGAGGGCGGGCGAAGCGGTCACAAGGATCGAAACGAACTGGGAAGCGGTGATCGAAGCGCTTCGGAACCGGTTCTGAGATCGCCGGTGTTACGCAGGGGGGTCAGCGTTACATTTTGCTGTCAGGCAGACCGGCATATGGTAAACTGTTAATTCGGGAGGAATGTCATGAGACTGGAACCGTTTCAAAAGGGCGACAGGGCGCTGTATGAAGCGCTTGTGTTCAACGAAGAAGCGATGCGCAAAAACTACGGCAGGACGTTTACAAAAGCGGAAGCGGAGCTGCTGTTTTCGGCGATGCTTGAGGCGAATGCAGCGGGACTGTTCGGGTTTTACAAGGTCATCGTTCCCGCCGCGGACGGCGAAACGTATATCGGCATGGGCGCGCTGAATCCGAACGACGGCGCCTTTGAGATCGAATACATGCTGCTGCCCCGATACTGGAACCGCGGATACGGCACGGCGCTTGTCGAAACGCTCCTTTCCATGGCGAAGGCGTCCGATCTGCATCGAACGGTCGAGGCGATCACGGACCCCGACAATACCTATTCCAAGCGGATCCTGCAAAACGCGGGCTTTGCGCTTGTGAAGCGATACACAAACGAGGACGGCGACCCCGCGGAGCTGTACCGGAAGGAGCTGTGAAGGAGGAGAGCGCATGAGATCCATCGAGGAATTGCTTGAGACGCCGTATCAAATCATCGATATTCTGCCGGAGCAGGTGAAAGCGGACAGCCCGGGACAGTTCTTTGCCGTCGAGCGATACTTTTTGGAGTCGTCGCGTCTCTCGACGGTCAAGCGGAAACACGCCGATCTCGTTCTGAAACTGAACTGCTATCGCGCCGTTTCGCTGGATGAAGAGACGGAACCAAACCCGAAGCCGGAGCGGATCGCGGAAGCGATCATGACACGTTACGTCTGCATTCGGATCGGCGACATGCTGATCACGTCCGCGCCGGATGATCTGTATCTCACGGTGTACAACGCGGATGAAGCGCTTCTGCGCCTTTTGCACACACTGTGTATCGGAGAAGGGCTGTATCTCTGGCAGCCGGAACAGGAGTAAACGATGGCAAACCTGATCGTGGTATGCGGACCGCAGGCGGTCGGCAAGATGACGGTGGCGGAAGCGCTGCGCGACAAGCTCCGTTATAACATGATGATGAATCACGACAGCATTGAGCTCAGTGACAGCATCTTCGGCTTCGGCACGCCTGCGCAAAAGGCGCTGAGCAGCGCGATCCGCGAAAACGTGTTCGCGCTTGCGATACGGCACAACGTGGATCTGATCTTTACCTTCGTCTGTGCATTCGACGAGCCGGAAGATGTACAGTACCTCAAAAACCTCGAAGCGCAGTTTGCGCAAAGCGGCGGGCAGTTCTATTTCGTCGAGCTTTCCGCGGCGCTTGAAGCGCGGCTTGCCCGCAACGAGACGCCGCACCGCATGGAGCGGAAGCCCTCGAAGCGCAATACGGAATGGAGCAGGCGGGACATTCTGGAGACCGCGAAACGGTACCGGCTGAACACGGACGCGGGCGAAACGCTGTTTTATCATCATCTGAAGATCGACAACACAGACCTTTCTCCGGATGAGGTCGCCGACCGCGTGATCGCGGCGTTCGGGCTTGTGCCGAACGAAAAGGATGAAAAGGGATACCGCTTCGGCGTGTAAAGGAGATAAATATGGAAAATCGGATCGACATCGTCGGCGGATTTTACGAGAAGTGCGACGAGGACGGAAGACTGCTCCGCTCGCGGCACGGGCAGCTGGAATATTATGTGACCATGCAGTATATCCATCGCTTTGCGAATAAAGGCGCAAGGGCGCTGGAGCTCGGCGCCGGCACGGGGCGATATTCGATCGCGCTTGCGAAGGAGGGCATGGACGTCACCGCCGTGGAGCTTGTTCAAAGCAATCTCGATATCCTCAAAGAGCACGGAAAAGGGCTTGACAACCTGCATGCGTACCGGGGCGACGCGACGGATCTTTCGCGATTCCCAAACGACGCCTTCGATCTGACGCTTGTGTTCGGACCGATGTATCACCTCTATGAGCCGGAGGATGTGCAAAAGGCAATCGACGAGGCGATCCGCGTCACAAAGCCGGGCGGCGTGCTGCTCTTTGCGTTCCTGTCCGTATACGGCATTCTGTACGCGAACTATTTCCGGAATAACTGGGCGGCGGGGCAGGAAGAAAACTTTACGGACGATCACCGCGTGCGGCATTTCAAGGAGCAGCTGTTCACCGGCTACGACATCACCGAGTTCGAGCGGATGTTTGCGGACAAGCCGGTCGAATACATCACGACCGTCGGCACGGACGGCGCGCTGGAGACGATCGAGGGCCGCGCGGATTTTGCGATTTCGGATGCGGATTTTGCCGCGTTTCAAACATGGTATCTGCACTTTGCGGAGAAGCGCGAGCTTTTGGGCAGCACGAACCACCTGCTCTATATCTGCCGCAAACAATAACAGCTTGAAAGCAGAAGCATCATCCGTGTTTACGAAAGATTGCGGCGCAATCGGCATAGAAAACGCAGCATTCATACTAACGGTATAGAAGAAACAGTCATATTAGTATGAGCTGTGTGTGTACACAGCTCTATTTCTATGATACAATGTATGTATCAAGCAGGAGAGGTCAGTCGTATGGAAATGCAGCTTGCCGCAAATATCCGTTCGTTCCGTAAAATACGGAAGCTGACGCAGGAACAGCTTGCCGAGGTCCTCGGCGTGACGCCCGGCGCGGTCTACAAGTGGGAGGCGGGGCTTTCGATCCCGGACATCGGTCTCATCGTGGAGATGGCGGACTTTTTCGATACCTCCGTGGACGCGCTTCTGGGCTACGAAATGAAGGACAATCACGTCGACGCGATCGTAAAGCGCATGCGGGAATGCCGCCGCAAAAAGGACCGGGAAGGGCTTGCGGAGGCAGAGAAAGCGCTGAAACGGTATCCGCACTCCTTTTTGATCGTAAAGGAAAGCGCCGCGATCTTTCGCGCGTTCGGCATTGAGTGTAAGGATAAAGCAATGCTTCACCGCGCGCTGGAGCTGCTCGAACGATCCCGTCTGCTGCTCGACCAGAACACGGATCCGGAGATCAATGACCAGACGATCTGCGCAAAGATCGCGGAAACGTATCTGGGACTCAACGAGGTGGATAAGGGCGTCGAACTGATGAAGCAGAGCAACGCGGGCGGGCTTTTCAGCAGCAAGATCGGGAATACGCTTGCCCAGATCGACCGCGCGGAGGCGGCGGCGCCGTATCTTTCGGAGGCAATGACAAAGCTCACCGCGGATCTGTGCAACATCGTCAGCGGGTATATGAATGTTTTCGGTCAGAGAAGAGATTTTGCTTCCGCCGAAGCGATCCTGGACTGGGGCGTCGACGTTCTTTCGGGGCTTCGCATGGACGGCAAGCCGAACTTTTTCGACAAGGTGAGCAGTGCTTTTCTTGCGGCAAAGGCGCAGGTGCAGTTTGAAGCGGGAGACGCCGACGCCGCGCGCGAATCCCTGATAAAGGCGAAAGAATATGCCGAATTCTTCGATGCGTCCCCGAGCTATGACGAAAGCGATATCCGCTTTATCGACCGCATCGAAGGCGCAAGCGTCCATGACGACATCGGCGTGACGGCAATGGACGCGGTTCAAAGCGTCGTCGACGAATATGAAAAAGAAGCGTTTACCGCGCTTTGGAACAGTATCAAGGAAGGGGAGAAAAACCAATGAACGAACAAATGATGCACGACAATCAGGCGCTGCTGGCATTCTGGGACAGCTTCTTCGCGCTCCCGGAAGAGGCAAAGGAAGGCGCGCGGCAGGAGGGGATCGGCCCCTGGGAAGCGCTTGCGCCTTCGGAGAAGCTTCTGAAAGCGGCATGCGCATTCGGCGCAAAGAAGAACGTGCTGGACTTCGGCTGCGGAAACGGCTGGGCGGCGATCGCAGCGGCGAAGAGCGGATGCGAAAACGTCACGGCGGCGGATCCCGCGCCGAACGCCGCGGAAATGACGCGGTTCCTTTCCGAACTGCTCGGCGTTTCCGATCGGGTGCATCCGGTCTGCAGCGGCGAAGACTGGCTGAAAACCGTGCCGGCGGATTCGTTCGACGGGTTCTTCTGCAGCAACGTGCTGGACACGGTTCCGCCGGAAACCGCTGAGGAGATTATCAAGGAGGCTGCCCGCGTTGTGACCGAAGACGCTGAGGTACTCGTCGGTCTCAACCATTGGCTTTCGCCGGAAGCCGCCGCGGAAAAAGGCATGGCGCTTACGGACGGCTGCAAGGTGTACATGGACGGCGTTCTGCGCCTCGTCTCCCGGACGGACGCCGAATGGGAAGCGATCCTTGCGCCGTATTTTGAGGTCGAATCCTTGACGTACTTTGCATGGCAGGGCGAAGAGGAAGAAAAGAGAAGACTGTTCCGCCTGCGCAAAAAGCATACGGCTTGAACGGTCGGAGGGAGATAGGGATGGAAAAGAAAGAAATCATGGACAATTACGTCCGTGCAGCGTATGAAAAGGGCGTTTTTGCGGGGACGTGGCTGCTTGCCGAAAACGGCGAGGTCGTGACGAAGGGCGCGATCGGCTTCCGCGACGCGGCGGGTAAACTGCCGATGCGGGAGGATTCGATCTTCGACATCGGTTCGGTCAGCAAGCAGTTCACGGCGGCCGCGATCATGCTGCTGCGGCGCGACGGGCTTTTGACGCTCGAAGACGAGATCACGAAATTCTTCCCGGAGATCCCGTTTCAGGGCATCACGATCCGGCGTTTGCTGACGCATACGAGCGGACTTCCTGATTGCTTTGCGTGGATCATCCGGACCGCGAAGGCGGAACGCACGATCCTCGGTAACGGCGCTGTTCTCCGCTTTTTGACGGAGCCCGGGATCGAGCCGGATTTCGCGCCGGGCGAACGGTGGGCGTACAGCAATACCGGCTACGCGCTGCTTGCCGAGATCGCGGCGAAGGTCTCCGGCGTCCCCTTTGCGGAGTTTCTGAAAAAGAAGATCTTTGAACCTGCCGGAATGACCTCGACCTGCCTCTGCCACCGCATCAAAGACGGGCTTGCCGTCGAAAACCTCGCCGAGGGGCTGTGCTGTGAAAACGGCGGATGGGTCCTCGCTGAGGACTCCGCTTGGAGGGACGCGGTGGTTTCGCTGGATGGATCGGAGGGCGACGGCTTTGTCAAGAGCAGCGTCTTCGACCTGCTTGCCTGGGACCGCGCGCTGCGAAACGAAACGATCCTCACGAAGGAAGAACAGGCGATGATGTACACGCCCGTCCGGCTGAACAATGGCGAGATCGGCGGCGGTGGGTACGGCTTCGGCTGGGGCATCTTCGAACTGGGCGACGTTGCGCGCATTGCATGGCACGAGGGGAACCTGCCCGGATACATAAGCTGGTACGGACACTTTCTGAACACGGACCGGACGCTGATCGTTTTGTGTTCCCGCGATGGGTTTGACGCAAGAGCCGTCGAGGGCTTCTTCAACGGGATGCTGATGATCGCGCTGGGGTATGAGGCGGAGCCCGTTCCGCTTACCGAAGAGCTTGCGATCGCCGACCCCGACAAAAGCGGCTGGGAGCGCTTCTGCGGCGCATACGAGACGGAAGGCAGCGGATATCTCATCGAAAAGATTTACGTGGAAAACGGAGATTTTTACGCGGCGATCCACGACACCGAATCCGGACGGCGCTTTGTCGTCAGACTGTATCCCTTCGGGGAGAACACCTTCGGGATCAAAGAAGATACCGACGAGATCGTCTTCGGGGACGGATTTTTGACCTTCGGAGAAAAGACCGGTAAAAAGCTTTGAGCGATACCGGATTCAACCGGTTACGGAGAGGATCGCCGGACTGTTCAACCGATGGTGTACAGAAAAGCATCGGCACTCAACCGACGGTCGATGGTTCGGAAACAGACAGCATAGTATCATTTCATCAATGAACATACCGGACATACCGGACAAAGGAGAGTATCAATGGAAAAGAAAGAACTGAAGGCGCTGCGCCGCCCGTTTCTCAAGGAGCTGTTCAAAAAGAACAAGTTCAATTTTGCGATGACGCTGCTCGCTTCGCTGCTGTCGGCGGCTTCCGGTCTGATGATCTCGTGGACGCTCAAGGGGGTTTCCGACCTGATCTCCGGCGATGGCTCGATCGGCTTTTGGACGCTGCTTCTCGTCGCAGGCGTCGGCATTGCGCTGCTGATCCTGGCATGGGTGCTCGACCGGACCTTCCTCTCCGAGTTCCGTGCAAAGGCGATGAAACAGTACCGCGAATACGCCTTCGACCGGTTGATGGAAAAGGGCATTCAGGCATTCTCCGGCGAGAACACCTCGCTCTATATCTCCGCGCTTTCTAATGACCTGAACACGATCGAGCAGGATTATGTCAGGAAACTGCAAAAGGTAGTTGAGGTCGCCGTTACGTTTGTCGGCGCGCTGATCATGATGATTTGGTACAGCCCGCTTCTGACGCTGATCGCGATCGGCTTCTCGCTGCTGCCGATCATCGTTTCCATCGTGCTCGGAAATAAAGCGGCGGTCGCGGAAAAGCGCGTTTCCGACAAAAAGGAATCCTACACCGGTTTGCTGAAGGACGCTCTTTCGGGCTTCTCGGTCATCAAGAGCTTCAAGGCGGAGAAAAACATCTCCCGCATCCATGACGAAAGCAACGAAGGCGTTGCGGACGCGTCGAAAAAGCGCACGCGGGTAAGTGTGCTCGTCGCCTACGCAACCGGCCTTGCGGGCGGGGTTTTGCAGTTCGGCGTGTTCTTCGTCGCCGCGGCGCTCGCGCTGTCCGGCAAGGGAGGCATCACCGCCGGTACCGCGATCGTCTTTGTGCAGCTATTAAACTACGTGCTCGGACCGATCGAGTTTTTCCCGGATTTCTTTGCCGGCATGAAATCCTCGTATGCGCTGATCGATAAGCTGGCGGCAGCGCTCAACAAGAACATCCCCGACGAGGGCGAGCTCATCGAGCCGAAGCTCGAAAACGGCATCGAGCTCCGCGATCTGAACTTTGCGTATGAGGAAGGCAAAACCGTTTTGCATGACGTCGATATGGATATGAAAGCGGGCGGCTGCTATGCGCTCGTCGGCGGCTCCGGCAGCGGCAAATCGACGATCTTGAACCTTCTGATGGCGTCGTCCGAAAACTACAGCGGCGAGATCCTGTACGACGGAAGGGAATTGAAAGGCATTTCGACAAGCTCGCTCTATGACCTCGTGTCCATCATTCAGCAGAACGTGTTCGTGTTCAACAGCACGATCCGCGAGAACATCACGATGTTCTCCGAGTTTCCGAAGGACGAGGTCGACCGCGCGGTGCGGCTCTCCGGTCTGAGTAAACTCATCGAGGAGAAGGGCGAGGGGTATCTTTGCGGCGAAAACGGCTCCGGACTGTCCGGCGGTGAGCGGCAAAGGATCTCGATTGCTCGAGCGCTGCTTCGCAAAACCCCCGTGCTGTTTGTCGACGAAGCGACGGCGTCGCTCGACGCCGAGACCACCTTCGAGGTGCTCGACGCGATCCTGAAGCTGGACGGCTACACCCGCGTGATCGTCACGCACGATCTCGACGAAAACATCCTGCGCCGCTGCACCGGTCTCTTTACGCTGAAGAACGGCGTCGTGGAGGAGCGGGGCACCTTCGACGAGCTGATGAACGAAAAGGGCTACTTCTATTCGCTGTTCACCGTTTCGCAGCGGTAACGGCACGATAGGATCTTCAGAACCTCTTTTGTCCGGCGGGCAAAAGAGGTTTTGGACAACCCGGATATGATACACGAACGGTTCGGAAGGACGCGGTCCGAACGGAAAGGACAGGGTGGAAAATGATCGTACTGAACGTGACGTATCAATGCAGGCGGAACTGCAGGGAGGCGTTTTTAGAAGCGATTCTTGCGGAGGGGATCGACGAAGCGAGCCGCGCGGAGGCGGGCAATCTCAAATATGATTACTACCTGCCGTTCGACGGCGGCGACGAGCTGCTGCTCATCGAAAAGTGGCGCGACGAAGCCGCATTATCAGCGCATACCGAAACGCCGCATTATGCAAGGCTCAAGGAACTGAAGCCGCGGTTTGTGACCGAAACGGTCGTCGAGCGGTTCAAGACGGCGGGAACTGAATGACGCAGATGGATGCCGAAGCATATAAAAAGGATCCGTGCCGCGCGTCGTCGCTGCCGTTCCGGAAGATCGGGACGACGGTGATCCCGCCGCATCTGCGGATCGTTCGGGAGGACGAAATGACCGAAGCCGTCGATGCGGGGACGGACGATCCGTATTTTAAGATGGTTCATCGCCTGAAAACGGTGCCGGACGCGGCGCTTTTAGACGGCTTTGTGCTGACGTCGGCGGATCCGGAGGAACTTGCGGCGCATGTTCGGGAATGCTATGCGGCGGAGCGCATTACAGCGGACGAGCTGCGGGCATATACGCATACACCCGTTTACGACGCGGATCTTTGGATCGCCGTACGCGATCGGGCGACCGGACGGATCGCGGCAAGCGGGATCGGCGCGCTGGACACGCGCATCGGCGAAGGTGTTCTGGACTGGATCCAGGTCTCGCCGGAATACCGACGCAAGGGGCTCGGAACGTTCATCGTCTGCGAGCTGCTGCGGCGTATGCGGGGGAAGGCGGCTTTTGTGACGGTTTCGGGACGGATCAACAATCCGACAAAACCGATGGCGCTGTATCAAGCCTGCGGTTTTACCGATCCCGTCATCTGGCATGTACTTTCGATACAAAGCGAGGACGAGCAATGAACCGGCAGGAGATCATCACCGAACTGAACGCCTTTCCGTACGACCGCGCCGAGCACTGGGTCGTCACCGGCGGCGCGATGGTGCTGTACGGCGTCAGGACCGAGACCGGGGATATCGATCTCGGCTGCACGCGCGCGCTTGCGGACCGGCTTGCGGCGGACGGGTATCCGTACCGGCTGACGGACGACGGCAGACGCTGGTTCCGGTACAGCGAACGCATCGAGATCTTCGAGGAATGGCTGTATGACCGCACGGAAACGGTCGACGGCTTCCGCGTGATCTCACTCGAAGGACTGATTGAAATGAAAACGGCGCTCGGACGGGAGAAGGATACTTTGGATATCGCACGGATCCGGGCGTTTCAAAGCGGGAAAGGAGCGGCTATGGAGGAACAGATCATCAGAATCAAGGTGAAAAGCAAGGGTGAGCCGTGCGAAATGACGGACGCCGAGATCAAAGCATGGTATGAAGCGCGGATCGCGGCGCTGTTCGATCCCAAATGGGGCACGCCCGAGATCAAAGTCGACGTGGAACGGAAATCAATGTAAGCAAAAGCGCAGACCGAAAACCGGGCTGCGCTTTGAAATCTCTCGGGACGTGCAATGCGCGTCCGTTTTTTATGCCTGCTCCGCGATCCTTCGCGCGACGAATACGCCGCTTGCCGAGGCGTGCGAAAGCGAGTGCGTGACGCCGCTGCCGTCGCCGATCACATAAAGCCCCTTGTGCTTCGTTTCGAGGTCGGGGGAAAGCTCGACCTGCATGTTGTAGAACTTGACCTCTACGCCGTACAGGAGCGTGTCGTCGTTCGCCGTGCCCGGCGCGATCATATCGAGCGCGTAGATCATCTCAATGATGCCGTCTAAGATCCGCTTCGGCATGACGAGCGAAAGATCCCCGGGCGTCGCGGCAAGCGTCGGGATCGTGAAGCTTTCCGCGATGCGTTTTTCGGTGGAGCGCCGTCCCGCGATCAGATCGCCGAACTTCTGCAGCATCACGCCGCCGCCGAGCATGTTGCTTAGCTTTGCGATGTTTTCCGCGTACGCCGTGCTGTCGTTGAACGGCTCGGTGAAGCGCTTTGAAACCAAAAGCGCGAAGTTCGTGTTCGGCGTGTGCAGGGCGGGGTCCTCATAGCTGTGCCCGTTGACCGTGACGATGCCGTTCGTGTTTTCGGTGACGACCGCGCCGTGCGGGTTCATGCAGAACGTGCGCACGAGATCGCCGTATTTTTCGGTGCGGTAGACGATCTTGCTTTCATAGAGCTCGTCGGTGAGGTGCGAGAAGATCTCCGCGGGCAGCTCGACGCGCACGCCGATGTCGACGCGGTTGCTCTTCGTTGCGATGTCGAGCGCCTTGCAGACGCTTTCCATCCACTTCGAACCGCTTCTGCCGACCGAGATCACACATTGATCGCAGGTATATTCCTCGTCCTTGGCAAATACCGCAAAGCCCGCTTCGCGTTTCTCGACCGCACTGACCGGCGCGCCGAAGAAGAAATCGACCCTGTCCTTCAGAAGATCAAAAAGATTGCCGAGCACGATGTAGTTTTTGTCCGTGCCGAGATGCCGCACCGACGCTTCCAAAAGGTGCAGCTTGTTTTCGAGACAGAGCTTTTTGATGTGCGAGTTTGCGGTGGTATAGAGCTTCGTGCCCTCGCCGCCGAACGCCATGTTGATCGAATCGACGTACTCCATCAGCTCCGTCGCCTTCTGCTTGCCGATGTATTCGTGAAGATTTCCGCCGAATTCGTTGGTGATGTTGTACTTGCCGTCGGAAAACGCGCCCGCACCGCCGAAGCCGTTCATGATCGCGCAGGTCTTGCAGTGCACGCAGGATTTAATCTTCTCGCCGTCGATCGGGCACTTGCGCTTTTCGAGCGGATTGCCCGCCTCGAACACGGCGACGCGCTTTTCGGGCGCGCGCTTTTTGAGCTCGTATGCGGTAAAGATCCCGCCGGGACCCGCCCCGACGATGATGACGTCATAATGCTTCATATGGGTTTCCTCCGTTTGCGCATATCTCTAATCAAATCATAGCAGAAAAATGAACGGGAAGCAACAGGAATCCCCTTTGTTTTTCGGGTCGATGATGCTATAATAGAAGCAAAGAACGACGGAGGAAGAGAATGGACACGGAGATTTCGATCGAGGTTTTGACCAAGGAACGCGCGGCGGAGATGATCGCGTTTCATCATCTGTGCTTTCCCTTCGACGCGTGGAAGGACGAGGACTGGGAGGATCTGCTTTCCGATCCGCGAGCGGTCTATTACGCGCTGCTCGACGGCGGGCGGATCGTCGGTAACGTCTTTATCTACAACTGGCAGGGCGAGGCCGATTACGTCAAGATCATGAATCTGTCCGTGCACCCGGAGTATCGCGGGAAGGGATACGCGCACCGGCTTTTGAACCACGTGACGGAGCAGATGCGTCCGCTCGGCATGAAGCGCTTTTGCGCCGAAACGCGCGCCTCGAACAAGCCGATGCAAAAGGTGTTCGATGATTGCGGCTATCGTTTCCGAAAGGAAGAGGACGTCGGCTTTGAAAATCCGAAGGAGAACGGATACAAGTACGAATTGAAACTGTAAATCGGGAGGGAGTTTATGGATCCGAAGTATGAACCGCTGTTTACGCCGTGGAAGGTCGGAAACGTCACGATCAAAAACCGCGTCGTGATGCTGCCCATGGAGGGCACGAACATGATCCAGTGGGAAGCAAAGACCGGCGTCGTCAAGGGCATCGACAAGTTCTATGAGGACCGCCGCAGTGAGAACGTCGGGCTGTTCATTCCGGGGCTGATCCCGCTGATCTCTATCGTCGGCAAAAAGTGGGTCTACCGGCATCCCGAGGTGTTTGAAAAGGTCCGCCCGATCATCGACGGGATCCACAGTAACGACGCAAAGGTCTTTTTCCAGATCAGCGCGGGTTCCGGGCGTTCGATGCTGCTGCCGCCGATTTTGCGGCCGTTTATCAAAAAGGGCGTGCTGAAAACGCTTGCTTCGCCGGTGCTGGCAAGCAAGTGGTGGTGGTCCGCGCCGGACCCGGACGAGCCGAACGTGTGGGATCCCTCGGTTTCGATGGATCATTTTACCGACAAAATGATCGAAAAATTCATCTACGCCTTCGGGCAGACGGCGCTTCGCTGCAAGGAGATCGGCTGCGACGGCGTGGAGATCCACGCGGTGCACGAGGGGTATCTTTTGGATCAGTTTGCCATGCCGTATACGAACCACCGCACCGACCGATACGGCGGCAGTCTCGAAAACCGCCTGCGCTTTGCCTGCGACATCGTCAAAGAGATCAAAAAGGTCTGCGGCGCGAACTTTCCGGTGTCGGTCCGCTATTCCGTGCGCTCCATGACCCGCGGGTTCAACGAGGGCGCGGTCCCGGGCGAGGAATTTACCGAGGTCGGACGCTCGCTGGAGGAATCGGAACAGGCGATCAAGATCTTAGAGGACGCCGGCTATGACATGTTCAACTGCGACAACGGCACCTATGACGCATGGTTCTGGGCGCATCCGCCGGTGTACGCGCCGCTGAACATGAACCTATCCGACGTCGAGCACATCAAGCGGTTTACCGGTAAGCCGGTCGTGTGCGCGGGGCGCATGCAGCCGGATGCGGCAGCGGAATCGATCGCGGCGGGACGCATCGACGCGATGGGCGTCGGGCGGCAGCTTCTGTGCGATCCGGAATACGTCACGAAGATCAAGGAGGGACGGCTCGACGACGTGCGTCCGTGCATCGCCTGCCACGGCGCATGCCTGACGTTCTTCGGGCTGAACGGCAAGGGCACCGACATCGATCCGATGCATGTGGAAATGGGGCGGTGCGTGCTGAACCCGTGGACGAACAACGAGACGAAATACTCGAAAGTGCCTGCAAAGGACCCGAAGCGCATCGCGGTGATCGGCGGCGGGATCGGCGGCATGGAGACCGCGATCCAGGCAGCGTACCGCGGACACAGGGTCGATCTCTATGAAAAGACGGACCGGCTCGGCGGCGTGTTCAACGCGGCTGCGGCAATGTCGTTCAAGGAAAAGGACAAGGAACTGCTGCTTTGGTACCGAAAGAAGCTTGCGGAATGCGGCGCAACGGTACACATGAACACGGAGATCACGGACCTTGCCGCGCTCGACGCGGACGTGATCGTGATTGCGACCGGCGCGCACGCAAGGACCTTAAAGATCCCCGGCGCGGAAAAAGCGGTGACGGCGGTCGATTTCCTCGACGGCAGGGCGGCGGTCGGCGACCGCGTTGTGATCGTCGGCGGAGGGCTCACCGGCTGCGAGATCGCATATGAGCTGGCTTTGCAGGGAAAACACCCGTCGGTGGTCGAGATGACGCCGTATCTTGTCGGCGCGCGCGGCATCTGCATGGCAAACTCGTCGATGCTCCGGGAGCTTCTGCGCTATCATCAGGTCCCGGCGTATCTTTCCGCAACGGTCGAGGCGATCACGGACGAGGGCGTTGTGCTGCACACGCCGGAGGGCAAAAAGGTCGTTCCCGCGGATTCCGTCATCCTTTCGGTCGGCTACACACCGGATACGCGCTTTGCGGCGGAAAAGGAACGGAAGGGAACGAAACCCGTGTATTTTGTCGGCGACTGCGATAAGGTCGGCAGCTTAAAGACTGTCGTGAAGCAGGCGTACGAGCTTGTACAGACCATTTCCTATCGGTAAGGAGGAAACGATATGATCAGAAATCAGAACATCGTGATCACCGGCGCTTCGAGCGGGATCGGCAAAGCCATTTTAGAAATGCTCGCGGCAAAGGAGAACGGAAACCGTATCGTTGCGGCAAGCCGCAGCATCGGAAAGCTTACGGGCTTTTCCGAAAACGTGACGCTCTTTCCGTGCGATCTCAGCACACAGGAGGGCGTGGATGCGCTGTTTGAAAAAGCGGCCGCGCTGTTTCCGAAGATCGACGTCTTCATCTGCAACGCCGGCGCGCCGTACTATGAGCGCTTCGATTACGAGAACTGGGAGCGGATCGAACGGATCTTTTCGCTCAACACCTTCGCGTACATGTACAGCTACTCGAAGTATCTGAACCACCTGAACGGGCGGGAGGGAAAGCTCGTATACACGATCTCCGCGATGGGCGAGATGGCACTTCCTGGGTATGCGCTCTACGCCGCCACGAAGTTTGCGATGAAGGGCTTCCAGCAGGCGATCCGCATCGAATCGCCGAAGAACCTCAAGATCACCTGCGTGTATCCGGTTTCGACCAAGACGAACTTCTTTGAGGTAGGCGGCGCGGGGCACAAGGTCGAGCAGCCGTTCCCGGTGCAGACCGCGGAGGCGGTGGCGAAGGCGACGATCAAGGGCATTGAACGCGGGCGCAAGCAGGTCTATCCGTGCCCGGTGTATCTGCCGAGCCGGTTTTTGATGAACGTGCTGCCGCCGGTGAGAAGCCTCTACCTCAAGAGCCAGTATCGGATGCTGCTGCGCTTCCTCGAACGCAAGCAGAACGAAGAAAAGGGGGCGAAATAATGGCGCACACGCAGGAAACGGTCCACGCGATCGTCGAAAAACAGCGGGCATACTTCCGCACGGGCGCAACGCTCGACGTGAACTTCCGCATCGAACAGCTCAAAAAGCTCAAAAAGGCGGTGCTCGATCACAGGGAGCTGCTCGAACAGGCGCTTTATGAGGACCTCAACAAAAGCCCGGTCGAGGCGTACCTGTGCGATCTCGGACCGGTGATCGTCGAGGTCGACGAGATTTTGAAGGGGATCCGCAGATGGGCGCGTCCCGAACGGCATTTTTCGGGGCTGATGTGCTTTCCGAGCACGGGAACGACCGTGTACAAGATGCCCTACGGCGTGTCGCTGATCATCTCGCCGTTCAACTTCCCGGTCCTTCTGACGCTCGGCGTGCTTGCGGCGAGCATCTCGGGCGGCAATACCGCGGTATTGAAGACAAGCTCCAAGTCCGCGGCAAGCACAAAGGCACTGCAAACGCTGATCGCCGACACGTTCCCACCGGAGTATGTGACGGTCGTGGACGGCGGGCATGACGTTGCGGACATGTGCCTAACGGAGCGGTTTGACAAGATCTTTTATACCGGTTCGCCGGCAGTCGCAAAGCATGTTCTGGAAATGGCGGCGAAGAACCTGACCTCCGTTGCGCTGGAGCTCGGCGGGGAGACGGGGAACTGGTGCATCGTGCGAAAGGACGCGGACCTCCGTGACGCCGCGCGCAAGATCGCGTTTTTCAAGCTCTGCAACGCGGGTCAGATCTGCATCAACATCAACCAGATCGCCGTTGCGAAGGAGATCGCCGAGCCGTTCCTTGCCGAGCTCAAAAAGGCGTTCGTCCGGCAGATCGGCGAAAAGGCGGAGGAGAACCCGGACTATCCGAAACTGATCACCGAAAAGGTCTACGATAAATGCGAAAAGCTGACCGCGCAGTACCGGGATCGCGTGGTTTTCGGCGGCACTGGCAGCCGCGAAAAGGTGAAGTTTTCGCCGACGGTCATCTATCCGGTCGGTATCGACGAGGAGATCGTACAGCACGAGCTGTTCTGTCCGCTGCTGCCGGTCGTGCCGTTTTTTGACGAGCAGATCGACGATGTGCTGAACGTGATCGCGGAGCGTGAGCATCCGCTTTCGATGTATGTGTTCACAAAGGACAAAAAGTGGGCGAAGCGCGTGATGCGCACGCTGCAGTTCGGCGGCGGCTGCATCAACGAGGTATGCATCCACATGATGGTCAAGGGCGTGCCGTTCAACGGCACCGGGCATTCCGGCATGGGCGCGTACCACGGCGAGTGGGGATTTTTGGAGTTCACGCACCCGCAGACGGTCCTCGTCGGCAAAACGCACATGAACCTGCCGCTTCGCGAGCATCCGTATTCCGGCAAGGCGGGCGAGCAAAAGAAGAAGCTTTTGAAGTGGTTCGAGCGGTAAAAAACGGCGGACGCGGCGAAAACCTTGACGAAAACGACCGCCGCGTGCTATTGTATCAGCAGAGAGATCTCCGGCTTTTTGTGAGGTTTGTATGGACTTTTTTAACGTGATATCGCTTCTGGGCGGACTTGCCATGTTCCTGTACGGCATGCGGCTCATGGGCGATTCCCTGAAAGAAAACTCATCCGGCACGCTGAAAAAAGCGATGAGCAAGGTGACGAACAATCCCATCAAGGCGTTCATCCTCGGCGTGCTGGTCACCGCGCTCATTCAGTCTTCGACAGCGACGATCGTCATCACGGCGGGTCTCGTGGCTGCGGGGATCTTAACGCTGCATCAGTCGCTCGGCATCATCGTCGGCGCGAACGTCGGCACCACGATCACCGGTCAGATCATCCGCCTTCTGGACATCGATTCGTCCGGCTCGTCGTTTCTGCGCGTGTTCCAGCCGTCCACGCTTGCCCCGATCGCGCTGATCATCGGCGTCGTGCTGATCATGACGAGCCTCTTCAAAAACTCCCGGTCCATCGGCAACATCGCGATCGGCTTCGGCATTCTGTTTTCGGGACTTCTGAACATGACCGGCGCGGTCAATGCGCTGAATCAGTCCGGTGTGTTCGACAACCTTTTCGCGCGGCTCGGCGACAACCCGTTTCTGGGATATGTCACCGGCGCGGGCGTTGCGTTCACACTGCAGAGCTCTTCGGCGACCGTCGGTATTCTGCAGGCGTTTTCGCAATCCGGCATGCTGGCGTTCAAATCCATCTATTCGGTCATCGTCGGCGTCTATCTTGGCGACTGTGTAACCACCGCCATCGTGATCTCCATCGGCTCCGGGGCGGAAGCGCGGCGCGTCGGTATCGTCAATATTCTCTATAACCTCTCGAAATCGATCCTTGTCCTGCTGGTCGTGACGGTCGTGCACAAGCTCGGGCTTTTGGACAAGCTTTGGGACAAAACCGTCAATTCCGGCATCATCGCGAACACCAATACGGTGTTCAACCTTGCCAGCGCCGTCGCGCTGCTGCCGCTGATGGGGCTGTATGAAAAGCTCGGTATCAAGATCGTCCGGGACAAGCCCGTCAAGGGCGGCAAGTACAAGGAAGTCACCGACGGTCTGAATCCCGCGTTTTTCAGCACGCCCGCGCTCGCGCTGCAGAGCTGTTATAAGACGCTGCTCGCGATCTTTGCCTCCGCGCGCACGAATATCGAGAAATCCTTTAACCTGCTGAACCGCTACGATCCCGCCGTGCACAAGGAAATCCTCAAGGAGGAGGACGAGATCGACCGCATGACCGACGTTCTGAGCAAGTATATGGTCAGCTTTCTCGGGCATCTGCAGATGGAGAATCACGTTGCGATCCTGAACCAGTACTATAAGGTCGCGTCCGAGTTCGAGCGTTTGGGCGATCACGCGGTGAACATTGCGAGGATCGCGGAATCCATGCAGAAGAACAACACGAGCTTTTCCGCCAAAGCCGTATCCGAGCTGACGGTCGTCGAGAGCGCGCTCGGACAGATCCTGGACGAGACGGAGCTGACCTTCAAAAAGCGCGACGTGGACGCTGCGGCGCGGATCGAACCGCTCGTGCAGGTATCGGGCGACCTTCTGACCGTGCTAAAGCGGAACCATCTGAAGCGCATGAGCACCGGCGAGTGCAACGCCTACGCCGACACGAGCTTTTCGGACCTTTTGCTGGAGTTTCATCGGATCGGCGACGTGTGCTCCAACGTCGGTATCGCGACCCTCGTGCGCGTAAAGCCGGAGCTTGCCGATCACGAGCATCTGTATTTCGAGCATCTGCATTCCGGCGGGGACGAAGGCTTCGACGCCGCATACAAACGCGCGTATCAGCGGTACTTCCCGCTGCTGAACCGGCAGACGCCCGCGGAGGAGAAACCGGCAGAGGAGAAACCGACGGAGGATACCGCTCCCGACGCCGCGCGCACCGACAACCGCTCCGACGGACTGCGTCCACCTGCCGCTTCCGCGGAGGAAAAGCCGGCAGAGGACACATCGGCAGAATAAAGCTCAAAAGAAACAGCAGAGAGGGAAGACCTCTCTGCTTTTGCATTCGGATGATGTTCAGGAGCGGAACGGCTCGGTCGTGTTCTTGCGGATGACGTCATGCGCGCCGCCTTCGACGATGCTGGTCGCGGAAACGAGCGTGAGCTTTGCTTTCTGCTGAAACTCCGGGATCGACAAAGCGCCGCAGTTGCACATGGTGGACTTGACCTTAGAAAGCGTCAGCGCGACGTTGTCCCGGAGCGAGCCCGCGTAGGGAACGTAGGAATCGACGCCCTCCTCGAAGCTGAGCTTCTTGTCGCCGCCGAGGTCGTACCGCTGCCAGTTGCGCGCGCGGGCGGAGCCTTCGCCCCAGTATTCCTTGTAGTAGGTGCCGTTGAGGTTCACCTTGCGGGACGGGCTTTCGTCGAACCGCGCAAAGTACCTGCCGAGCATGATGAAGTCCGCGCCCATCGCAAGCGCAAGGGTGACGTGATGGTCATAGACGATGCCGCCGTCGGAGCAGACCGGCACATAGACGCCGGTTTCCTTGAAGTATTCGTCGCGCGCCTTGCACACGTCGATCAGCGCTGTCGCCTGTCCTCTGCCGATGCCCTTCGTTTCGCGCGTGATGCAGATCGAGCCGCCGCCGATGCCGACCTTGACAAAGTCCGCGCCGGCGTTCGCCAGGAAGCGGAAGCCTTCCGCGTCGACCACGTTGCCCGCGCCGATCTTGACTGCGTCGCCGTAGCGCTCGCGCACCCACGCGAGCGTCCGCGCCTGCCATTCCGAAAAGCCCTCGGATGAATCGATGCACAGCACGTCCGCACCGGCTTCGACGAGCGCCGGGATGCGGGTCTCGTAGTCGCGCGTGTTGACGCCCGCGCCGACGACGTAGCGCTTATGGTCGTCCAGAAGCTCGTCGAGATTCTCCTTGTGCGAATCATAGTCCTTGCGGAATACGATGTAGCAGAGCTGTCCCTTTTCGTTGATGATCGGGAGCGCGTTCAGCTTGTGATCCCAGATGATGTCGTTCGCGTCCTTGAGGCTCGTGCCCTCCGGCGCGCAGACGAGCTTAGAAAGAGGCGTCATAAAGGTGTACACGGGCGTACCGGGCGCCATGCGGGAAACGCGGTAATCGCGGCTTGTGACGATGCCGACAAGCCTGCCTTCGGGCGTGCCGTCTTCGGTGACCGCCATGGTGGAATGCCCCGTGCGTTCCTTCAGTGCGATGACATCGGCAAGCGTATCGTCCGGCTTCAGGTTCGAGTCGCTGCGCACAAAGCCCGCCTTATAGGTCTTTGCACGACGAACCATCGCCGCTTCATCCTCGATGGACTGCGAGCCGTAGATGAAGCTCACGCCGCCCTCCCGCGCAAGCGCGACTGCCATGCGATCGTCGGAGACCGCCTGCATGATGGCGGAGACCAGCGGAATATTCAGAGAAAGCGCCGGCTCCTCGTCGCGGCGGAATTTCACGAGCGGCGTTTTCAGAGTCACGTTTGCGGGCACGCATTCCGAGGAGGAATAGCCCGGAATCAAAAGATACTCGTTGAAGGTGCGGGACGGTTCGGAAATGAAGGTTGCCATTCACGTTTCTCCTTATTTGATGTTTTCCGGGATTATACCACATTTCGTTCGCAAAGGCAACCACCGAACCAAAGGAAATATCATTGTCTGCCTGTCGGATCGGTGCGTTCCGCCGATCTTGCGCAGAACCGGATGTACCGATTATGGTATAAATAATCTTAATACTTGCCGATACAGAAACAGCCTGCCCCAAATACGGGACAGGCATGTTCTTCTGTGCCTTCAGCCCTTCAGTCCGCGGGACTGGCGGTCCATGTCCTCGACGACGACGTCGTAGATCTCGCCGAGTGTCGCGCAGTATTCGAGTATCTTCCACGGCTCGTTGGTGTGGAAGTGGATCTTGATCGTTTCCGGTCCGCCGACGGCAAGCAGGCAGTCTCCCTCGAAGTGCTCGAGGAAGTATTCCTGGATCTTGTCCTCGTCGAGGTCGGTCCCGTCGATCAGCAGTTGTGTGTCATACTTGAATTCCAGCATATACATTCTCCTTTTATACTATCACGCGCCGATGGCGCAATTCATGACAAAGTCAATTCATGTTCGTGTAGGGGACGCCGACCCCGGCGTCCCGCGCTTCACACGATGATCCCGGCTCGTTTGAGCTTTCGCAGATTGTCGCGGTAGACCGTGTCGCGCAGATAAGCGACCAGAGCCTGTGCGCCGTCGGTTTCACAGGCGCGCACAGCTTCCGGCCAAAGCTCCTTTTCCTGAGCCGTCCAATACTTTTCCTGTTTCTTCCATTCCTTGCACAAACGCTGCGTTTCGGCTTCGTCGCCGAGAAGCGCCGCCTCGATCCAAAGACGGGAAACCTTTTCGGCAAACGACGGAAACGGACAAGGCAGAGACGGAATATCCCCTTCTTTCAGCGAGTTCCGATAAAGAGCATGACAGGAGGACAGATCCCTGACCTGCGAAAGCTCCGGCACGATCAGATCGTCGATGAACGGCGGAAGCTGCTTCGGGTCGTTGAAGGAAAGGACGGTGTCCCAACCGCCGGCTTCCGGATTGTTCCGGATGACCAACGGACTCCTTCCGAATTTCCGGCGATACTCGGATTTTGCTTCTGTCCAATATCCTTCGGCGTCGTGCATCGGATAATACTTGTCCGAAAGAACCAGCGGGCAGAAAAGCGACTGCGCGCCGTAGAACGGTTCGCATTCTTCGTACCGCACGCAAAGCACCATGCTCAAAAGCACCTCGTTGCCGGGTTCGCCGACGACCTTGTGCCAGCGGAGAGGGCTGTTTTTGAAGCGGCGGTAGCCAAGCGCCTCCAGCTTTTCGGCGTATTCCTTCTCCATGTAGTCGGCAAGCTTTTCCGACAGCGAGCGCGGAAACGGCGCGGCGGCAAAATCCTCCTTCGGAAGGAACCAGTCGGTCGCCTGCATGAAGCTGCCCGGATCGACGTAACCCGTGGGGGAGAAGTGCAAAAGCCCGGCAAGAGGCTCGATGCCGTCCTCCGCAAAGGTGTATTTGTTCTCAAAGATCGCCTTGAACTGCTCCGGCTTGCATTTCCATTTCTTTTTGCAGGCGGCCGTCCATGCGGCGTAATTCGGCTCGCCGAAGCCGAGGTCCTCATACGGCTCGTTGATACAGGCCGTCGTGTCCGTGCCGCTTTTTTCGTCGATGAGACGGCAGAGGACGAAATCGCTGTCCACGCAGGTCAAATGCAGCAGCGGTGTGCGGAACGCTTTGGAAAGCGCCTTCAAAAGCGGTTCCGCCATCTCGGCGCCCGGCTCGAGAAGCGGCGAGCTGAACTCGAACCATTCAGAATCCGTCGATTGCTTATACGAGATCGAAACCCCCTTGCCCTCTTCGCCCGGCGTGTAGCCGAGCTCCTCCATCGCTCTTTTGACGAGCGCGGAAAGCATCATCATGCCCTTTTCCTGGATCAGTATTCGTTCAAAGGATTGTCCCATGGGCGCCTCCTTATATATCTCCGCGCAGCCCGTAGACCGTGATGCCCACGCACTCGCGCAAAAAATTGTTGATCCGGATGTACCAGACGTCCGGCGCGGCTAACCCTATGGCGTCCAGTCCCGCCTTCCTTGCCACGCGGCCTGCGCGGAAGACGTGAAAATCGGTTGTAACGAACGCGATCGAAGCGTTTTCGCCGAGCTGTTCGTCGATGATCTTTTTCGAAAACGCAAAGTTTTCGAGCGTACTGGTCGCTCGGTCCTCCACGAGGATCCGTCCCGCGTCGATGCCCTTGCGCTCGACAAGGTATTTCCGCATCGCCGACGCCTCTGTGACGGTTTCGCCGTCGCCCTGTCCGCCGGAAACCACGCAGATCGTGTCCGGATGCGCATCAAGGTACTCCGCCGCGGTATCGAGGCGGTTAGAAAGCACCCACGTCACGCGGTCGCCGTGCACCGCGGCGCCCAGAACGATCAGCGCGTCCGCGTTCACTTTGTCCGCGCGCTTCGCCGCCGTGCCCATCAGGATTCCCGCGACAATCAAATACACCGCGCCGAGCGCGTAGCAAACGAGCAGGATCCATTTCAGGACCGCGGGAAATCCGCTTTCCATATGGTGCATAAACGCACCAAGCAGCAGAAGCGGCACGCCGAGAACTGCCGGAAGGATCACACCGAGGTTGAAATTGGACAGCATGGACACGATCAGCGTATCCAGTACCAAAAATGCACCAAGTACGATACAGATGATGCGAAGCACCTTCATGAAAATCCCCCTTTCCTGCAGAATCAGCATATCACGCGTATGTAACCGAAATGCGGTAAAACCGTAAATTTACGACCGTCCGAGCACCCGTTTCAAAAACTGTCCGGTATAGCTCCGTTCGCAGGCGGCAACCTCTTCCGGCGTGCCGGTTGCGATCACCGTGCCGCCGTCGTCGCCGCCCTCGGGACCGAGATCGATGATGTAGTCGGCGGTCTTGATGACGTCCAGGTTGTGCTCGATGACAATGACCGTGCTGCCGTTGTCCGCAAGGCGGTTCAGAATGTCCAGAAGCCGCTTGACGTCGTGTGTGTGGAGACCGGTCGTCGGCTCGTCGAGCACATAGAGCGTTCGTCCCGTGTCGCGGCGGGCAAGCTCCG
>JAEEGK010002607.1_pt1 | contig 45194 bp, 20 predicted proteins | sample 8958771 | NCBI WGS metagenome assembly JAEEGK01 (sample SAMN16246547, study PRJNA631951) | gut metagenome | biome: gut microbiome; feature: rumen; material: SC-attached | host: Bos | place: Iran: Karaj | collected 2018-10
ATTTATATTTGAATTTTTTTTTAATATATTATCCTTATTATTTTCAATGTCTTTTAATTCTTCCAAATTTTTTTTTTAAGGAATTTTCATTATCTTCAAAATTATGTTCATTAACATTAAATTGTTTTAATCTATCTTCTTTTTCAAAATTATCATTAAAATTAATATTATTTTCAAATTGCTTTAAACTATTTTCATTATTTTCAATATTATTAATTTTATTTTGAATTAAATTATCAATATTTTCAGTATTAAAATTATGATAATTATTTTTAGGATTATTTTCAATTCTTGATTTAATTCTTTCAAAAAATTTTTCATTATCACTTAAAATTTTATTATAATTATTATTATTTAAATTGAAATTATTATCTTCTTTATTTTCACTTTCTAAATCTTCTAAATTCATTGCATTATTTTTTATTCTTGGAGTTCCTTCTTCTTCTTTTTCAATACTATTTACAAGAGCTTTTTTATATTTTTCCATTAAATTTTTTATAAAATCATCATTTCCTTTTTCTTTTTTATTTTCTTCAGTTTCTAATAAAATTTCTTCTTTTGTTTCTTTTTCAGAATTTTCATTTTCTTCAATTTCAATATTTCTATTTTTTATTTTATTTTTTAAAGGATTAAAAGTATCAATTAAATCTCCTCCTGAACTATTATTAAAATTATTATTATTATTACTGTTATTATTATCATTATTATTTAAATTATTATTTGTGATTAAATTTAAATTGTTGTTTACTTTAGATAATTTTTTTATTTTATCTATTATTGAATTTGATTGTATTTTATTTTCATCATTTAAATTTTTTTCTTCTACTAAATCTTCAATTTTTTGAGGAGGTGATATTTTATTATTTATATCATTGTATTTTTCAAAATCCTTATTTATTTTCTTCTTTATTTTTTCTAATTCTGATTGAAAATTTGATAAAACTTTTGAATTTAAAGATTGTTCATTTGAATCCATTAAATATAATGAAATTTAAATACATATTTTTATATAATTAAAAAAAATAAATTTAAAAAAAATATTTCTAAAGAAATTAAACTTAAATATAAACAAAATAAATAAAATTCTACAAATAAATGAATTAAAATATGTTCATTTATTTTTATGTTTAGTATTTCTTCTTTTATTTTTTGGTTGTTCAATATCTAATATTAATCCTAAAGAAGCATTTTTAATTCCATCATTACTTTTTTCAATTTTATTTTTAGTAGTTAAATGAATTTTTAAATCTTTTAATTGTTGATTTAAATCCTCAATTTGTTTTTCTTGTTCATCAATGATTTTATCATAATCTTCATATACATTATTCTTACTTTTATCAGATTTATTTTTTTCATCACTTAATATTTTATATTCATCTTCAGTTTTCTTTAATTCCATTAATAATAAATTTTTCTTTTCATTTTTTTCTTTTACTTGTTTTAAAACAGTATTTTTTTCATTTTCACTTATTTCTAAATCTTTCTCAACTTCTTTTAATTCTTCTTTAGCTTTTAAAATATCTTTTTGCTGTAAAACAGCATCTTCTTCCATTTGTCTTAATTTATTTAAATAATAAACTCTTTGGCTTTCAAGTTGAGATGAAATTATAGAATTATATTCACTCATAATATATTCAGATTTTTCTTTTGGATTCTTAAATATTTCATCTTGATTATTAACACTATTATTATCATTATTATTATTAAAATGATTTCCGTTATTATTATTATTATTATGAGCATTATTATTATTAAAGTTATTTTCATTATTATTATTACAAATGATTGAATTTTGTATCCAAATATGAACAGGAGCATTTTTAGTAAAATCAAAAATAATATTATGTTTATCTCCTAAACCTTGAGTATAAATATGTCCAGTTTGTTTATAATGTTCATATCTATGATTATAACTTCCTCCTTCTTCGCCACAACATATATGACCACATATTAAACACATCCATAAATCTTTTTCATTTAAACATTGTTCACAAGTTATTATATTAGATGGAGATAAATAATATCTACATAAAGGACATTTATCATCTTCTAATTTAGTAAAACAATCTAAATGAAATGCATGTCCACATAAAACATATATTATTCCAGTTATATTTTTATTATTATTCATTGAATAATTATTTTCTAAATTTTCTATACATATTGTACATATTCTATTATCATCTACTTCTATATCTATTATATTATTTATATTTTTATTGTTTGAAGTATCTATTTCCATCTTATCTAAACTTGATTTCCTTTTTGAATTTGAATATATTTCATCAAATATTATTGTATCTACTTGAACAAAAAATAAATATTCATCTTCAATTGGATTAATTTTTGAATAATTATATGTATTATAAAAAATATTACAATATTCTATGTTTTTAAATTCTAGTAATATATAATATATATTTGGTTTAGGTGATAAAAAAATTCTTATATTAGTTATATAAGAAATATAAGTTTGAGTTGCTTGAATAAATTCATTTATGGAGAATTTATTTTTTAAATTTATACAACATAATTTATTTGTTTTTATGAATTTATTATCTAAATTAAAATCCCAAATATATTGTTTAATTAATTCTAAATGTTCAATTTTATATTCTTTCTTATTTATTTCTTTATTATTATAAATATGAATATCAGTTTCAATACCTTTTATTGTACCTTCTATTATTTCATTTTCTGGATTACCATACCATATTTTTGATTCAAACTCTTCTTGAGTATATTTTAAATTTGTTTCATCTATCATTTTAATTGTTATATTTTTTTTTAGTTAATAATATTTAATACAATAATCAGTAATTCAAAATTAAATTAATGGAAAGAAAAATTGCAAATGAACCAAAATTAAAATTAATTTTTTTATTTAGAGAATTATTTCCTACAAACAATACTTTTTATATTATATTTTTTTTCTTCAAATTTTATGGTTTAATTTTAACTACTCATAATTTAAAAGGTTATGAAAATATTTCAAAAGGAATAACATCAGTGTCATCAATTTTTTCTAGATTATTATTTTATAATACAAATTTTAGATATTTAATAAAATCATATCCTGAAATATGTATTATTATATTTATAATTTTAACTTTTTTTATAATTGGAATAATCATTGATTATCATTTCATAAATTCAATTTATAAAAATATTCATACAGGAATAGAATTAAATATAAGGAAAATAGGAAGATTTTATAAAAAAGAACCATATAAAATTATTACAAAAGTTTTAGTTTATTTTTATTTATTTATTCTAATTACTGGACAACATATTATAATTTATTTATCAGCGGGAATTTTTATTCCTTTTTTAAAATCAGATATAGAATCAAATCCAAATAAATATTCTCATGATATTAATTCCGATTATTTTACTCAATTTATAAATAAAAGTTCTATTCCAGTTACTTTTTTAGCTATAATAAATATATTAAGTTGTATTATAATTTATTTGATTATTTTTTCTTTTATTAAAATAAATGATTCAAAAGGAATTTTTTCAATGTATGGAAAAAGTTTATTTAGTAATAATAAAATAAAAATAATTACTTTTATATCTTTTTTATTTCTACCTTTTATAAGCGTTGCAAATATATATAATGAAAAACAAAAACATCAATATAGATTAATTTTAAATATTTGTGCAGTTATTCTTTGTTCAATATATATTTCAATCAGTATTAAAAACTTTAATTCAAATAATAAAATAGTTCTTTTATTTAATAACTTTATTATTATTTGGAGTTGGTTTAGTGGAATTATAGAAATTTCATTATATTATTTTATAAAAAACGAAATAAATCAAGTATTTTCTTCAATAAAATTATTTCTTGAATTATTAAATTCAATTGGTCTTTGTTTATTTATTAATCATAAAAATAATCAATTTTTTGAAAAAAATTTTTCTCTTCATTTATTTCAAACAAATGAAAAGAACTTTTCAGTAGGAGAAATATTTATATTTATGAATCATTTAGAACATTATTTAAATAATGAAAATGATAGTTTTTTTAATTTATTTAGATTAATATTTAATCATAAAAAAGATTGTTTATATCCAAATTGTTCTTGTTCAATAATAAAATATGAAGATACTCAAAAATTAAATGTTATTCAAAATGGAGATAAAATTAAAAATCAAATTCATTTTGAAATAAATTCTTTACAATCTTCAATAAGTAAAGAACAATTTATTATAATTGGAGAACAAGAAATAGTTAATAGAATCATGATTTTATTTAGAAAAAAAAATTTTGATGAATTAGATATTTATTGTATTTGTCATGTTTATTATATTTATTATTTTAAAAAAAATTTAAAATTAGCACTTTATTTTGCTGGACAATATTTTGAAAGTCAAATAAAATTTCATTTTTCTACTTTATATTATTTTTATGAAATTAAAAAACAAATTATTAAAGAAATATATTTTAAAAGAAAAACTCGTATAATAAGAAATGTTGAAAATGATGATTTTTTATTAAATCTTAAAACTTTTTATGATTTTACAACATTTATTTTAATGATAAAAAAAATATTAAAACATTCTTGTGTTTATTTAGGAAATATTTTTAGATTTCAAAAAGAAGCAAATAAAACAAGTAAATTAAGTAAAATCAATTATTCTTCTTTTCTTGAATTTTTACATTCATGTGGTTATATAAATCAATATAATCAAAAATTAAAAATAATGTTAAAAAATTATTATGAAAAACATCAAGATATGATAAAAAATAAAGAATTATGTTATTTACTAACAAATTATTATTATTTAGTGTTTAAAAAAATTCCAAATGATGTTTCATTATATTTTGATTATCAATTTTCTTATAATTCAATATCAGAAGAAATAAATTATGATTATGAACCATTTTTCTTTAAATATCCTTTAATAATAGGATTAGCAAAAGCAGATAATTTTGAAATTATTTTTATACATAATAAATTATGTGAATATTTATCTTTTTCAAAAGAACAAATTATAGGAAAAGATTTTCATAGTTTAATTCCTAATGAAATTTCAGAAGCACATAAATTAATTTTAAAACAATTTTTATTTATTCCAAATGCTGAATTTGAAAGAAAAGAAGGAATAATATTAAATAAAGATAGATATATTATTAACTGTTCTTTTAATTGTAAATTATTACCTAAATTTAAAAGTGAATTTTATATAATTGCAAATATAGAAATATTAAATTATAATACATCAACATGTTTAAGTTATTCTTTAATGTTAAATAATAATTTACATTTTATATCAATTACAAAAAGCTTTGAAGAAGAATTTTTTTTTAATTTAAAAATGTTTGAAACATTAAAAATAAATTTCTGTGATTTTTTCGGAGTTTCATTAACAAAATTAAAAAAAAGATTAAATAAGAAAAAGAGAAATTCAATAAATACAAAGAAAAAAATATTAAGAAATTTAATAGAAGAAAATAATTCAATTTCAATTTTAACAAATGTATCAAATGAAAAAATATTTATATATAGAATACAAAAAAATACAATAGATGATTTATTACATCAACCTTTTGTGATAGAAGATAAAATTAAAAAAACTCAAATTTTAAATGGTTTACAAAATCTAACAAAAACAATAGATGAAATAGGTTTAGATATAGATTGGTATAATAGAGTTAAATGTTTAGGAGAAAGATTACAAATATCAAATTTATTTGATTATAATTCAAACACTAATAATTTATTAACTAAAGAATATAATGATGATTTCTTTGAACAATTTAATATAAAATATACAATGAAAGAAATTGGAATTCATACTTATTATGTTGTTCAAATAATTGAATTTGTAGATGTTAATGAAGTTAAATATGAAACTGAAAATATAAAAAAAAAATTATCTATTAATCCTTCAAAAAAAGAAAGAAAAAGTATAATTAGACTAGAATTACAAAGAAATTTTGATAATTTATTACAAACACAAAATAGTGAATTTAGTTTATCAAATAGAAAAGTTGTTACTAAAAGTTCTCAATCAAGTTTAATGAAAAAACTTTCTGGTAATAAAAATCTTGAATATAATTCTTTTGATATGAATTCTTCTTCTGGAGATTATAAAAAAAATAATAGTAATTTTAATTTAAATAATAGTAATAATTCTTTTACTCTAACTAAAAAAAATTATAAAAAAAAAGTAAACAATAGAAAATCAATTAAAGAAAATGAAAATGAAGAAAATCAAATTATTACAGGAGAAAAAATGGAACTTTTAATTGAAGACATTCATTATAAATATGATATTTTTAAAATTTGTTTATTATGTTTTTTTATTTGTTTATTTATTTTAGAATTAACAACAATCCATTTAAGAAAAAAAATCAAAGATAAAGGTAATATTTTTTTAAAAAATAATATTTATTTCCAAATGTTAAAAAATGATATTTATATTACTGGTTTAAGTGTACTTTATTTATGTGACGAAATAACATATGATGAAAATATAAGAAAAACTATTACTGATCCAGTAGTAGATAATAAAATTGTAATATTAAATCATTATTCTAAAGTTATGAAATATTTAGGTACTTTAAATATATATAGTGAAATGACTAATTTTTTTACTATTTTATATGAAGAAATTAATTTTGATATTATTAAAGAAGATTGGTCTGTTTATACTAGAAAAAGTGGTTTAATTGAAGAAATTAATATATTTCAATATTCTATTGCTTCTTTAGTTTCTAACATTAATGAAGGAGAAAAAATTGAATGTAGATTAACCAGAATGTTTTTTAATCAAAATTTTTTAAATAAAACATTAAGACAAGAATTTTATGCTAAAGAAGGTTCTCCTACTGAAAAAGAGAATATATTTTTTTATATTTTATATAATATTATTCAAAATTATAAACCTAAATTTCAACAATTATCAAATGAGATGAATAGAATTTTAATAAATTTCATAAATTCATTTACCTATTATTATGTAATTGCAATAAATGTAGTTTTAATGTTATTACTTATAATAATCCTTATATTATATATTCAGATGCTTCTGTTAGATAAAAAAGAAATGAAAGTGATATTAAATCATTTATATGTCATAGATTCTAATCAATTTAATTTTGAAAATAAAGTATTATTATTTAAAGATATAATTGTAGAATTCACAGAAAATAAAATACATTTATTTGAAAGAGCAAAATTAGGTAAATTTTTTAAATATTATTCTTCAACATCAAATTCAAACAAAACAAAATCAAAAAATAAAGAAAGTTCATTTAAAATAGCAATGATAAAAAATAATAATTCAAGTTTAGATATAATGTCTCAAGAAACTCCTCATACTAATTTAAGTAGAAAACCAATTAATGGGAATAAAAAAAAAGAAAATGAAAATCAAGAAAATCAAGAAAATATACATGAATCAAAACCAAATTTATTACCTAAAACACTTATGTTAGGATATATATTTAGTTTATTATTTGTTTTAATTCTTTTATTACTTTTAGGAATTAATATTTTTTCTTCTCTAAAGGCAAGATTAAATTTCATTAAATCAATTATATTAAGTTTAAATTTCTTAGAAAGATTACCAAGAGCAATTGAATTAATGTTATATTCTCATTTAAGTGTTATAGCAGGAAATCCAAAATTAATTAAAGGAAATGGTTTAGAATATTATAAAACTATAATAGATAAATATTTAAATTATTATAATTATGAATTAGAATATGAAAGAGCAAGTCAAATTGAGAGTTTATCTGATTCTTATTATTCAAATATATTTTTAGAAAATATTTTAATTAAAGTTAATATAGATAAATTTATAGCTCATCCTATAAATGCTCTTAATCATATTAAGGATTGGGAAATTAAATTTAATACTTTTCAATATTTTTGTTTGTTTGCTTCTTTAGGACAAGAAATTTATACAAAACATAAATATAAGTCAATTAAAGATTTTTATAAATATGTTAATTTTTTTGTGGAAGAATGTTATAAAGGAAATTCAATAATTAATGAATATGGTTTAGAAACTGAATATAATTATTTTTATCAAGAATTAACTAATTTATATAAAGATTATTATGTCGATTATTTAAATGAAAATTCAAAAGCAAAATTTTTAAATAATGAAGATAAATCAAGAATAGTAAAAGATATTTTAATTCCTTTTGGATTTGCATATAATACTTTTGCATATTGGATGAAAAATGATTTAAAACAATATATGTTAGATATTGGAAAAATAAATGATTATTATCTAGAAATTATATTTATTACTAGTTTGACAATGTTTGTTGTCATATATATAGTAATTCAAAATATGAATGATGAAACTAAAACATTATTATTATTTTTTTCAAAATTATTTTAAAAGAATTCTTATTTTTATCTTAATTATCCTGTAAAGTAATTTTTATATTAATGGGTTTTTTAAATAATTAAATTTATAAATATTACATTTTTTATAAAGTTTAATAGAACAAGTGGAATTAATATACAAGAAATTAATTTTATTTTTGAAAAAATATAAAAATCAAAAAAATAAAAAATAATTTAAACTAATGGAATAAATTAAATAAAAATAAATGTCTAGTCAAAGTGAAATAGAAAAGGTAATTTTAGAAATAGAAAAATTTATTCCTACTAATAATAATATAAATTTTATATTGATTTTGTTAAGAATATTGCCAATTTTCTTAATATGTCATGATTGGAACATTCATTATAAACATTCAATAACATATTTTATTTCATATTATACAACATTACCTTTAATTCATCAATCAAATGCTAAAAATATTGCATTTTATTTAGTTTGTATATTTTTTATTATAGCAATTTTAAATATAATAATATTCTTTAAATTATATTCTCAATTAAAAGAATATGGTAAATTAATTCATCCAAAAATAGCAGAAGTAAATATTCAAACAATGTATTTTATAAACTTTATTCTTTCTCCTTTTATTTTTATGATTTCTACTGAAAATTATTTTTGTACTCCAATTTATGATAAAGAATCTTCTTATAAATTAATTAAAGGTTATGAAGATGATTGTAGAGATTATAAAAATATTATAATAATAATCATACAAACTTTTTTATTTATTTGGAATATTATTTTAAATATAATATTTAGTTGCTTAACGGCAAAACCACTTTGTTTTACTTCTTCTTTTGTTGTTTCAAAATTAAATGAAATAAAAGTTAAATTAGCTTTTTTCCCCTTGTTTCAAATTGTTTTAGTTTTTGATTATTATTTACCTTTTAAAATATGTACTTTTATTAGAATATTTGCAAGAGGGATTTATATTATATTTTTTATTAATTTAATTATTCATGAGTCTAAAAATTTTTATACTGATTTTAATATTAGATTTATTTTACTTGTTATATATTCAATGAATTTTATTTCTTGTATAATAGAATATATATTTTTATTTGATTTAAAAAATAATTTAATAATTTTACAAAAAAATGGAACAATAGTTGTTTTTAAAATACTAATGGAAATTTCATTTGCTCTTTTAATAATTCAATATTTAAATTCAAATGAAAGAAAATATACTCTTCAAGTTTTTAAAGGAAAAATATGTTTTGATTTTCCATATGAATTACTTAATAAAATATTTTATATATTTAATCATGTTGAAAGAAAAATAGGAAATGATTTATTATATGAAATAATAGAAAACTTTGATTCAGTTTATCAAACTCATTTAAAAGAAAAAAAATGTTTAAAAATAAGTGGATTAAAATGTTATTGTAAGAAATTTTCTTATGACAATTTCCTTAAACAAGTTGATGATTTTTTAGATTCTATAAGAGATATTAGAGAAGGTGGAAAACCAATAAAAAAATTATTAAAAAATAAATTTCCAGTGATGTATAGATATTTAGAATATTTTATTAGAAGTGAAATAATTAAAAATAAAAATAATACAAATCAAGCTTTTTTTATTTTAGCTCTTGTTTTATTTTATATTATATTTGATAAAAATTATAATAAATCACTTTTTTATGTTGAAGAATTTTCAAATACTAAATTTTACAAAGAAAATAAGTTAGTTCGGTTACAAACAAAATTAATTAAATTAGTTATATTAGATGATTATAAAAACTTCTTTATTTATTCTCCAGAAAAAGAAAATAAAAAACACAGTGAAAATTCTTTTCCAGAAATGTATAAAATTTATTCAAAATTAAATGATAAAATAAGCATTGAAAATAATTTAATTGCAGTAATGAAAAATTATATTCATTCTTTAATTCAATATAAAGAAAAAGATTGTACTTTAAATGAATGTATTGACTTAATGAAAAAATTTAGAAAATCATTAAATATATTAAATACTTCTTTAACAAATATTTATTCTAAAAATCCCATAAGTTCTTATCATTTATGTGCTAAATTAACTTTATTTTATAGTTTTTTTTATTTAGAAATCCCAAAAAATTTATCAATATGTTATAAAAATATTTTTGAAATTGAATGTACACAAGAAAATTTTTCAACATTAATAATAAATACATATAATAATAAAAATAATTGGAAATTCACAATTGAATATTCTTCTGATGAATTATGCTCCAAATTAGGTTATTGTTTATATGAATTAAAAGGAAAAGAAATTAATGAATTATTTCCAGATTCTTTGAAAAAATGTTTTGAATATATTATTTTAGAAAAAATTAGATTAGGAATTGTTCAAATTTTATTAAGAGAAATTGTTCTTGTTAATAAAGAAAAATATGCTTCTTTATTTGATATGATTGCAATTGTTATTTTTACAGGAGATAGTTTAAAATTATTTATGAAAGTTTATCCTTATAATTATAAACAAATGAATAATATGAACAAAAAAACAAAAAAAAATAAAAACAAAACTAAAAAAAATCAAAAGAAAAAAAAAAACAATAAAGAAGAATGTTTTTCTTTTATTAATAAAAATGGTAAAATTATAGCAATAAGTAAATACTTTGAAGCATTTTTTTGTTTGAATTTAAATACAATAAAAAAATATAAAGTAAATTTATTTAAGGATATTTTAAAAATAGAAAATATAAGAGAAAGAGATATAATAAAAAAAAATTTAGCACAAGTTTATGAAAATATTGCAGAATTAAATTTCAATTTAATGCAAAATTCTTCTAATGAAGAATTTTCAAGACCTTATAAAAAAATAAAAAAATTACAAAAAGAAATATTAAGAAATATAAATACTAATTTAATATGTAATTATGAAGAAAGAGAACTTGCAAAAAATGAAAGAGAATTTAAACAATATTATTTTGTTTGTTTTAATATTGAATTTGAAAATAAAATAATGAGTTTTGAAGATTATTTTAAAACTGAAGCTCATAAAACTGGTTTATTAACTTTACAATCTAATACAAAAATAGGAGATATTGCTCTTGGAATTGAGAATAAAAATAATAAAAAAACTAAATTTGATTTAAATATGAATCAAAATGAAGTTTTAAATAAAATAAGACAAAATCAAATATTATCAATTAAACAATTAATTGCAAATTATAATATTAATATTAATGAAATATTACAATTGAATCAACAAGAAGAAGAAGAATTTAATGAATATAATGATATAGTAGAAAAAGAAACAAATAGAATAATATCTTCAACTTCAAATATTAAAAATAGTAATTCTCAATTAATTTCAATAGATAATTTAGAAACATTTTTTAGAATAAGAATGGATGAAAAATATCAAGAAATTGAAAAAAAGAACAATAATCAACCTTTAAAAAATAACATTTATTTACAAGTTTTTATTTGGATTATATTTATTATAATTTTTATAATATTACAAACATTTACAATAATAATTGAAAGAAGACATAATCAAAAAACTAGTATTTTAACTGATATATTAATAAATTCTTTAATTGCAAGAAATATAATTTATTCTTTTATTTCTTCTTTAATTTCTATGCAATATATTGCAAATAATTTACAAAATGATACTATAATTGATAATGGATTTACTAATACAATTGAATTTCATAAAAATAGAATTAATGAAAAAATAGAAGATTATTTATTTTATTATAAATTATTTGAAAGACAAGAAAAATATTTAGTTGATTATAATGAACAAGAAATAATAAATATTTTTTTTACTGAATTAGATTATATTTCTGTTAAAAGTGATAATTTAATTGTTAAAGATTCTTTACATTCGATTTTATCTTCTTCTCATTTAAATGCTTATGAAGTTATTGAAAATGAAATAGAAGCATTTAATTTTAATGTTTCTTATTATACAATTGAAAATAGAAAATTATTAAATGAAAGTGCTTTTTTGCAATTTGTTTTTGACAATTATTTTTGTAATGGAAAATATGCTTGGGATGAAATTGATAATCTATTATTTTTTGATATTAAACATGATTCTCATACAATTATTATTTATATTTATATAATCAATATTGTTAATGGTGTTTTAATGATTGTTGTTTTTGTTTTTCAATCATTTTTTTTTAATAAATTTACTAATCAAATTTATGCAAAGTATTATATTAATTATAATTACCTTCAGTTTTTTAATAATTTATTATTAAAAAAAGCAAATATAATAAAAGAATTTATTGATAATACAGCATATGAAAAATTTTATAAATTGAATTATGAAAAATTAGATTTTACAAATAAATATGATGACAATAATATTTTCAAAAACAATTACATAAGAATAAATAATAAAATACCAATGGTAATAAAACCATATAATATTCAATTAATAAAACACGAAGATCCATCAAGAGAAAATTCATTAACATTTTTAAATTTTTCAAAAATAAGTATAAATAATTCAAATAATACAATTATTCACACTCTTAACCAAACAGAAGAAAAAAAAAAGAAATATATGATGGAAATACCAGTTGATTTTTTTTCAAATCATCATAATAGTCATGCTCCAATTATCAAACATAAAATACCTAAACAGAGTAATTCAAGCATTTCAAATTTTTCTCAAGGTAATGAAAGTGAAATGAATAATAATAAAAATAATGGTAATCAGAATCATACTATAAAAAAACCAACTTTATTTAAAATAATGAATAATAAAAAAAAAACAAAAAATTCAAAAAAAAATTTTTTCAAGGGAAAAGATACAACAAATGAAAATTTAAACAGTTCTTCAAATTTCACTAATTTAAATAATCTTAAAATTGATTCTTTAAATTTATTAAGAGAAATAAATCAAATTTCTGATAAAAAAGATTTACAAAAACCAAAACAATTTATAATATATATAATATTCTTTTCAATATCTTGTTTTTTTATAGTATTATTTTGCTTTATTAATGATTTAGTAATTAATAGAAGTTTAAATCAAAATGTCATTTTTACAAAAATAATAAAAATTGGAATTGAAATACCAAATTCAAGAATGGAAATTTTTTTAATGTATGCAATTATGCTTTTAAAAGGAGAAATAATAACTTTTGAATATAAATCTCATGGTTATTTAAATATTTTTCATGAATTAAATTATTTGAATGATATAATAACTCATGATATTTTAGAAGAAGCTTTCTTAAAATACAATGCCAATAATAATTATATTTTTAAATTTTTACAAATCAATAAAAAAAAATTTATGAATTTATATTCTTTCATTTCAAAATTAAAAACTGAAGAAGCTTGTTATAATGTTTTTAATTATTATTATAAAAATAAAGAAGAATTTGGTTATAATCAATTTAATCCATATAATAAATATAATGAAGAAGAATTAATATCAATTTGTAAAAATATTTCAAAAGGTATAAATAATAAAGGAATAAATACTGCAATGGAAAGTTTAATTATTTCAATTAAAAGTAATTTTTATGAATTTAAAGATGATAAATTTAGAGAAGATAATTTAACTTCAAGAATTGAAAGTTCTTATTTTGTTTCTTATCAATTACAAGTTGAACATATATTAAATAAAGTATTAGTTGATATTGTTATTTCATGGAAAATAGACAATAAAATTGCAAAAGAAAAATTAACGAAATATATTATCATTTTTTATATTTTAATTATGGCTTTAATTTTAATTATTTTAGGATTTTATCTTGTTTTTTTCCCTTTTAAAACTTTAAAAGAAAATGATGTAATTAATGATGTTGAATCTTGTTATTATAATACAATTATATATTAAATAATAATAAAGAAATAATTTCTTTATTTCTGTAATTAATATCAAAATATATAATTATATTATTATATATATTGTTATAAAATAAATTTAATTAATATATTTAAAATATTATTTCAATCAAAAAAAAAAATATATATAATAAAAGTAAATACAAATTTAAAAAGAGTAAAAAAATCAATGACTTATAATAAAGTTTTAATCATCCAACAATATCATTCATACTTTTATTTTTCTTAATTTTCTTTTTCTTCTTTTTAAAAATCTTATTATAAATACCAAATTCAGAAAAACTTTCATAAGCCCCAGGACCAGGATTATTATTAATATTATAATAAGAACCATGTCTAGAAAAAATAGTTCTTCCTAAATTACTTTTAAATCTCGAATCAAAAATTTTTTTTCCTCCATTAATTAAATCTTCCATTTTATAAGCATTAGGACCAGGAATATTATTTTTATAATTTTTCATTCTACTTTCTTTACTAAAACTAACAAAAGGAAAATTAATATATTTACTATTAAAAATACTTCTTTTATAAATATTATTATTATATGAACCAGGACCAGGAAAATTTTCAATAATACTATAACTTTTAAAATCAAATTTCCTTTGAAAAGTATATTTAGGAGCATCATCACCAAAATTATTATTAATATTATATTTACCTGGACCAGGTGAACAATCATCTTTAAGTTTATTATATCTACTAACACCAAAAGAATAAGTAGGTCCTGAATTTTTATCAAATAAACGAGAAATATGATAAAAAGGAGCATTGTAATTTTTTCCTTTTGTAAAATCACTTTTATTTCCATAACCTAATGATGTTCCTCTTTTTGAAAGAACTGAAGGGAGAGAATAATAAAATGTTAATGACGTATTTAAATTTATTGGTGAGGAAAAACGCTTAGATTTAGGAAAAGAATACATTTGCTTTGATATTGAATGGTTTAATTGATTGTTCGATATTAATGCTCCTGTTATATCTTTTGTTGAGTGAGAAAGATTCATTTTTTTACGTTTTTTTATTTAAATTATTTAGTTTTTTATTAACGATCTCAAATTTTTTTATTTAAATTATTATGTTATAAAACAAACTTTTTTTTTATTGTTTTTCATTTCAATTAGTATTTAAATAAAAATTTGAAAATAATAATATTTAAAAAAATGGATAAAAAACAAGAAGAAGATAATCAATTATTTAATCAAAAATTATCAGAGTTAACAAAACTATCCCAAACAACACAATTAGATTATTTTTTCGATGAAAATTATTGTGATATAAAAGACCCAGTGAGTAATCAATGGAAAACAGGATTAATAATTGAAAGAGATGATGATGATGTTCAAATAAAATTTTTAAATTCAAACACAAATAAAAATATATATAAATTTAATGTCACAAATTCAAATGATAAGGAAATTGCTTTATTTAGAAAATTCACATCTGAAGAAAGTGAATATTTTAATTATAATTTTGTTAAAATGAAAGAAAATTCTATTACAAATACATTAATTTTTGAAGCAAAAGCTATGATAAAAGTTTTAAGTGAATCGAACGATTATTCGAATAAAACTTTAAATGATCTTTTTTCTTCTCCATTAGAAATGATACAAGATATTCGAGGAAAAATTTATTATACTTTTTTAAATATTATTAATAATAATTTTCAATTTGAATATGAAATGATGGAAAAAGCAAAAGAAAAAAATAAAAATAGAAAAAAAAATAATAATGAAGAAGAAGAAGAAGAAGACTTTAATTTTGAAAGTGATATAAATATAGAAGATGTAGGAAATTTATTAAATGATTTTTTAAATTTTTCAGTTAAATTTTTAAAATGGATTAATTCTCATTCATATATAGGAAAATTATTAACATTTAATTATAATTTTATATTATATGATAAAGAATGTGCTTTTTTTTCATCTTTATGTGAAATCACTTCTATTTTAAGTCAATTATTCAGAGAAAATAAATTTTTTCAAACTTACAAAGAACCAATTTCTCAAATTTTAAAAGAATGGGGTTTAGAAAAAGTAGATTATAAAATAAGTACAACTTTATATAATATAACTAAAAATAAAGGAATTGATAAAATTATGACTGAAATATTAACAAATAATACTCAATCATTTTTTGTTTTTGAACAATTATCTAAAATATTATCTGCAAGTGGTCTTATTTTATTAGAAAATAGATTAAATATATATGATTACTATTCAAATAGAATAAAAAATTTAACAATTAATGAACAAAAATTTATTTCTTTTAATGACATTCAATATTATTGTGATAAAATAAGAAGATTAATAGATTCTGTTGTTATTGATGATAAAGATGAAAAAAATGTTGATTCGATTCATTTACAATTTTTATATAATTTAATTTCAAGTAATAATCTTCCTTTAAAAATTAAAGGAATTAGTTTATTATCAAAAATGATAAATGAAAATTTAATTGATAATGATAGATTAGTTAAATTTATACAAACTGTTCATTTAATAAGTTCAATAATTTTAGGAAGTAACATTCATGAAGAAATATTAAAAAGATCATATCATATTTTTAGTTTTGTTTTAAAAGACCCAAAAATAAATAATACAAGAATGATATCAACATTATTTAAAGAATTAACAAATAAAAATAATAGTATAGCTTATGAAATAAAAGATATATCAATGAAAATATCATTATTTTATAATGAAAAAATTCAAAATTATTTATTTGATGAAATATTAAATAAAATAAATATAAATGATTTTACAAAAGATTTAATTGATATTATTGAAACTTCAACAATAAACACAAAAAATGAAAAAGGAGTGAATTTATTATGGAGAATAATAAATGAAAATGAAAAAAGTGAAATAGTAGATCAAAGTATAAATTCATTAAGTATTGTTTTTAAAAATAAAATATTTGATAAAAATTTAGTTGAAAAATATTTGATTGCTTCAGAAGATAAAATTGAAAATGAAGATAATGTTCAATGTATGAAAGTATTTAAAACAATTATTCAAATTTATGGTGAAGAATTAAAAAGTGAAATTCAAGAAATGGATTCTAAAAAAAATTTAATGGATATATTAATTAAAAATTGTGAATTATATATTAAAAGTAAAGATGAAACTAAACAATTAAGTTTATACAGTCAATCAATTAATATTGAAATAAGATTACAAATTATTTTTTTTATTTATGATATTCTTCATAAAAAAAATAAAGAAGAATTTAAAACAACATTAACTTCATTATGGAAAATTTTTGTATTAAATGAAAAATCAAAAGATTTAGATAAAAATATTATTAGTAGATTTATATTTAATCATTTTAATTATTTTGAAGAATCACAAAATTTAATGGAATATGTTTTTAATAATATAATAATAAATGAAGAAATGAATCCTCCAGAAATAATAAATTATAATATATTTGCTTTATTTTCTAAATTTTTTGATAGAGTTAATTCATTAAAAAATAAATTTACATTTGTTGGAAATTATAGTAGAATTAAAAATGTTGATGATTTAGAAGGATTTGAATTTTTTTGGAAAATATTAAAAGTTACAAAATTGGAAAAAGTTAAAAAAGGAATTTCTTCTTATTTAATTAATTTATGTTTAAATCCAGTTAATTTAAAAAATAAAGATGATTGTATTTCTATGTGGAAAATTTTTTATAATAAAATTTATAATTTAATTAAAAAAAATAATGGTAATGAAAATATTACTATTAATAATATTGTTTATTTTCTTCAAAAATTTGTTAAATCTGTTGATGATGATAATAAACAAATTTCTGTTATTGATGAAAAAAAAGAAAAATATCCTTTTACTGTTAATTTTATTTTATCTTCTCAAAATATTAGTAAAAAAATTCCTGTAAATTTAGAAACAGATTTAATAATTAATTTAAAAGAAAAAGCGAGTTATTATTTTAAAATTCCATTTAAATTAATTGAAATAAAAATAAGAAATGAATTAATTTCTTTTCAATATGAAGATGATGATAAATTATTTAGTTCTTTTATTAATAGTAAAAACAGTAATTCTTTAGAAATTGAAGTAAATGAAATTCCAAATAAGATTTATACTTTAGAAAATAATCCTAAAAAAATGATTTTAGAAAATGAAAATATTTTTAATGAATTATTTTTTTTGTTATCGAGTTATAATAAATATAATAAAAATTCTGATCTTGATTATAATTCAATTAATAATTTAATATATTATTATCCTGTAGGAAAACAATTATTAAATCAAATAACTGAATTTAAATTTTGGGAAATTTTAAAAAATGATTCTTCCATTTATTCTCAAAATTATTTAATTAAAATAATCAAAAGTAAAATATTAGATTTAAATTGGTTAACTGATTTAAAAAAAGATTCAAAAATAAAAAGATTATTTTTAAATATCTTTCAACAATTTACAATAAATGAAGAAAATATAAATAATATAAATCAAATTGAATATGCTTGTTTAGAAAATTTATTATTTTTAATTGATAAATCTTGTGATGTTATTGGGAATACTCCTTATTATGATATAATAACAAAATGCTTTGAATTATTATATTTAATTTATTCAAATAAAACAGAAAAAATATATTGTGAAGGAGTAATAAATTCAATATTTACTTTTTTAAATAATAATTTAACTGAAGAAGTAAATAATATTATAATGAATAATAAAAATGATAATATTCATAAAATCACCACAGAATGTTTATTATATAGTAAAATAGATATAATAAATAAAATTAAAATTTTTCAATTTTTCACTGAAAATAATTTTAAAATGGAAACATATATTAGTATTTTAAATTATATGTTAGATACTAATTTATTAGATGAAATAGAAAAAAATAAAAATTTATTTGATGATGCATTTTTTAATTCTTTAACATTGTTATTAAAAAAAATAAAATTAACACCAGAAACATTAAAAAAAAATAAAAGAGATATCTTATTTAATTTAAATGAATTAGTAGATTTTATAATAGAATATGTTTATGGAGGAATAGAAAATGGAATTGATAATGAAAATATTTTATATGGTTATTTACAAATAATAAAACAATTATGTTTAGATAATATTGAAATATTAAATAAAATAAAATCAGATTCTAATTTTTTTTCAAAATTATTTATTGATTGTTTATTTGAAACTCAAATATGTAATTTAAATAAAAACTTAAGAACAATAACATATGAAATTATATTAATTTTAAGTATAGATCATGATAAAAATACACAAAAAATAATTGAAACATTATCAAATTATCATAATTTAAATTTTTGGAGAAGTAATTCAATTTATGATTGGAATTTAGTTCCTTCACCAGAAAAAAATAAAATCAATTTAACAGGTTTAATAAATTTAGGAATGACATGTTATATGAATTCTTTATTACAACAAATTTTTATGAATATAGAATTAAGAGAAAATATAATTAATAATAATACTATAAAAGATAATCAAATATTTCTTAATTTACAATTACTTTTATCTCAATTAAAATTTTCGAATATGAATTATATAACTACTAAAAATTTTTTCGATAAAATGACTAATTATGAAGGAACTTCTTTAAGTAATTTTGTTCAAATGGATGTTGATGAATTTTTTAATTTATTAATTGATAAATGTAATTGTGAAGATTTTAAAAATAATTATGAAGGAAATATTTCAAATTCATATATTTATCAAGAATGTTATAATAATTCTACTTCAATTGAAAGTTTTAATGCTTTAGATTTACAAATTAAAAATAAACCTAATTTAAAAACTTCATTAGATAATTTTTTCGATGGAGAAATTTTAGATGGTGATAATAAATATTATTGTTCTAAATGCCAAAAAAAAGTCCAAGCTGAGAAAAAAACTTATATTCAAAAGTTACCCAAATGTTTAGTAATTGTTTTAAAAAGATTTGATTTTGATTATGAAAAAATGATAAAATATAAAAATAATGATTATTATGAATTTCCATTTGAAATAAATATGAATGAATATACTGAAAATAAAGAAAAAGATTATATTTATAATTTAAAAGGATTTATTGTTCATAAAGGAAATGCTGATTGTGGTCATTATTATTCAATAATAAAAAATAAGGACAAATGGTTTGAATTTAATGATATTAATATAAAAGAATTTGATATTAAAAATTTAGAAAGAGATGGTTTTGGTTATTCTGAAGATATGAGAGAAAATAAAAGTGCATATTTACTTTTTTATTATTTAAATGATGGAAATGAATATATTGAAAAAATTAACAGTATTGATGATATTAAAGATAAATCTATTGTTAAAGAAATTAATGATGAAAATCATAAAAATACAGTTAATAGAATTATATTTACTGATGAATATTGTTATTTTGTTCAAAATTTTATTATTCATCATAACTCTAATTATTTGAATGAAATTTTTAATAAGCATTTTATAACTAAAAATAATAATATTGAAAGATATCCTTTAAAAAGGGAAGTTGATGATATTATTAATTCAAATATTGATGATTTATTACCCAAAATTATAAATATTGAAAATAATTTTAAAAAGCCTTTTGATGATTTATTTGTTATTAGTAAATTTTACATTAAATATTTTTTAACTATTGGTATGAGACTAAAGAATAAAGAATATATTCCACAAATGATGGATATAAGTAAAGCTTTATTAAATTCTTCTTTAGGAGCTTGTAAGTGGATTATAAATAATTTTTCTAACATTAAAGTTCTTGAAGAATTTCTAATTAAAAATCCTCTTTATGATATGAAAATTTTAATACTTGGAATTTTATATTCTGCATTAATTAATTTAAATAAAGAAGAAAAAAATAAAAAAATTATTCATAATTTTATAAATATAATTATTCATATTATAAAGAGGAAATTTGATGATTATAAATTCAACGAAATTTCTCCAATTTATATGGTTTTAGTTAAATTTGTTTCTTTTGGTGATGAATCTTATAAATATTTAGAAAGTGTTGATATAATAAATATAATTAGACAATTTTTTTATACAAAACATAATCAAGATTCAACAAATCAATTAAATTCATTTAAAATAGATTATAAAGAATTTATTGAAGAAAATGAATTTAATGTAATAAATAATTATAATACAATTAATAATAATACTATTGAAAATTCTTCAAATTTAATAATTTTATTATGTAAATTTATTATATGGAATAATTCTTATATTTCAATTTTTAAAGATGATACTTCATTTAGTTCTTCAATAATTTTAGAAAGTAATGATAGATTATGTGTAGCTCATTTAAAACATATTTTTAAAAAATTTATAAATGATAAAGATATATTAAAAGTAGTAAATGAGTCTTTAATTCCTCTTTTATTAAATGTGATTCAAATAAGTGAAGATAGTGAGTTATATTATTTAATTTATTTCTTTGATTATTTATGTACATTAATACCCATAAATGATAATAATAATAATGATCTTTTCATAATATTAAAAAAATATTTTAATATAATAGAACTAAATAGTCAATATTATTTATATACATATTTCAATATAAAAAACTTAGTATATATCTTTAAAAATTATTTTAATAATAATCCTGATTTAATAAGTAAATGCGAAGATGATATAAAAAAATGTATTCAATGGTTAATTGATAATCCTTTTCCTCCTTCTTATTATCCAAGTACTACAACTCAATTATATAGAAATAAAAAAGTAGATTATAATAAAAAAGTTAATGGATTACAATATCAAATGTTTATTATTGAATATAAGAAAAAATCAAATGAAATTAAAGACAATCTCATTAAAATATTAGAAGGTAAATTTAATGAAGTTATTGAAGACCCTGAACAAATAATTTGGACTAATGAAAAAGATTATACTAATTTTAAATTTTCAATTGGGGATTTTATTAAAGCTAATGCTCAAGATGGAAATGTTATTAAAGTTTTAGATGAAATGTTATTTTTATATTATAAAGATAATAATGGAAAAATTATTAAGAGTGGATGGTTATATACATGGTCCAGTATTGATTTATTAAAGTTACATTTGAAAAATGATAATGTTTAAAAAAATATAAATATTTTTTTTCTAATTAAATTAAAGTTTATTTTAATAAAAAGAATATATTAAAAAGATAATAACAATTATGTATTTATAAATTGTAATTTTAGGAAATAGAAACCCTCTCTTAAATATAATTTTATAATAAAATTTTTTAACAAGACCTCGCCCCTTAATAATTCTTTCTTATAACTAAATTTTTTATTATAATATTAATTTTAAAGTTTCTTATCTATTTTTATTCCATACACATAACTATTTTTTAAAAATTTTTTAAAAATATTTAAAGTTTTCAAAACAGAGAAGGTAATTTAAAAATGAATAAAGCTTATTCTTTTTTTTTAAACGGAAAGCCTTTAAATGCCAAAAAATTTAAACCAACAGAAACTTTAGATAATGTTAGAAAATCTTTAAAGAATAAAATTGATTCTACCATCATTTTTGTATATAATGAAATGCCAATTGATATTAATGATGAAAGTGAATTCAGTATACAAGAAATAGAAGACAATGGAAAAGTTTATTTAAAAAATGATACATCAAATTTACAATCTTTTAAAATTTATTTAAATCAACAATTATTAACAGAATATATGGGTAAAGAAGATGATAAGATAATAAATGTAAGAAATAAATTAGGTAATACAATAAGTTCTGGAGCTCATTTTTTAATGAATAATGATACAATAATTGAAAAAGAAGATAATGATATTCAAAAGGAGAATATTATTTATATTATAGATAAAACTAAACAGCAAGAAAAAGAAGAAAAAAGAAATAATGAGAATATTAAAAATAACAATGATAGTAAAAAAAATTATACATTATTTGATGAAAACAATAAAAAAATTTGTAATATTAATTTCTCACCTGAAACTCCAATTTATTTAATTAGAAAAGAATTAGAAAAATCAATTGAAAACTTTCAAAATTTAGTTTTTCTAAAAGACAAAAAAGAAATTTCAAAAGAAGAAGAATTTGAATTGGAAATTCAAGATATTTCAGAAGATGGTATATTATTTTTAAAAAAAAAATCTAATAAAACAAAACCTAATAGTGATGAAGAAGAGACTCCAGAATCCCCTAATAATAAAGAAGATGACAATTTAAAAAAAAATTATTTTTTTGAAATTGAAAATGGAAAAAAATTTATGAAAATTTTAGACCCAAATGAAAATTTATCAATAATAAGAGTTGAAATAAAAGATCAAATGACAGATGAAATGGTATTTATTCATAATGGATTTGAAATAAATCAAAAAGATGAAGATCAATTCACATTATCTTTAATTGAGGATAAATCAAAAATAAAAATAAAAAAATCAATGAATATAGTAAGTAATAATGAATTAACAGCACCTGCTCCAATAATAAAAAATAAACCAATACCAGGAAGTAAATTAATCACAGAGAAAAATGGAGTTAAAATATATAAATATCCAGAAATTAAATTTAATGATGAAGAAGAAGTAAGAGCAATAAGTTTAATGGTAGTAGGTCAAACTGGAAGTGGAAAAACAACATTATTAAATAGTTTTGTTAATTTTTTATTAGGAATTCAATTAGAAGATGATTTTAGATATAAAATTATTTTTAAAGAAAATGATGATGATCAAAAATCATAGTGTAACTAAAGATATAATGGTTTATAGAATTGCTTCTCATAATAATTATCCTCCTATGAAAATTATAGATAGTCCTGGTTATGGAGATACAGAAGGAATTAAAAGAGATTATCAAATTACAGAATTAATTAAACAAAAATTTGAAAAAGAAATTGATAGTATTCATGCTATTTGCTTTGTTGTTCAATCTAATAATTATAGATTTACTGTAAATCAAAAATATATATTTGATAGTATAATTAATTTATTCTGAAATGATATTGCAAAAAATTTTATTATTATGATGACTTTTTGTGATGGTCAAGATCCCCAATTAAAAAGTGCTTTATTATCTCCTGAATCAAATTTAAAAGAAATAATTAGTTTAATCAAATATCCTTGGTATTTAAAATTTAATAATTCTGCAATATTTGCTTCTAATAAAGATAAATTTAATGAATTGTTTTGGAAACTAGGAATGGAAAGTTTTCAATAATTAATTAAAAAATTATTATCTTTATCTCCAAAATCTCTAACTTTAACTAAAGAAGTTTTAAATAAAAGAAAGCAATTAAATACCATAGTTGAAGGATTGATTCCTCAATTAAATTTAGGATTAAGTAAATTAGATGGTGTAAGACAACAATTAGAAAAAATTAAAATAGAAAAGAAAAATATTGATGGTTCTAAAAATTTTGTCATTGAATCTGATGTTCCAAAAATAACAAAAATTGATTTAAAACCAGGAGAATATGTTACAAATTGTTTGACTTATAATTATACTTGCCATTATCCGTGTTATATTACGGATGATAATAAAATGCATTGTGGAGCAATGAGGAATGGAAAATGTACAATTTGTCCTAATAAATGTCATCATACACAACATAAAAATGCAAGATTTAGAATTGATATTAAAATGGTAAAAGAAAAAACTACATTAAAAGATTTAGAACAAAAATATTATGATAGTCAAAGTAATTTAACTAAATTTGAACAAATAAGAAATGGTTTAATTAAAGAATTTGAGGATATTCAATTAAAATATTTGAATATACAAGAAGATATAAAAAAATGTGTTGATAGATTAAAACAAATTGGTTTAAATTCAAACCCTTTCTCTTCTTCTGATTATATTGATTTATTGATTGAAAGTGAAAAAAATCAAGGAAAACCTGGTTGGCAAGGAAGAATTAAAGGTCTTCAAGAATTAAAAAAAATTCATGAAACTATTAAAAATGCTTATGAATCACCAAAAAATGATATAAAAGAATTCACTGAATTCAAAAAAAAATATTTAAAGGAATTAAATAAGAATAATGAAGAAATAAAAGGAGTTATTAAAGGAAAAAATGATAATTGTTTCATTTTTTAAATAATATTACATTACTTATTTTATTTCTACTAATTTATAAAATTTTTATTCACAAAATTTTATTATTAAATTGAATTCATTTATTTTGGTATATTTTTAGAATAATCTTAAAAATCTTCAACACATCCTTTTTTTTTAATTATTAATAATTTTTAAAAATTTATTATCCTGAGAATCTAATTTTCTAAAAGCCATAAGGTTATATTAGAATTTTGATTTTTTAAAAATTTTGATTTCATTTTAGTTTTTCAGCACAAAACAAAAATTGTAAATAATTGACGTCAAAAACAAATATAAATTTTTTAAAATATTCTTAAATATATTATCAAATGATAAAACTATTTTTGAATTTAATGAATATTTAGATTTTGAAATATTTCAATACTTGAGTTAAAAAAGATAAATAATGACATTCAAAATTACCAAAAATTTAATTAAAAAAATATTCACATTATTATATTTTTATTAAATTATAAAATGTCAATAAAGTTAATAATTATTATATATTTCCTTCTATTTTTAATACAATGCAGTAATTATGGAATTTCTGAATCTAATAATTTTGAGAATAAAAACTATGAAATTATAGGTAGTATCCCATATAATAATAATATTATGATATTTTCAAAATCCGCTACTTTTATAATAGATGAAAATAATAAACATAAATCAAATTCTTTTAATATCTCACTTGAAAAAGTAATATCAACAAATTATTTAATTTCAGATTCAAAACTTTTTTATGTTTGTACAAATTCAAACGCAATTATGGTATATGATTTAAATAATGGAAATAAAATTCAAAGTTTATCTTATGTAAATCTAAATTTAACTAAAACAGAACATAAATGTAATGTTAAAATAAATAAAGAAAAAGATACATTAATATTATCTTATTCAAATGTAATTTTCAATTCAACTGAAAATATGCATTATTTAATAAAAGAGTTTGTTAAAATTGATTTTAAAAATAATAAATTAGGAGAATTAAATTTTTTTTTCTTTGAAAAAGAAATTATTTCAAAGGAAATAAGTGAAAGTTATATATCATGTGATTTTGATTATAACAATAAAATATTATGTATTTATTATAGTTTAACTAAAAATGCTTTATTGCTATCATATATAAGTAATAATAAAATAATAAATGAAAATCAATTATTTATTATAGGACAAATTAACCAATTTTATTTATTAAATATAGATTTTTATTCTTTCTTTATTTGTGCTTATGATTCAAATAGTTCTATTATATCTTATGAAAAAATATTAATAGATAAAGTAAAAGATGAGAAATATGAAATTCAAACAAATCAAGCTTTAGTTCTTTCTTCTTCAGTTAATAATATAAATTTTATTCAATTTGAAAATAATTATTTATATATTACTTATGATGAACAAATAAATGAAAAGAGAATAATTACAATTAAAGAAATACAATATGAAACGCAAAACGATTATATTGATGAAATTCAAGAAATAAATATAGAAGCAAAAAGTGTTAATATCTCATTTATTCAAAGTAATATTTTTCCAAACAAAAATAATTTACTTCATATTATATATTCATATGATAACAATAGAATACAATCTTTTATAATAACTTTTCCAAAAAAACTCCAATGTAAAAATTCAAATTTTTACCTTCATTCAAATGAAAAATTAACCTTAAATTTAAATGAAATAATATTAAATTATAAAGAAGAAAAAAATGAAGAAATAAAAATATTTTTTAATTCTTCAAATGGTTTCACAGGAATTCCAACAATAAATGAATCAAAATTTATATATCAATCTGATAATTATGGAAAAGAAATACTACATATTGGAATAGAATATAATAATAAAAATCAAATATTGATTTCCAATAAATGTATTATTAATATTCAAGTATGTAATCAAGCATGTGAATTATGTGATGAATTTTCAATAGAAAAATATAATACAAAATGTATAAAATGTAATAATAAAGAAAAATATTTTCAAACTTTTAATAATAATACATTATGTTTTAATTCAGAGGAAAAAATAAAGAAATATTATTTTAATCATATAACTAATACTTTTATGAATTGTTATTTAACTTGTAATACTTGTTCATGGGGAGGAACAGAAAGAAATCAATTGTGTACAAGTTGTGAAGATAAATATATATTTGATAAAAATAAACATAATTGTATTTTAAAAGAAAATTATACTTGTCTTGGATTATTTTATATGGAAAATAATAATAAATTTTGTATAGATAATAATAAATGTCCAATTGATTATCCTTATTTAATCGAAAATAAAAAAGAATGTGTTAATAAATGTCCTAAAAACTTAATTATTTTTTCTAATATTTGTTATGAAAAATGTCCTACTAATTTAAAAAATGTAATTTATGATGATAAAGGATGTCATTGTCAACATTATTGGATTCAATATGGAGATAAATCAATTAAATGTTTAAATTTAAATGAAAAATGCCCAAATGAATATAAATTTAATAATACTTTAACAAAAGAATGTTTAATAATTGGGGATGATAATAATAAGACTAAAAATTGTAATAATTTATGGTATATTAATGATGAAAATGAAAAAAAATGTGTTAATATTTGCCCAAAAGATTTTAATTTTATTGTTTTTGAGAGTAAAGAATGTGTTAAAAAATGTTCTGGAGATTCTCCTTTTATATATAATAAATATTGCTATCAAAAATGTCCTGAAGACACTATTAATGAAAATTTTGAATGTAAAGATGTTATAAATAAAACATTTGAGCGAATTATAAAAGATATTGAAAATTTATTTAAAAGTCAAAATAAACCTAATGAAGAATTTGAATATTTATATAATGATTATAAATTTAATGTTAAAAACTTTAATAAATATGATTTTAATGAAAATAAAGATTGTTTTATTAATATAGAACCTTATTATTATATGATAATTGAAACTTATTTTATAGGAAGTTATGTAAATAGTATTCAATATATATTTTATGATAAAAATTTTGATAAAATGAAATTATCTTGTAATGAATTATATAAAAATTTTATATTTTCTTTACATAAATCACTAAACAATAATAGATATGAAAAATATATTGTAAAATATAATGTAGATTTATTTGACATCAAAGGAAGATATTATAATGATCTTTGTTTACTTGATTTCGAAGATGATCCAAAAGTGAATTTAAATTTAAAATTAAGGAATTATTTATATGAAGACATTTTAATATGTGGAGAAAATTGTATATATAAAGGATATAATTATATAAAAAAAAATTCAACTATTGAAATGAAATGTTATTGTAATGTTATCCCACCATTAAAAAGTTATGGATATAATATCTCAACTGATAAAAAAAATTATAAAAATAAAAATTCATTATTAGTATTTAAGTGTATTTATCATTTATTTAATTCTAGAAATTACACTAATTTAGATGAAAGATATATTTTTCATTTTTGTTTTATTTTGACATTATTATTTTCAATACCTTCAATTTTAAAAAAAGAAAAATTAGGAATTCCTATTCCTTCAACAAATGAAACAAATATAACAAATAATAATGATAATACTAGTGAAAAAGTTGTTGAAATATCTTCTTCTATAAAAACAAAACAAATCCCAGAATCTTTAAAAGAAAGAAAAGCTAAAATTATTATTCCTTTTTCAGAACAAAATATCTTTAAAAGATATTGTAAAATTTTTATAAAATTTCATCCTTATTTATTTTTTATTTTTGATTTTTCGTTTTTAAATCTCTCTCTTTTTTTCAATTGTGGACTAATTACTATGTCTTTTGTAATTTTAATTGAAAATAATATTTTTAATCCTGTGTTCTCTGTCGTTATTTATTTAATGTTAAGATTTGTTCAAAATGAAAAAAAATTATCTATTATAAATTGTATAATTGGATTTTTAACTTGGAGTTACATTACTTTATATTTTTTAATTTTCACTTATTTATATTTAAAAATTAGAATTTGGTATTATTCATTAATTTATGTATTAATCCTTCCAGTTTTTTATTCAATAATATTAATCTTTTTACCACAGAAATTTCTTAATATTAAGTAAATAAAAATGATTTAACATTAAATAAAAGTAAAGAATATAATAAAAATTATTTAATTAATTAAAAAGTTCAAAATAAATTTGTTCATTATTTATTTAAAAAAAATAAAAAAATTTAAATGAAAAAAAATCCCCCGAATACAATATCAATAAATAATAATATAAAAATAACACATTCTTTAAGTGAATGGTTAATAGAAATTTTACTTTTAGTATTATATCTCCTTTTAATTATAATAAGTCCGCTTTTATTTATGAGAACTCCAACTCAAACAGGAAAATATTTAAGAAAATTATACCAAAGAAATTGGAATAATTATTTAATTACAAATATATATAATTTTACCTCTCAAAATTGTACTAGTAATCAAACTGCTGTAACTTTAGGAATTTGGAGTGGATATAAAAAAGATTCTTGTTATTGTGAATTTAATTCTGCTATTTTTTTTTCTGAGAAAAAAAATATTTGCAATAAAAAAACTTATAATAAAATGTATTCATGTCATAAAATTAATAAAGTTGATTCAAAAACAATTTCAACTTATAAAAATAAATATATTTGTGTAATAAGAAGTCAAATAAGTATAGCTTCTTTTCATCAATTATTTAGAGAAAAATATAAAGGAAAAAAAAATGATTATAAAGAATATTATAATACAATATTAAATGAAGAATCAAAAATAAATTTAAATAATTTTGTTTCTGAGATAGATTATGATAGTGAAAATGATACATTAATTCCTTCAATAACAAATAAAAGTTTATCTTTATTTGAATTTAATGAATTATTATCTGATATTCATTTAGAAAATGAATTACAATGTGCATATAATGATTTAAGTAATATTAATCCAATTAATCAAAATGAAGGTTTAAATTTATATAATATATTATATAATGGTTCTCATTATTGTAATCATTTTGATTCAAATTTACATTATTATTATGATAATGGAATTAGAAGTAAAGTTTTAATTGATAATATTCAATATTCAGATTTAAATCCAGAAATAAGTGATTATTATAATAATTTAGGTTTAACAAATTTAAATTTTAATTATCCTAAAATTATAGGGGAAAAAATATTATATGGTATTGGATGTCCTTTTATGAAAAGTCCTGAAAATCATTATAAAAAATATAAATATTTTAATCATTTAAGAAGATTTTCTATGGTTCTTTCAATTTTTTCATTGGGAATTTTTGTCATCGGAATAATATTTTTAATATTTAGATTATGTAATAATTGTGTAGATTCTTCATTAATTTATTTTTTCTTTTCTTGTTTTTTATTTATTTGTTTAATTGTATCAATGACAATGTCAGGATTATATTTTGGGTTTAGTTTAAATACATATCTTTATTTAAATAAATTCAATAAATATTGTCAAACAAATTATTCAACAAGTAATAATGGAAATATAGAAAAAAAAAATATGGCTTTACCACTTGAAATTGGTTTATTAAATGATTTATATTATGTAATAATACTCTGTTTTGAAACAATGATTTTGGAATTATTAATTTTTATATTTTTAATAATATATTATTGTAATAATTGTTATGAACATAAATTAGTTTTTATTACTCCTGAAATGTATGAAGAACAAACAAGAGAATTTAAAATTCATGCTAGAAACTTAAATGATGATAGAGAAGAAGAAAGAAAAATTACTGATAAACCAGAAACTAATAATGAAGAAGAAGAAGAAGATTAATTTAATTATTTAATTTATTTTTTTTTCTAAAATTATTTTTTAATGGTTAATTTTTATTATATTTTCATTTGTTAAAAAAATATTATAATTATGGAGTTTTTTTATTATTCAACAAATGATCTTTTAAATTTTTTAACTGGAGATAAAAATATTTCTCAACAAGATTACACATATTATTTAGATCAATTATTTGAAAGATCTGATAAACCAGAAAATGTAGAAATTATAATTAAAACAATAAGAAATAATTTAAATTCAAATTTCACTGAATGGAAAAATATATATAAAACTTTAAATTTAGTAGATAATTTAATTAAAGGTGCTTCAAAATTATTTATATATGAAATAAAAAATTGTAAAGAATTAATTTATGTTTTAACTAAGTTTAATTATGAAGTAAATGGAGCTGAAAATATAAGAAATAAAGCTAAGAATATTTATCAAATTTTAGAAAGTGATGATTTAATTGAAAAAGAAAGAGATGATTATAGTTTTGAAAGAGAAAAAGAAAAAAAACAAGAAATTGTTTTTCAAGGAGGATTATTAAGTAGATTAGGAAGATATAATTTTGAAAAAGATAAAAAAGAAAAAGAAATAAATAAAAAAAAAGCAAGTTTTAAAAAGAAAAAAAATAAATATGATTTAACCAGTGATAACGATGATAGTAATAGTAGTAGTAGTGATGATGATAATAATAATGAGAAAATTAATGAAAATAAAAATATGAATAATAAAAATATTCCAATAAATAATAACAATCAAAATCAAGATTTATTATCTTTTGATTTTACAGGAGAAAATAAAGAAAGTCAAGTTAATGTAAATAATAATGGTGTAAATTTATTTGATTTTAATGTTCAAGATAATGAACCAAAAACAATAAATTTACAAAATAATCCATTTTCAATGTTGAACAATATTCCTAATCAGACTAACAATAATAATCAAGAATATTATAATCCATTTGTTGAATTTGGCAACATAGAACAAAATAATTCTTCAAACAACACAAATAATAATAATAATAATAACAATAATAATAATAAAAATAATAATATAAACTTAATTGAATTTTAATTAAATTAATAAAAACATAATTAAGAAATAAATATATAAAAAATTACCATTTCAATATTGTAGTCTCATAAATTCAGAAATCTATTATCATTATCATCTAAACTAAAAATAATATAAATAAAGGATTTATCTTTCTTTTATTTTCAAAATTTGGTTTTTGTGTTTTTTAGTTTTTAAAAATTTTTTTTTTAAAAAATACTTATTTAAGTTATTTATAAAAGAGGATTAAGATGAAAAAATCGAAAAAAATGAAATGGTCTATGATTTATTTTTAATTTCTTTTATTTGAAGGTACTAATTAATAAGAATTAAAAGAGAAAAATTTAATGTGTTATATTATTAACACATTAAATTTGATAAATATTTTGAAAAATTTTTAGAATCATTTTCATAAAATTTATATAATATTTATTTATTTTTAAATGATTTAAAAATACATAATTTATCTTTAACTAATTTTATAATTATTGATTTGGATATTTTTCTAATATTTTTATTGTTTGATTCCATTAAAATTAAAAGAATATTAAATAAATTTTTTAATTCTTCTTTACTCATTATTGTTAAAAAATTAGGAATAACATTTTCAATTTCAGATTCAACAACAGAAAGTAATTCATTTTTTTCTTCATTATTAGATTTTTCATATATTTGACATATATAATTTATAGAATTTATAATTGAATCATCATATAATTCTTTTATATCTTTATATTTTGAAATTATTTTTGTTTTAATATTTGATATTAATTTAAATGTATCTATGTTTTGTTTAGAAATAATAATTTTTGACAGATTTAATTTATTATTAATTTCTGTTTTTGTTAAATTTCTATTTATAATACAAAGATTTTTATACATTTCTTTCATATTAAAATTTGTCTTTTCAAAATCAAAAAGTTTAGATAATAATTGTAACAAAAAATTTCCAAAATTATAAGTAAAATATATTATTTCATTATAATTTTCTTCAGAAGGATTTATACTTATTTCTTTTAAAAATTCTAATATAGTAAATACACATGATATAATATTTTTGAAAATTAATTCATTTAAATTTTCTATTTCATTGATTAAATATTTTTCTAAAATTTGAAAAATTAATTTTGATGATTTATTATACATACTCAATTGTAATAAAACAATTAATAAATTATGATAAAGTAAAGGATAACTATTTTTATATTTTTCAAAATTTTGAAAAAATAATTCTAAGATTTCTTCATATTGAGTAGGAGATAAATCTCTATAAATTTCAAATTTTTTTTTTAAATATTCTTTATCTTCAATAATTTCTTTATTTATATTTTTTATTATTTCAACATCTTCTTCATTTAAATTATTAGTTATTAAATTTGTATTATTATTTTCACATATTAAAATAATATTAAGGGAATTTTCTTCAATATTTTTCCCTTCTTGAATTAATTTATAAAATGTATTTTCACTTTTTATATATTTAAATCTACTTAATAATAAACTGACTAAATGAGGTTGAATAAATAAACAATATAAAAATAAAAAATTATTTTCAAATTTTTTTTCAATTTTTTTATCAACTGGAGCTCCATTTTCTTTGTTTTTTTCATTTAATTTTATTTCTTCTTCTAAACTTTCATACATTAAATCAAAAATTAAATTAGTATGTAAATTTGGATTATTATTTATTATATCATCAAGAGAATGAATAAAAATTTTTAACAAATGAACTTTTTTATCTTTGATATTTATTTTATAAATATTTTTCAATAATTTAGTTAATAAAATTTTTATATCATTTCTTAATTTTTCTTCTAAATAAATTTTAGATAAATTTTTTAAACATTCTTGATAATTTTCAATAAAATTTGAAATATCATTTTCAAATTCTTTTTCATTTTCTTTTAAAATATTCAAAATTAAAGGATAAAAATCTTCAATTTTTTCTAAAATAATACTTTGCATAATATTAAATAACACAATCCATCCTTTTTTAATTTTATTCACATTTTCAATAATATTAGAAAAACAATCCATAACAATTTCTAACTTTTTTCCTTTTTTTAAATTATCATTAAAAATAATTTCAAAAGGCCTTAATAAAGTAGTTTCAAAGTTTTTAATAAAATTATTATTATTATTTAAAATTTTAATTACAATTTGTCTTAAAGAATCCATAGAATAAATAAATAAAATTTCATTTTTATGATATCTAGAAATGATATATAAAAAATGTTCAGAAATTTTATTATAAATAATATCTAATTCGTCTTGATTTCTATTAACATTAAAACCTAAAATTTCAACCATTTTTTGTAAACAAAATAATCTATCTTCACTTATTGATAATTCTATTCTGGAAATTTCACATAAAGAATTAATAAATTGTTCAAGTATTTCAATGTTATATTTTACAGTTGATTCAAAAATAATATCAAATGATATAAAAGATAATTTATTTGAATTCTTTAAATAAATTTCTTTCTTTGTTGTATTATTTTTACTGAAAGGACAATGTTGATATTGATCTATTTTACTTATCATTTGAATTATATTTAACCAACCTGAAGAAATATATTGTCCATTTAATTCAATAAATGATATTAATGTATTTAAACATAAAATACTTTTTGAATCTAATTCTTTATTATCAAAAAATATATTTGATGAATTTATTATTGTATTTATAAATGCATCACTTATAGTATATAATTTTGTTATTCCACATGTTTTTGCAAATAATAATATTGTTTCTATACTTCTTAAACATGTAGTATTTTCATTGTATGAAATTAAAATTTTTGAAAAAATTCCTAAAAAATAAGTCCATGAACTTTCTAAAATATTTTTAATATCATTATTATTTATTTCTGAGATTCCTTTATATTTTTTATTAAATAAATCACATCTTTTATATAAATCAACTTTATCCATAATATTTTCTGTTTTATTTGTAAAAATATTAAACTGTAAAGGCCAAGAAAGAATTTTATTATAAATATTACAAATATATGAATAACCATAAATTCTTATATTTTCATTTATATTATTTTTTATATAATCTGTTATTGATTTTATATAATTATTCATTGGTTTAATTTTTCCTTTTTTTTTATTCATATCACTTGATATTTCAATACACATTGATGAAAGCTTGGAAAAATATTCTTTATTATTAAAAGGATATTTTTCATTATTAAAATTATCTAAAACATATTTTTCAATAATAATATTAATCATTCTATCAATAATTTCTTTTTCATTATTAAAAGGAAGTATATCAAAAATTAAATGTAAAGCTTCACAAATATCATAATTTTTAAAATGGAAACTTTCAATAAAATAGGTTAATACTTTAATATTAAAAGGACTACTTTGAGATAAATAATTTGATATTTGTTTTTTATCTAATTTATTTAATGAATATCTAATAAAAATAGAAATAATATATGAAGTATAATCATCATATGTTATTATTGAATTGATTAAAATATTTTTTGAAAAAAATTTTTTTATAATGATTTCTTTATCTTTTTCCTCATAAATTAAAGGAAAATCAGTAAAATAATTCATTAAATTAGAATCAATAATATCTTTTTCTTCTTTATAATTTATTTGAATTTTATCTCTTAAATGATTATATTCTCTTGGAGAAATGATTAAATTATTTTCTTCTAAATATTTTAAAACTAAAGAAGGATTCATATTAAATTTATCAACAGCTTTATTAATAATTTTTCTATATTCAATCTTCTTTTTAATTCTATTAATTTCATTTAAATTTTCTTCTAAATTGATTTTAGATATTGAATCAAGGGTAACTGAATATAAATTATTTATCATTTTATTAACTAAATCTAAACATTTAAATCTTATAGTTTTTAGTTTTTTATTTTTTTCTGAATTTTTTTGATTATACATTCTATCAATGTATTTAGTTAATATTTCTAAAATTCTTTGATAAATATAAGGTGTATAGAATTCACAATCATAATTAATATTTAATTCAAATAATAAAGAATTATTTTCCATAAAAAAATCAATTAAATATTCTTTAAACTCATAATTATCTCCAGATAATATAGGTATAATAATATCATTTACAATAATTAAAATATGAGAATGAATTTCTAATTTCCAATTTTGTTCTTTATTATTCAAAATAAAATAAATAATTTCAAAGCTTTTTTTAAAAATCTTTAATTCATTATATTCTTTAGAAAAAACCATAACTTTAATAATTGCAGGAAATAAATAATCAGCAAGAATAGAATTTATTCTCTCAAAATTTTTTTTTTCAATTTTTTTAAAAATATTTAAAATAATATCAAGAATAATAAATTGTAAATTTAATTTTTTTTTAATTTTAATCCCATGTTCACTAGTATAAGCTTTAATAGCTAAACTAAATAATTGTATCATATTTAAATAATCATCTAAAACTTGATATCTTTCAATATTAGAAATAATTATTGTATTTACAATATTTTCAAGTTCTGTTATTTTATTTTCACAATTATGAGAACAAACAGGAAAATTTATTCTATCACAAAAAAAATTTGCTTGACCTCTACAATAAAAACACCAATTAAATTCTCCTTTTTCTATTCCTTTTTCATTTATTGTATCATTTTTTAATAATTTATCTATTTCATATTTTAATAATAAATATATATATTTTTGTTTTTCTTTTTCATTAAAATTTATTCTTGTATAATGAGAATATTCACTTATATTTTCTATTTCATTTCTTTTTGGATTTATTTCTTTTTGTTTTATTAAATCTTCACATAATTGAATTAATGTTAATTCTTTTTGATATATTCCTTTTTTTTCCATTTTTTAATAAAATATATTTTTTATAATATTTTTTATTTTGAATTTAAACTGTGAGATAATTATTTAATTCAAATTTAGAAAATTTAAAATTTATTCAAGTTCAAAAATTAATAATTTTTATATATTTTATTTTTATTTTAATTTGATTGAGAATTTGATTGAATCATTGAAGATATTTCATCAAAATTATTTTGTATATAATTCAATTTTATTTTAATTTTTATATTTTTAGTTTAAATTATATATATTATAAATATTAAGAGTATTATTATGTATTTTAATAATAAAAATCGCTTTTATTTAATAGAAATCCTTTTAGTTTTGGAAATTTTTGAGTTGTAGATAAATTATTTTTATGAAAATATAATGTTTTTTTTTTTATTTGATTAATTAAAGACATTTTTCTTGATGATGCACTTTTATAATTAATATATTTTTTCTTACCTTTTGAAGAACCATTTACATTTATCTTATCCAAATAAAAATAATTACTTCCTTTTTTATCTAACTTACAACTATTATTTTTTTTTGTAAATAATAGATTATCATTGCTATTATATTTAGATATTTCATTTTCTTTTTCTTTTTCTTTTTCATTTTCAATATCATCTTTTTTAACTGAATTCTTGGATTCATTAAAAGAAAAAAAATAATGTTTTTTCCCAGTTTTATTATTATTATTATAACTTTCTTTTGAATTTTTTGAAAACTCACTTTGAATATAAATATTACATAATTTTCCAGAATAAATTAAGTCATTAGTTTGATTTTTATTTCTAGTTAATATTACAATATTAGATTTTTGTCCAATTTCTTTTGAAAATAAACCATAATTATTTTCTTTTTCTTTATCTAAAATAAGATTTCTTCTTGTTATATAATTATAATAAGAAGTATATGATTCTTTTGGATTTTTTTCCCAATTATGTTTTTTTTTATCTGTGTTATATTGTGGATTATAACTTTCAATTACTTCAGAAGCTCTTTTTAAATGAAGTATTGAATAATTTATAATTCTTTTTTTTAATTTTTTTGAATTTTGATATAATTTAATAAATATTATTTTGGGAAATTTATACTTTTTCCAAGTTGATTCTTTTTTCATTTTTTCAAAAGCATTATAAAATGCATTTTCTAATTTAAAATTATTTACTTCTAATAATGGTTCTTCTAATTTTGGTTCAAATTCAGGTATAGGTTCTTGAATATTTAAAAAATCAAAAAATAATTTATCTTTTTCTCTATTTATTTCTTTTGGTTTATCTGATTTAATTAAATTAATTTGAGTTTGAAAAAGAAGATTTGTTCTTCCAATTTTTTTCATATACTCCCTAAACATTTTTAAATTCTTATTTTAATTAATTCTTAATTGAATATAAAAAAAAAATAATAAAAAAGAAACCTCAAAAATAAATAAAAAAACCAAAAAAAAAAATTATTAAAAAATCCAATAAAAAAAAATGGGAGACAACAGTATAGAATTTGTTTTAACAAAGATGATTAACCAAATGCGTTACAACCGTCAAATATATTCTTTAAATGAATTATTATCAACAATATACACTCAAGATTTTTCAGGTTCAAAATCAATATCAATTTCAGGATTAGATGCCTTTCTTTCAGAATTTGGAATATTTTTAACAAAAAATGAGCAATCAACATTAATAAAACAAATAAAGAAAGATGAAGATTCAATATCAGTACATAAATTTAGTGATTTATTTACAATTGAACCACCTCATTTATTAGTTAAACAATGTAAAGATGTGTTTAGTAAATTAAATAAAAATGGAATTATTGAAATTAATGATGTTTGGAAATATGTTAATATTAAGAAATTACCTTTAGTTTCTATTTTTGGAAGAAAAGTCGATTTTGCTAAAGAGAAATTTGAAGCTGGAATTAATTTTGCTGCTGTTGGAGGATTAAGTATTAATGAAAAAGAATTTATTAATTTACATAGAGATATGTATGCTTTGTTACCTCCTGATAATGCTAAATATTTTGTTAGTTTAATTCCTGAAATTTGGGGAGTTAATTAAATTTTTATATTTTGTTTTAATTTTATTTTTTTTTTTTTTATCGGGTTTATTGATTTTTTAATTGGTAAGAAATAATTTTTGTTTTGTTTTTGGGATTTAAATTTGGTTTTTTTAAATTTTTTTTTTTGAAATTTTTGAATTTAGGGAATTTTTTTTTTTTGTTGATTCTGTCGTCGGTTATAAGATGAAAAATATTAAATTCTATTTTTTTATAATTAATCTTTTTTTTTATTAAATTTAGAATATTTAATTCTTGATTAAATAAATAAATCAAATTAAAATAAAATCTTAATTTTTTTTCTTATAATAAAGATGTAAGAAGAATTAAATGATAAATTATTGAATTTAGAAAATTATTGTGGAGATAATATTATAAAATTCATAAAAAAATAATTTTAATAGGTCTCCTCAATTACAATTATTTTTTTTAAATATTAATATTTATTTAATGTAATTAAATTATTAAAATAATTCAATTTGATATAGAGGAAATAGCATAAATGGATTTGAAACTATTTAAAAAACTCAATATAACTCTGAATAATATTTCTCAAGTTCTTTTTGTAAAAAATCAATTTTTTCTTTTTGTTTTTTAATTGTTATTTCTTTTTCTTCTATAATTTTATTTTTAACTTCTCCTCTTTTTACTTTTTCATTATCTTCCATTAAATTCTTAATAAAATTTTTATTTAGCTCAATATCATCTTTAATCTTTTCAATTTGCTTATCTTGTTCTCCTAATTTCTTAACACAATCCTTATATAACTTTTGATTTAATTTAATTTTATATTTTTTTTTTTTAATATCATCTAAAACACTATTTAACTTACTATTATTATTATTATTATATTTCTCTTCCATTTTTTTAACTTCATCTTCATAATATTTTCTTTGTAATTCTAATTGAGTAGCAAGTACTTTATTATATTCTTCAATAACATTTTCCATTCTCTGTAAAAATTCTTGAGTAGAAGGAGCTTCTTCAATATTATTATTATCTTCTAATAATATTTGAGAATGTTCAGTATTAATTATTCGATGAACAAATTTATCTGTCATATAATCCCATATTCTTTGAGTACTTAACTCAATTGAATATCTATGATTTGTTTCTTTATAATGTAAAATTGAATGTTTTTCTTCATATCTATTACAACCTATAAATCCACATATTAAACAACACCATAATGAATTTGAATTTAAATTTTCACATTTTTCACATTTTAATAAATTAATATATGGAAATTTAGAACATACTTTACAATTTTTTTTATAATTTAACCATCTATTACAAGGAAATATATTTAACATTGTTTCTATTCCAATTGAACTTGGTTCTACCTTTTCTATACATAAAGGACATGTTGGCATTTCTGTTATATTTAAATTATTATTTTTTTCATCGTCATTATATAATATTTTTGATATAAAAACACAATACAGAAATTCACTTTTATTTTCAGAATAATTTTTTGTTTTAAATTGATAATAAAAATTATCTGCTGAATCTTGATTGTTGAAATGTATTATTAAACTTGTAAATTTATTTTGAGATTTTATGAATAAAATTCCTTTTATTTTTTCTACTTCTTTACCAAAGTAATTTATTATATTTTCATTTGTACAATTTTCTGGGATTGCTATTATAAATATTAAGTTTGTTCTACTTATAGGTAAAAAACGAAAAGTTTCAAATTTATCTGTTAATGATATATTTTCTGAAGGAATTCTATATAATTTAACTTCTCCATCTATATTATCATAAAATATATTATTTTTTTCTATAGTTTCTAAATTCTTTTGTGAATTAGTAATAATATTTATTTGGAACATATTTTTTTATTCCTCAAAAAAAAAAAAATGTATAAATATAAAATAAAATAATTTTTATCATTTATAATAAAAAATCTTTAAGAAAAAATATACAAATTGAAACACAAAAACTCCAAAATTCCAAATAAAAAGCTTTTTTAAAAATAAATAAAAAAGAATAAAAAAACTATTTTTTCTTCTTTTCAACTCTAATAGTCAAATTTTTAACAGCAGAATAAATTCCATTGAATTGATCAATAACTAATCTTAATTGTTTATTTAATTCTTCAGGTTTAGGACTTTCTCTAAATTTAATAGTTTTAATAAAAGCTTGATCAAATTTACTGGCTAAAATTTTTCCAGCTTCCATTTCAAAAACAGAATCTCCACAACAAATAATATTAGTAACTAAATTCATATCTAAATTATTTTTTAAATTTAAAAAAGTTTCTATTTTCCATTGTCTAGAATCATTAGGGTATTTTTCTTCATATTCTCCTCTTGCAGAAATAATTTTAATTTTCTTTAATAATTTTAAAATATTAGGATAAAATTTTTCAGCTGAAAATTCAACCCAACCAGGACCTGCATTTGTTATAATATATACGTCACCTTTATCAATACAAATTTTTAATAAATTATATACTGATATTTCTAATTTTTGTACTTTTTCTTTTTCTTTTTCATTTAATACTATATCTTCATCGAAATAACCTTTTGGAGTTAAAAATGTTGTACATAATAATGTATCATCCCAATCAAATATTATTAAACTATTATGTGTCTTTATTTCTACTGATGGCTTCCATATTTGTTTATATATTAATTTAGCTATATAAGTATTTCTTATGTTTTCACCATTTCTATAAAATTGAAATTCATAATCATTTTTTTCCATTTTATTCTTATTTGATAATTTATTTAATTCTTCTTCATTATATTCTTCATGAATTGGTTTCATTTTAAATACTTTTTTTATATCAAAATTTATATCTCTAAATATTGGTTTTTTTTCTTCTTCTTCACTATCTGAATTATCATAATTTGAGATTATGTTATTTTTTATTATAGGGTTTGAACTTTTTCTTTCTTGATCAGAAAAATTTCCTTCGATTATTTCATTGTTAATTAATTCTTTATCTTCTATATTTGTATTTAAAGAAGATAAATTTTCTGAAGATTGAGAATTTTTTTTTGACAATTTTGTCTTTTTAATTTGGTTATTGTTTATTTCTTGTGAATTATTTTTTGGAAGATCTTCTTGATATAATTTGTTTATATTTAGATTTGAGTTTTGTTCTATTTTTTCTTGTGTATTATTCATATTATTTTTTTCTTCTTGTATATTATTTTTTTCTGAAGAATTTTTTTCTTTTTCCTCTTCTTTATTTTGATTATTTTTATCTAAATTATTTTTATTTATTGAATCTGGTTGTTCCATATTATACATTAATTGACCCATATTTAAAAATGAATTTATATATGTGAAAAAAAATTAAAAAAATATTTATTTCTTTTGAAATTCTAATTTAATATATAATTTATTGTACTTAAGAAATAAGTATCTATTACTTTATTTAAGTTCTTATGTTATTTATATTCTTTTTACAAATAAAATCTCTTTTATTCTTTTTTATTATTTTTATTATTGCATATATTAATATTTCATTAAATATAAATATTGAATACAATAATTATTTATTTAATTTTCATTTAATATTTCATAAATATGAATGAATCAACAACATTTCCCCCAAATATTAATAACAACTTAGATATATTAACTATCCAACAAAGTTCCTTTCAAAAAAATATATTATTATTTAAAGATGATGTTTTAAAAGATTTAAAAAAAATAGAAATTAAATTAAATTCTAAATATGAAAATAGCTCTTTATCAATGGAAAGCAAATTAAATGAATATAATTTAAAAATAGAAAATTTATCTCAAAAAGTATATAATTTATCTAGTTTAATTTCAACAGATAAAAATTTACAAGAAAAAGTAGATTCATTATTGAAATTTAAAGATCAAATAAAAGAAAATTATATGGAACAAGAATTAAAAATAAATTCAAATTATAAAGAATTACATGATTCAATATTTAATCATGATAAATTAATTACAGAAAGTATATTATATCCAGGATTAATTGGTCAAATGTGTAGATTTCAAAATTTACATCAATTTATTGATTTTGTTTTACTTAATATAAAAGAATTATTATCTCATAAAGATCAAACTATTTCAGAGTTAAAAAATTATAAAAATAAAATAGATTCAATAATTAAAAATATAAAAATTCAAATTGAGAGAATGAGTAAATCAATGAGTGATTATACTAAAAAATGTGTTAATTTAACTGAAATTAGATTAACTGATATAATTAAAGGTTATGATGATAGAATAAATGAAGTTAGGCTTGAAAATAGTAAATTTATAACAGATTTACAAACTAAAAATGAAAATTTCATTTTTGGAAAAGGAAAAATCTTTGATGATAAAAATGATCCTTATAATAAAATTATAAAGGAAATTGAATATATTAAACAAGAAAATAATAATATTAATCGTAAAATTGAAAATTATAAAAATGATTTTAATGAAATTAAAGGACAAATTTCACAATTAAATGATTTTTTTAGAGAAACCGAATCAAAAGTTAAATATTTGAATGAAAAAAAACAAGATAATAATATTAATAATAATTCGAGTGTTAATAAAAATTATAAAACAAATCAAACTGTTAAAAATAAAAAAAAATTTGAAATTAATCATCCTAAAAAAGGTAAAGTAATTGAAAGTTTTTTAAAAAAATATATTCAAGGAGAAGTAGGAATAAATGAAATTATACATAGGAATAATATAGAAGAGAGTTCAAATGAAAATCAATTACCAAATATAAGTAATTTAGAAGAAAAAAATAATAATAATATAAATAAAAAAAGTAATAATGAATTAAATAATATTATGCTTAAAAATACCATTAATAACTTAGGGAATAATTTTTATTATCCTGAATATCCAAATGAAGAAGAAATAAATTTATTTAGTCAAAGAAAAATATTTAAAAGATTAAAAAAAGTAAATTCCCAAGATAAAATGTTTTCAGAATATCAAATTAAAAATAAATATTTAATGGATAATATATCAGATTCAAAAGAACAAAATAATAATAAATGTGATTCAGAAAATGAAGATGAACCTAAGAAATTAAAATTCCAAAATCGTAAATTTAATAAATCAATGACTTCAGAAGATATAAAACAATTTGCAACAAGAAGTTATTCGGTTTTCCCTAATTTATCGAAAAGAAATTTTCAAAAAAATAATTTAAAAATGACAAGATCATTTTCAGAAGAAGAAAGAAATAAAAATTTAATTGCTTTAAATTTTTATAAAAATAATATTGAGAAGAATAATAATAATAGTATTAATATAACGACTTTAAAAAAATTACCTATTAATACTATTACTCCAGATATGTTTAAATCAATTGATGGTGAAAAAGGTTATTTTAATAATAAAAATAGTTTAGTTTCTTTTATTGGAAATTCTATTCAAGTTATTCATTCAAAAAAACATTCTATTACTGTTAAAAATTTTAAAAGTGAAATTAAAGAAAAAGAAAAAGAAATTGAAAATCATAAAAAGAAAAAAGATAGTTTAAATTCTAGTTCTAGAACTAATGAAGCTAAAGAATTGGAAAAATTTGTTAATCAAATGAAAGAAAATATTTCCTATTATAAATTTGAAAAAAATAATTATGATGATAATTTTATTTCTAAAAAATTATTGTTTGATAAAAATAAAAATCATGGATTTAAAAAAAATAAAGATTTACAAAATTTTTCATTAGATAAAGGGAATAATTTATATAATTTAATTGGAAATGAAAATCCAGATATTAAATATTCTAAATTATCTAAAATTTTAAATAATGTTCCTAAAAATGTTTCTAAAAAAAAAAAATCTATTATTGAATGATTCTGATAAATTTTCTTTAAATCATTATAAAGATGAAGATAAATAATAAGTAATAGAAAAAATAAAATCACTTCTTAATTTTATAAATGTAATGATTTTATTTTTTTGAAAATAGTTATTTCTTTTTTTTTTATTTATGTTTTATTAGTAAATAATTGAATGTATTTATTTTTCGATTAGAATGTTTATTATAATATAAAAAAATTAAAAAAAATTATTTAAAAAAAATAAAATTAATATTTAAAAAAATTTTAAACAATTTTTCATACATTCATTAATTCAAAAAAACATAAAATATTAATTAAATACACAAATTTAAAAATAGGTAAAATATTGTAAGTAATAAAATAATTATGTTATAAATCACCTTATCACAATAAAAAATAGTTTTAGAAATTTCAAACAAAGAAAAATTTCAAATTAAATCTATAATTTTTAT
>JAEEGK010002609.1_pt1 | contig 45181 bp, 27 predicted proteins | sample 8958771 | NCBI WGS metagenome assembly JAEEGK01 (sample SAMN16246547, study PRJNA631951) | gut metagenome | biome: gut microbiome; feature: rumen; material: SC-attached | host: Bos | place: Iran: Karaj | collected 2018-10
ATAAAAAATATATATTATAAAAAAAATGGGTGTATGTCAAACAAAAAAGCCAAAAAGAGATAGTATAAAATCATTTAGTTCAAAAAACTCAAAAAGTATTCCATATATAAATCCTCCATTTCAAACAAATAAACCAAATGATTCAATAGATACAAATTCAATAAAACTAAAAAAAGAAGAATTTCAAAACTCAACAAATTCTAAATCAGAATTAAATGATGACTCAATAAAACCACCATTTAAACTATTAAAAAATTCAAAAGCTTTTTATTATCCAAATAAAGGAGTAAATGAAACAGTAATAAAAATAGAGATTGATGAAAAGGAAAAATCAAGTCCTATAAATAATGAATTTATCTTTATTTTAGATATTTCTGGTTCAATGGGAAGTTTTGTTAATCAAATATTAACAAAAGTAATTCCAAAAGTATATGAAAAATTTAATTATCCAAATGAAAAAAAAATCCATTTAATAACATTTGAATCAAATTCTAAATATTATTATTGGAATAAATATAATTTTATGAATTGCAAAATTTTTGGTGATGGAGGAACAAATATGAGTAATGTTCCTTTTAAATTAGGAGAAATATTAAATAAAATAGATAAAGACACTTTAGTTAATATTTTAACTTTATCAGATGGTGAAATTTCAGATCAAGAATTAACTTTACAAAAAGCAGAATCAATATATAATGAATATAATGATAAATTTAATTATATTAATTCAAATGCAATTAGATTTCTTTCTTATCCAAATTCATCACCAGACACAAGAGCATTATGTTCTTTATTAAGATTTAATAAAAATTCAAAATCAAATTTAATTGAATTTCATCCTGGTAATGTATATATGACAAATAATAAAATAGAAGAATTTAGTAATTTAATATGTAATAATTTTAATGAAGAAATTTCAGGATGGAAAATCATTTGTGAAAATAATGAAAAAAAATTAAGAATTGAACCAATTGGAGAACTTAAAAATAATATTTTATTAAAAAAAGGAAATAATACTTTTTTTTATGATGGAATATTTGATAATTTACCTGATTTAGTTAATGTAAGTTCTACTGATGGAAGTTCTAAAAGTGTTTCTTTTGGTGAAAATGTTAATCAAGAAAATTTAAATGAAATTTATGAAGATACTATTTTTTGTATTTTTAATAAAGTAATAAATAATAAAATTATTAATACAAATGAATCAAAAAAAAAAAACAAAGATTTTATTAAATATATTAAAGTATTAGAAACTAAAACTGAAGCAACAGATAAAATAAAAGGAAATAATAGGTTAAGTCGTAAATTAGAAGAAATTAATTCAAATAATGAAGTCACTAAATTAAATCCTAATCAATTAAATGATTTTATTCAAAAAGAACAAAAAGAATGTGAAAATGAATTAAAAGAAATACAAAAAGAAATAGATAAAATAACTAAATTACAATTGAATAACAATGATTGTACAATATTATTTATTGATAATTCAATATATATGAAAAATTATATTGAAAACTTAATACAAAATGTAATTTATCAATCTTTAGTTCAATTAGATTTAGATTTAAAATATAAAATAAGAATATATGGTTTTGATGAATACCAACAAAGTGTTTCATTACAAAAATTAAAAAATTTACATATTTATTGTGATGATAATAATGAAAGAAAAATATTTAAAGCATTAAATAATATTGGAGAACAAATGATAAATGAACCAGACAAAAAATATAATTTTATTTGTATTTTTTCAGGAGAAATTGATGATAAAGATGATGTGAGAATTTTAGCTTTTAAAATGTTAGGTTTAAGAGATAAAGTAAGAATTAAATCTAGAATTGTAAAATATATAACTAATGAGTCTAATTTTCCAAAAAAAGAAAATGGTGAAATTGATGAAAATAAAAATGATGAGATTACATATGGCTTAATAAAACAAATTGATAGTGAAGGATTATATTCATGTAAACCTTTAATTATTTATGAAAATGAAGAAGTTAATGAAAAGATTGATAAATTTACTAAATTATTTTTCAGAGATAAAGAATAAATTCTATTTTTTAGAATATAATATTTTTTAAAATAGAATTTTTTAAAGATGTTTATTTTATATTAAATATTTTAAAATTGATAATCTTAGTATATTTGGTAAATTTTTAAATAAAAAATATTTTTATTTTTTTAAAATGATGTATAAAATCAAAAAATGACTTTTCTGTTTTAGTTTTATATTATAAAATAAATTATTTAATATAAAAAATGATGTATGAAATAATAAAACTTTTTTATTAAAAAAGTTAATCAAAATTATAATCAGAGTACTTTTCATCATTTTTTCTTAATAATAATTTATCATCACAAATAATTTCACATTCAAAATTCAAATTATAAAACATACTTTTAATATTAGTATCCTTTTGGATTATAAAACTTGATAAATCTAACAATTTTAAATTTTCACATTTTTGAAACATACATTCCATATTATTAACTTTTTGAATAGAAAAATTTGATAAATCTAAAAATTTTAATGAAGTACATTCGTTAAACATATAACTCATATTTGTAACATTTTCTGTATTAAAATTAGTTAAATTAATTGAAATTAATGAAGTACACATTGAAAACATACTTTCCATATTTTCAATTTTTTTTGTGTTAAAATTAGATAAATCAATTGATTGTAAATAAGAACAAAAAAAAAATAATCTACTTGCATCAATTAAATGAGCTTTAAAATTAAATTTTACAATGAAAAAATCTGCTTTGCCAAATTCATGTTTTGTTTTAAAATTATATTTTTCTTTCTTTATTATTATTTCACATGATTGTTTTATTTCTGAATAATTATTTGTATGTTCATTATGATTTATTATTTGAATTTCTTTAAATATATTTTTTTTTGTTATATTATAAATTGATTTAATGAAATTTAAATCTGAGTAATTTTTATTATTATTTATTTCTTTAGTTTTATTTTTTAATTCATCATTTTCTTTATTTAAAGTTTGTATTTGACTTTTTAAATTTTCAACTCTAATATTTAAGTCTTTATTTTCTTTTTGAATATTGTTATTTATAGTTTTTAATTTATTTAATTCATTAAGTGTATTAAAGTATTTTTTTTGACTTTGATCTATTTTATTAAATAAAAGTTGAATTTGTTTATTATATTTTTGTTTTAATAATTCTAATATAAAATATGAATTGTCAAATTTAGTTTTAAAATTAATTTTATTATCTATATGTTCAATTACAAAATGATTTTTTATAATTAAATTTATTAATATTTCAATTATATTATTCATTGAATTACTTTTATTAAATAATTTACATGAATTAAAATAAGTATAATTAAAATAATTGTTATAAATAATATATGATTCTAATTCATATAATTCAAATTTGCAATAATCAAATGATTGTTCTATTGCTATTATCCATTCTTTTTCACTATAATTTATTTTTATTTCTTTTTTTTTATTACTTAATATTATGCTATTTGAAATATTTTGTTTCATTTTTTTTAAATTTCAATTATTTATTAATCTATATATTAAAAATTTATTTTTAATTTTTATTAATATAAACTAAATATAAATTTATCTCAAAATATTTTAAATATTAAAAGATAATATATTTAATAAAAAATTTATTTTTTTAAATTATTTTTCAAAATATCAAAAAAGAAAAATGAATGAAATTTCAAAACGAATAAATTTAAGTGCTTTATTAGATAAAATATTAGGTGAAAGATTAAAAAAGTTAGAAAAAAATAATGAAGATGAATTAAATTCATTAAATTATTTAAATATTGATTCAAAAGATATAATAAATTATTTAGAAAAAAATTTAAGTTTTCAAAATCAAAATCAACAAAATGAATTTAATGAAAATACTCCAGAAATAGAAAAAAGAGAAAAAACACCAGAAAAAAAAAGAGAAAGAACACCAGAAAAAAAAATAATAAAAACACCAGAAAAAAAAAAAATAAAAACACCAGAAAAAAAAAAAGAAAAAACACCAGAAAAAAAAATAGAAAAAAAAGAAAAAAATGTTGTAAAAACACCAGAAAAAAAAATAGAAAAAAAACAAAGAAATATTAAAACACCTAGTCCAACAAATCAAAAAATAATAAATAATGAATTTGAAAGAACATTTAATCAAATTAAAAAACCAATTCTAAAAAAAGAAAAAATTGAAAATGAAAAAATTTTTAATTCAACAATTGAAATAAAAAAAACTAAACGTAATGAAAAATTATTTAAATCATTTACTCCAGATAATCTTCATTTGAAAAAAAAGAAAAATATTCACAAAAATATAAATCAAAAAGAAAAAATTAAAATAGAAAATAAAGAAATAAAAAAAGATAAAAAAGAAAATAAGGAAAATAATTTAGATAAAATAAATAAAAAAGAAATAAAAGAAGATAATTTAAATAAAATAAATAAAAATGATAATAAAGAAATTATAAATATTAATAAAGACAAAAAAGAAAATAAAGAAAACATTATTTTAAATGCATCAGAATCAACGAATAGTCAAGATGAAAAATTAAAAAAAATTTCAAGTCTTCATTTTCATCAAAATGAAATTTCAAATATTTTAGGAACTATAAATTTAGAAAAAAATTTAGCAAATGATGAATTATTGCAAGATATTAAAATAACTAATTTAGACAAAATTATAAATAAAGAAAAAATAATTTATCTTAAAATATTTTCTTTTTTAAAAAATGATGATTTAAAACAATTATTAAATGTTAATTCTATTTATAGAATTAATTCAAAACAAATTTTGAAAAAAAGAATTGAATTAGAAATAAAACAAATAAAAGAAGAATTAAATACTTTAAAAGAAAATAATCAAAATGAAATTGAATTTAATGAAATTAAAATAAAACCTTTTAAATTAAATGAACGCTTTAATTCTGTTATTGATTATTTAAATTCTCCTATTTCAGAAGAAAGTTTTTTAAATGAAAATAAAGGAGATTTAATATCAAAAGATATTATTTTACTTTATAAAATTTATTTATGTGCAATTGATGATAAATTTTATATTAAAAATAATAAAGAAATATGGGAACATATTTGTCAACATTTTAATAATAGAAATAAAAAAATTTCATTAGGAAATTTTATTAAAAATGAAATTGAAGATAAAATTTTTTCTGAATATACAATAACTAATTTATATGATATTTCATATAATGTTTTGAAGAAAATTAATCCACAATATTTTGATAAAATTGATAATACTAGTTCAATGTTTGCTTTTATTGTAATAAATATATTAGAACATATAGGTTTATCTAAAGAAAAAACTATTTTAAATGATAAACAAATTTTACTTTTAAAATCAAGATTAAAATGTAAAATTAAGTTTTTAAATCAAATTATTAAGGGGAATAAAGATCAAAATAAAAATTTAGAACAGTTAATTTGAAAACAAAAAGGATTTTAGAAAAAATTTATTTATATATTATTTTTAGTTAATTTATATATAATATAAAATAAAAATGAGAAAAATAAACAAAAAAATAAAACATAATATTTAAATTATTATTTATTTATTATATATTTTATCTAATTTTAAAAAAATAAAAAAAAAAATTATAAAAAAAGAAAAAATAAAGCAATATTTTTTAAAATAATTTTTTAAAAAGCAGTAATTAATCTAAGAGGATAAACCAAAGCCCAACTAACACATAAACCAATGAGAGTTCCAATAACAGTATCTAAAATATAATGACAAAAATAAAAAATTCTAGCAAACATAACAAAAGGTATTAAAATAAATCCAAAAAAATTTCCTAAATAAAATAAAGTTAAAATAGCAAAATTAGCACTTTGCATTGAATCACCACTTGGCATAGAATAATTAGTTTCTTTATTTCTACAATTAAAAATTCTTTTAACATTTTCTTTTATATTTGGTCTTGGTCTTTTAAAAATACTTTTTGTTACTAAAGTAATCATTAAAGTTACTAAAACATGAATTAAAGGTTTTATTATAAAAGTATAATTATTATAATAATAAAAATGATAAAAAAATAATATTATAAAATAACTTATCATTAAATCTGGATTAAATAATCTTGCAAAAATATATATTATAAATTCTATTATTGAATTTACTTCTAATGTTTGGATATAATTTGATAAGTTTTTATCATATTGATCTATTTTTGATAAAGGACTTTGGGATGGATCATATAATTTTACTTGTTTTTCTGTTGATAATATTATTTTTTCTGAGTTTTCAAGAATTGTATCATAATTTTTGTCTTGGTTTTTTTCTTCAGATAATATTGACTCTGTTTCTTCTGTACTTGACATTTATTTTTTTTATTTTATTTTAGACGTTTATTTGTTATTTTGATTTGAATTTTTTTATTTTTAAATATTTTTTTTTCTCTAATTTATTATTTAAAAAATTATTTATAATAAATAAAAATTTTTCAATTCAAACACTTATATAATAATAATATCTAAAAAAAATCAAGAAAAGTAAAAAAAGCAATTATAAATACCAAATATTAATATTTGAATCTTTAGAATAAGACAAAATTAATCCATTTTCCATATAATTAATTCCATATATATATTCAGAATGAGCGTTTTGATAAACAAAAATTTTTTCATAATTATCACTTCTAAAAATTGCAATTTCATAACTCATACCACAAACTAAAAAAACTCCTTTATTTTCAATATTACAAATACCAAAACAATTAAAATCATTTTGTATATTTTGAATGAAAAAATCATTAATATCCATAACTTTAATTATAAAATCATTTCCTCCTCCAATTATAATTTTATCATCATTTATTTTTTCTAATGAATTCCAAGATTGACATATTATATCTTTAAATTCTTGTTTTTTTGAATGATTTTTAATATTATAAATTATTGTACTTATATCACTTGAAGCAATTAATAATTTTTTGTTTTCAATATATAAAATAGAAAAAAAACAATTTCCTTCTTCGTGAAATATACATAAGGATTGATATTTATATTCATTATTCATTTCCCAAATTTTAATTTTAGAATCTTTTGAACAAGAAATTATATTTCCATCATTACAAAATATAACTTTTCCAATTTTATCTGAATGTGCATTTTCAATATGAGAAAATAATTCAAAAATTGATTTTTTTTTACACCAAATTTTAATATCAAAATCAGCAGAAGAAGTAATAAAATTAAAATCATCTTTTATATTCACAAAAGCAATTCCTTTTGAATGAGCATCTCTTATTGTTTGAATACAATGAAATTCTTTATTGTCCCATATTTTAATTGTTTTATCTTTTGATACTGAAATAAAATTTCCTGAAGGAAAAATTGAAACTGATGTTATAATTTTTGTATGAGCACCTGTTATTACATTTAATAAATGAAGATTACATTTTGTTAATTGAATTTTATTTTTATTGTTTATATTAAATATTTTATCTTCTAAATCCTTAATTTTGTTTTCTAATATTTTTATTTCTTCTGAATTTTTTTGTATTAATATATTATTTTCTTTTTTTATCTTTTCATATTCTTCTTTTAAAATTATATTTTGCGAAATTATTAATTTTATTATTTCTTCTGATTGTTTTTTATCTAATATTAAATCTACATTTTCATGATTTACTAAAGTAGAAATTAAAGAAAAAGTTAATTTGTCTTTATTTTCTATAATTGAAATATTATTTTGTTTTGATAATACAATTATAAAATCTATAATTTCTTTAATATTTAATTTTGACATTAATAATTTATTTTTATGAAGATTATTTAATTCAAATTCATTTTCAAATAATTCATTTGTTATAAATTTATAAATTTTTATCATTAAAGTTTTATTTTTTGATATTAAAAAAATTTTCCATGGAGGAATTTCCAATTCATAAGGAGATAAAGATGATATTTCATTATTTTTTGACATTTATTAATTTATATAATTAAAAAAATTTTATAAATAATTTAGAAATTAAAATTAATGAATATTTATTATTTTTTGAATTTTGTTTTATATAAGAAATAAATTAAATTTTTTTAATATGTTTGAAAAAAAAAATATTTAAAAATTTAAGTGAATTAAATAACATAGTGATTTCATAATTATCTTCATTTTCATTTTCTTATTATCATTCTTTAGTATTATTTATATATTGTTTTACACAGTTTATATTTACATCATTATGTTGTTTGATACTTTTTTAAATTATTTATTTTGATTTATTTTTAATTACTCATTATATCATCAATTTCTTTTTTTTTGTTTTTTTTTCTATTTTAAAAATCTATATAGATGTTTATTAATTTTTTAAATTCAATACATAATGATCGTATTAAAACTTTTTTTAGGTACAAATAAATTAATATATTCAAAAGATATTAATTATAATGATTAATATATTTGCTTTAGAAAAATATTTAAATATTTAAAACAAAAAAAAATATTTTAATTTTTTAAAAATGTTATTTTTAATTTACATTGTTTAATAATAAAAAAACAAACTTATTATTTTTTAAAAATAAATTCACAAATACATATAATATTTTTATTAAAAAATTAAAATCTAAATTATTAAATAAAGCATTGAGTATAATTTGACCCATGAAAATTAAAAACAACATTAATATATAAAATTATTATTACCAAACAACATAAATAAATTTATAAAACTTAATAAATGACTATTTTTTAATTTTATAAAAAAATAACTTATAAATCCCTATTGTAAATTAGTAGTTATCTTAGTAAAAATTTCATTTTTCATTTTTTTTAATTCATTTCTAACATCATTATTATCATTACTACAAACCTCTTTTAAAATTGGAATTAAATCTAAAAGAGCAGAATCACTTTTATCTTCTCCATAAAAATTTTTAATAAAGATACCATTTTCTTTTTGTAATTTATAATTTTGTGGCATATTATCAATAATAATAACTTTACTTAAATCTCTTCCTAATTTACTTAAATCTTTAATAAAAACATTATCTAAAATAACACAATGTTGTCTATATAATCTCTTATCAAAAAATTTTTTTTTATCAATTATATTTAAAATTGGATCTGCGTATTCTTGTGTTCCTGCAGTAAATAATATTAATTCAAATATTTTATTCATTTCTGTTAAAAATTTATGTAAAAATGGTCTTGGAATTAAAATTCCTTTTCCTTGTTCATTTATATGAAAACTTATTAAAGTTTCATCTAAATCTAAAACTAAAGTAAATTTTTTATTACGATATTTTCTTTTTGATAAATAAGGAACTGCAATTGAGTCATTTATATTATTTTCAATATGAGTTGCAAATGTTACAAAACTTGATCCTGTTTTAACATTATCTTGATTTATTTTTTTTCTAAAATATTCATTTAATGTATTTATTCTTATTCTAGATACATTTTTAAAATAATAATTTAATGTTGATACATTTATTTTATTTATATTTGTTGCATATGAATAATTTTTCATTATTGATTTTATTATTTTTGATATTGAATTATTTCCTTTTTTTAATTGATTCATATGTTCATTTTTTATTATTGTATGATTTATTTTTGATATTATTATATTTTGTAATTTATTAATCCAAATATTTTCATTTAAATTATTTCCATTTATTGTACTTAAAACATAATCACATGTTATTAAATAATTTTGATGAATTTCAGTTAATAAATTTTTTAAATTTAATAAAGTACTTTGACTAATTTTATTATCTTTAATTGTTTCATATAAAATAATAATGGATAATAATTCTAATATAGAATTTTCATGTGCTATTTGGTGATTTTGACTAATTGAATTAGGGAAAAAAATTTCAAATTTTCCTCCAAAAGTTGTATAAGTATAAAAATTCCACCATTCAATACATAATTTAGATAATGAATTTATATTTGAAAAATTATCTAATATATGATATAATTTTTCTTCTAATACTATTAAATCTTCTAATTGAATTATTGTACTATTTTTATTTATTTTATTTATATCATTTGTTGATGAAGATGTATTTAAAGTTTTTGAAGAAAAATTTTCATTTGAATTATTTGATGTATTTAAAATATTTGTTTGACTTGAACTTTGTTTTAATTTTGAATATCCTTCTAAAGTATTTTTTTCAGTATTTATAGTTAGATTTTTATTTGAAACATTAATTGTATTTAAAGGCAATTTTGAAAATGAAGTATTTGAAAATTTTAATTTAGGAAAATATTTTTGAGAATTGTCTTTATTTGAAGAAGTATCATAATTATTTCTATTTATATTACTAATATAATTAGGATTATTATTATTAATATTATTTAAAATTGGTTTACCTCTACTTCTAAAAGTATTAAAACTATTATTTGTTAAATTATAATCAAAATTATTATTAAGAGAAGTAATATTATTATGAGAAGATAATGGATTATCAAATAAATAATTATTACTAATATCATCATTTAAAAAGTTATTATTAAAATTATTATAAATATTATTATTATAAATATTATTATTATTAAGATTTGAATAATTAGTAATTGAATTATTAGTATTACTATTATATGAAGTTTTACTTGAATTTGGTCTTGTTGTTTCATTACTATTATTAATAAAATTTTTATTTCTTTTAGTAAAACTATCAAATATTTTAATTGAATATGGAGAAGAAGAACAAGAAATAAAACTTTTTTTATCACTATTACTTTCAATAGAATAATTAGAATCTCTTCTAGAAAAATTTTTATTAATAATTGATAAATCATCACTTATATCAGAACAAAAAGAATTATCATTTAATCTTTTACTTTCATATATTTTAATATTTGAATCTAATTCATTTACTAATTCTTCTAAATCATTTTCTTTTATTTCATTTTTTACTTTTTGTTGTTTAAAAACATTTGACATCATTTGATTTAAAGAACGACTTCTTTCTTTTGAAGGAACTATATTTGAATATATTAAATTTGAATTATTTTTTTTTGGATTTATTTTTGATGATGATTCAGTTTTTATTATTGAATGATTATTTTGAAATTTATTTTTTGAAAGTTTTTGAGCAAATGAAACAAATTGACTTTTATCAAGTGCACGAATTACTGAATTCATTTTTTATTTTAATGTATATTTTAATATTGTTTTTTTTTATGATTTTTTTTAAATGTGTTATAAAAAAAAATTTTTTTTTACTTTTTAAGATTATATATTTTTTATATTTGCTTTTTTATTTTTATGTATTCTTTTTCTAGATTTTTTTAATTTTTTAATTTTATTTATTTTTTGATTTTAATTAAATTAATTTAATGGATCATGATCAAATTATAAGAGAACAAGATGAACAATTAGAAGAAATAGAATCTGCAGTAATTAATATAAAAAATAATGCAAGATTAATAAATCAAACAATTGATGAACAAAAAGTTTATATTAAAGAAATGGATGAAGGAATGGATAAAACACAAAATCAAATGAATTATGCAATGGATAAATTATCAACTTTATTACAAACTAAAAATAAAGGAGAAATAAAATGTTTTATTACTCTTTTATGTATTAGTATTTTATTATTTCTAATTCTAATATTATAAAAAGTAGAAAAAAAAATATTATTAAATAGAAATAAATTGATATTATAAATATTTTTAATTCAAAAAAATATTTTTGAATATAATTTATTAAAATAAATTTAAATGTCTTTCATTTGAAAAAACAAAAATTCCATTGACCCAAATTGCAAAAACATATTTTTTAATATTACAAATATATTTAATATAATAACCATCACAATCAAAATTTTGAATTAAACTTTTATTATCAAAATCCCAAAATTTAACAACACCATCATCACTATAAGTAATAAAAACATTATTATTTAAATAAACAACTTTTAAAATAGGCTCAAAACTAGCATTTTCAATAATAAAAATGCATATCTCTTTTATCCAATCCCAAAATCTTATAGTTAAATCTTCAGAAACAGAAATAATTAAATTATCTTTAAATTCAATAATATCATTTACATTTTCTGAATGACCAATTAATTCACTTATTAAAAAAAAATTTTCATTTAATTCCCAAACTTTAATTGATTTATCCCAAGAACAACTTGAGATATAATTATTTTTTAATTTAATTATTTTATTTATACTCCATGAATGAGCTAAAATATTCATTATACAAAATTGTTCTTTTATATTAAATAATTTAATTGTTTTATCATTTGAAGATGTTAATATTTTATTAAGAGAATATTCTAATATTGAAGATATTGACCATTCATTATCATCAAATGAAGAAAGGATTTTTTTTTCTTTTAAAGAATATATTTTTAATATATTACATATTGAATATGCTATTAAAATTTCATTTTTATTTTTATTTTCATTTTCTATTTCTATTATGTTTGTTATATCATTTGTTTCATATATTGTTGTTATTCTTTTAAGTAAATTTAGATTTTTATAATGTATTATTTTATCAAACGATGTTATTATATATGTCGAATTTGATAAAAGAAGTATTTTACTTATATCAATTTTATTTAAACGAGATATAAATATTCTTTTTGAGTTTTTTTTATATTTAGGGAAATATAATGGAGAATAATAATTATGAAATTGTTCATTTAATTGTTTTTCCATTTAATTTTTCTTTTTTGTTTTTTACTTTTTTTTAAAATTTTTAATTTTTGTTTATTATTTATCAATTAAAATTAATTCTATATTATTATTATTTTTTGGAATAATCAAATCTAATATTATTTCTTTTTTCCTAATTTAATTGAAAGTAATAAAAAATATTTAAATATATATTTATTGTATTTAATTAATTTATTAATTATTTTTTTAAAAAAATAATATTTAATCATATTTAAAAAATGCAAAGTTTACTATACAATTTAAAAAAAACAAAATCAAAAAACTCGGACAAAGGATATCAAAATATAATTTATATTCAAAAATTTTTTAAAAATGAATTATTAAATGGAGAAACATATATACCAAAAAATTTTTCTTTAGATTTTACATCATATGATATTAATGATAATGACCTTCAAAATTTAATTCAATTAATTGTAGAAACTCGTCAATTAACTCAACTTTCAATAAGACTTTCAAATACTTTAACAAATACTTCTTTATTAGAACGTTTATTAAGAAAATTATCATTAAAACAACAATTTAAATTATTATCTTTTTATATTAAGTATTTAAATGAAGAATTATTAGAAATTTTTCTTCAATTTTTAACAAAAATTAATATTAAAACAAATGCACTTAAAATACAAATTAAATATCATGATAAAAAATATGAAAGAGAAATTACAAAAAGAATAATCGAAAATTTACATAAAAATAATGATTCCCAAATTAAAGAAATTGAATTTATAAATTTTCGTTTTGATGATGAAGAATCAATTAATTTATTAAATAAATATTTACATAATAAAAAAAATATAATTGAATTTTATTTAAATGGAAGATTAATTAAAGAAAATAAATTTGATATTGATATATCACATTTACAAAGATTAGATTTATCAAATAATTGTTTACAGATAATAACATCAATTCCAATTTCTTTTTTAAATTTAGCATCAAATTCAATTTCAGATAAAGGAATAAAAATAATATCAGAATTAATTTCAAAAGAAAATTGTACATTAAAAAAAATAAATTTATCACATAATTATATTGGAGATAAAGGAAGCGAATATTTATCAAATGGAATAATTAAAAATAACTCAATTGAAAAAATAGATTTAACTGGGAATAAAATTGTAGAAAAAGGAATAATTTCAATAGCAAAAAGTTTATTAATAAATAATTCAATTAAAAAATTATCTTTTAAAAATAATTCTATAACAAATTTTGGTATTATTGAATTTTGTAAAATATTAAAAGATACTAAATATGATAAATTTACAAAATTAGATTTTTCAAATAATTATATATCTCATGAAGGATTAGTTGCTTATTCTGAATTTTTAAATATACATTATACAAATAAAATTTTTGCAATTTCAGGAAAAATTACTTTAGAAGAACAAAAACAATTTTTTATAAATTGTCAAAATTTAAATAATATTAAAATAATTGATTTTTATCCTTTTGATATTTTTACAGAAAATTATTATTATTTAAATCAGATATTAATGAATAATTATAATATTAAATCAATATATATTACAAATAATAATTCTTTATCAGGAAATGGTATAAGAGAAATTTATGAAGGAATTTTACAAAATAAAAAAATAACACAAATTTCAATGAGTCAATGTAATTTAAATGATGATGATATAGAAATTTTATCAAATGCTTTATTTAAAAATATATATATTCAAGATTTAAATTTTGATCAGAATAAAATAGGTGAAAAAGGTATTAAAATATTATCAGAAAAAATATTTCCAAAAATAAGTTTAAGAAAAGTTTATTTAGGGCATAATTTATTAGATCAAAAATGTGGTTTTTATTTAGGAAAATGTTTACCTGAATCAATTGGATTACAAAGATTAATGATAAATTCAAATAAAATTTTAGATGAAGGAGTAAAATATATTGCGGAAGGATTAATTAAAAATAATACTTTAATGGAATTAAATATTGAAAATAATAAAATAACAAATATTGGTTTAAAATTATTATCTAAAGCTTTAAATAAAAATAAAAATTTTTTAAAATTAATTTTTGTTATAATTTATGTACTGAAATTGATGAAGAAACTTATAAATTATTTGATTGGTGTGTTGAAATTAAATTTTATGGGAATAAAATGTCAGAAGATTCAATTATTAAAATGATAAATGGGGGAAAAAATAATAAATTAATGAAATTATTAAGATTTTCAATTAATAATCGAGAATTTTTTTTTGAATTTAATTCTCAAAATCCAAATTTAAAAACTTTAGATTTGGCACATAATATAATTAATACCAGTTTAATGAATTGTTTATTTCAATTACCAAATTTATCTCAATTATATTTAACAGATAATCAAATTAATGATGAAGAATCAAAAATAATTTTTGATACTTTAATTCAATTAAATTCAAAAATAAAACTTATTAAAATTCAATCTAATAATATTGGTGAAATTGGAGGAGAAAAAATTGCAGAATTTTTATCTAATAATAATACTTTAAAACATTTAAATTTAGCATCAAATAAAATTGGTTCAAAAGGAATGAATAAAATATGTAATTCTTTACTTAAAAATGAAACTTTAGAATATTTAATGGTTAATTATTGTAATTTATGTGATAATTGTTCACAAAAAATAAATGAAATGTTACGTAAAAATAAAACTTTATTATACTTTTCTGTTAATGGTAATTTTTTTACTAATAAAGGAATAGATAATATTATTTCTTCTTTAAGAATTAATCAAGGATTAAAACATTTATGTTGTGGTGAAAATAGAAATGATGAAAATGCTTATAAAAACTTAAAAGAATATTTAAGGTTTAATAAATGTTTAGCAATATTAGAAATTAAAAATGTTGGATTAAGTGATAAAATTTTAAATGAAATTTCAAAAGGAATAAGAGATAATAAAAATTTAATTAGTGTTAATTTTATTAATAATAAAATTACTATTGATGGTATGAGAAAAATTGGTATTAATATTGAAAGATATAATAATGTTATTGAAGTTAAAATGTTGCTAAATAGTATTATTTGTAATGATAGAAAGGATATAATAAGTGAATGTCCTCATATTATTTTTAATTAAATTTTTTAATTCTGTTTTTTTTTTTTTTTAAATTTTTTATGACGTATTAAAGATTATTATATTTTGATCATATGATGATGTTATTATTTGTTTATTTTTTGTTATTATAATATCTGATATTATTTTATTATGTTCTACTTTTTGAATTCCTATACTTTTAATATTAATTTTATCATCATCATTTATATTATTTATGTTAAATTTTTCAATATATATTTCTTTATTATTAATATATTCACCACAAATTAAAATATCATTTGTAAATTTTGTAATACAAGAAAAAGATACAAAACAATTTTCACTTTTAAAATTACTAATTAATTTATGTGTTATAATATTTATTAAATATATATTTCCATTCATACAAGAATTTCCAATTGCAATAATATTATTATTTATTTTTTGAATTGCATTTTGATAACATGAACACATTATATTATTTAATGTATATGTATTTTTAAAATTTATTAAATCCCAAAATCTAACATTAATATTATAAAATGAAGTTGTTATTAATTCATTATTAATTTGTAATAAAGAATCAATTTTAGAATTATCTTTATTTAAATTTATCATATTTTGATATATTTCTTTTTTATTAATCATAAATTTTTTAAATATTTGAATTGTATCATTAATACAACAAACAATATTATTATTTATATTATTATTATTATTAATATTATTTAAATAAATTGAATTTCTTACAAAACCATTAATTGTTTTTATTATATGAATAATTTTTAATTGGGTATTTTTATTATTTAATTCTACTATAATTAGATTACTTAAAGATGATACTAATAATCTATTTTTTTCTTTTAATTTTGTTAAATACCTTATGCAAAAATTTTCTAATTTAACTTTTAATTTTATAGAGAATATATTATTTTGAAAAATAATAATTTCTCCATTATACGAACCTGAAATAATATCATTTGAATCAAGAAGTAAAATTGATGCAATCCAATCAGAATGAAATGAAAGAATTTTTACTTTTTCTAAACCAAAACTCATTTTTAAAAATAAAATAGAAACATTAAAAATTAAAATAAATATAAATCATATTTTAAAACATTATTCAAAAAATACAAAATATAAATTATATATCTTTAACTAAAAATAACAAAAAAATATTTACTAAATTCACATAAACAAATATATAAAAAATGAAAAAATTACTTTTTAAAAATCATGAATAATTATATGTATTTTTTAATTTAAATATAATATAAAATATAATGGAATAATATGCTTAAAAAATCTAGGAAAAAATTTAAAATTAATTATATATTGATAACATTTTAGATATTTTCCCAATTTTATATATTATTTAATAATTGGTTATTTATTGAATAAATTAAAATAAAGGGATTTTATAAATAATTTCAATTATTATATTTTAATAAATTTTGTCAATGAAAAAATAGATAAATAAATTATTTCTAATTTATAAAAAATTAATTTAAATAAAAAATTTTCTTCATATTCCATATTAAATAAAATATAAAAATATTTCTTAATTCAATAACAATAAATAAAAAAATATTTTTAAAAAGAAAATAAACATACATCAAAAAAAAATAAATTTAAAATAAAAATAATTCAAATTATTAAAACCATTTTTTTAAATTAAAAAATCCACCACAAAAATTTTTTACCAACCACAAACATTTAATATTTAATATTTTGATTTTTTATATATTTTAATTATAATATTATAAACTAATATTAAATTTTTTTTGTAAGTTAAATTAATTTAATAATAAAAGTTCAATTTTAATTGCAAGAAAAGAGGAAATAATAAAATAAAACATAGAAATAATTATTTTTAATAGATAATTAATTAATATGATTTTTATAAAATATTTAAAAATTAAAATTAAATATAATAAAAAATAATGGAAAACTATTTAAATTATCAAAATGAAAATGATGAAAATGATCAAGTAAATCAATATTATAAAGAAAATAATGAAAAAGAAGATGACTCATGTGTAAATAATAAATATATGTTTTCATCAAAAGAAGAAAAAAATCAAATTGAAAATAATGAAAAACAAATTAATAATTTTTCACCTTTACAAAAAAATAAAATTGAAATTACAACTTTAGAAACTTTATCTTCTCATAGACTAATTTACGGTAATTCACCTTTACAAATTGAAAATAATAATAATTTAAAAAATTTAAATACTAATAATCCTATAGAAAAGAATAAAAAGAATGAAAATGAAGTTGAAGATTATATAAAAATGGAAAATTTATATAAACAAAATGGTAAAATTAATTTAATTAATAATATTAATAATAAAAATAACATTATAAAAAATGATAAATTTATTTTTGAGAATAATAATCAAAATAATTTAAACAAAAATAAAGATAGGAAAAAAAACATTGAAGATATTTTAATAACTAATAAAGAAAATGATAATGAAAAAAATATAAATAAAGAAGTAATAAAAGAAGAAAATTATTTAAATAATAAAAATTTTAATATTAATAATAATGACAATGAAAATGATAATATTAATAATAAAGAAATAAATGAAAATAATATTAATAATAATGATTATATAGTATCAAATAGTAATAATATATCTAAAGAAAATAATTATATTAAAGAAAATAAAGATGAATTAGAAGAAAATGAAAATGATAATCCTGAAAATAAATATACAAAATATGTTCAAAAAATGAGAAATGAAAAAGAGTTAGAAATCAAGGAAAAAGTAAAAAATGAAATGGGACCAAAATTATTTAAAGAAATATATAAAAAAGAATATAATAATATTTTAGAATTAGTAACAATTGATATTGAAAAAGAATTATTAGATGATTTAAATAAGAAATTAAATGAAGAAATAAATTATATAAAAAAAAAACAAAATTATTTTCAAAAAACAAAAGAAAAAGAAATTGAAGAAAATATAAGAGAAAAAATTCAAAATGAATTGAATGAAGAATTAAATAAAGATTTAATCATAAAAAATAAAGAATTAAAATTAAAATATACACAAAGATATGAAAATTATAAAAAAAAATTAGAAAATGATTTAAATTTAGATTTTGAAAATAGAAAAAAAACAATGCAAAAAGAAATTGATAATATAAAATCATTAATTTATAGAAGTAAATGTAGTGAAAAATTAAAAATAAATAAAATAAATAATTTGAAAAAAAATATAAAACAATATAATGATGAAAATATAAAAGGAGTAGAAAAAATAGAAAAAATATTAAATAATGATAATATTGAAATTGAAAATGATGATTTTGAAAATGAAGATGATTATGAAAATAATAATAATCAAGAAAATAAAAATAATTTTGAAAATCAATATGAAAATTCTGAAGAAAATAATTTTAATAATAAAAAAAATAATGATAATAATTATAATATTCAAAATAAAAATATGAATAATGAAAAAGATTTTAATTATAATAATAATAATAATGAAATAAATTATGAAAATTACGAAAATGAAAATATGGAAAATAATGAAAATGAAATTCCAATTGAAGGTAATTTTATTCAAGGAGAAAAAATATCTTTTGCAAAAAATTCAAAAGATAATTCTATTAATTTAGCAGAAATTAATAAAAGAATTAAATTAAGTAGTGAAAGAAATAATGATAAAATGAAAATGATAAATCCTCAAATTGAAAATGAATTAAGTATTAATTTAGAAAATAATAATAATTTAAATTTTAAAAATAATATTAGTCAAAATAATGATCCAAATTCAAATAATAATTCAAGAAATATACAAAAGAATAATTCTATTTCAAATATGCATCCTCCAATTAATCCTAGAATAAATAATATAAAAAAATCAAATATTAATAATAATAATACTAATAAAATAGAAATAAATAATAATTCAAATATAAATACCAAACAAAAAAAAAATAATAATATTAACAATAATAATATAAATATTCAACCTTTATTAGAAAATTCAAATGATGAAAATTTAGAAATTGAAAATTCAGATAATTTAATTATAACAAATAATAAATTTCAAAATATACAAAATGATAATCAATTATTAAAAAAAAATGATTTTCTTCAAAAGAACAAATTAATATCATTAAATAATCCAAATAACAAAATAGAAGAAAGCAAAAATAATACTTTTTACTCAATTCAAATAGAAAAAAATATTCCAACATCAATATCTGAATTTGGAAAATATTTAATTTCTCATATTGAAAAAGAAGAAAATTATAGAATTTTATATCAAAGTGAAATAAAACAATTAAAATTAAAAATAAAAAAAATATTTTCTCAATCAAAAACCACAGATCATTGTTTAACAGAATATATGTTAGAATTATGGGATAAATTAGATACTTCATATTATACAAGATATCAAATTTTAAAACAATTAATTAAATTAAATCAATTAAATTTATATTCTTTTTTAGATATTGAAACTGAATATTTAACAAATTATTTTCAAATTTCAGAAAATATTTTTTTTCTTATTAAAAAAAGAGAATCTTTAAAATCAAAATTACAAACTAAAGCAAATAGAAATGAATTAATACCTGGAGATAGAGAAGAATTAGATGATTTAACTAAAAATTTGGAAAATTTAATTAAAGATTTTAAAAAAAAATATAAAGGTTTAGATATTATTTGGAAGGGAATGAAATATGAATGGTTTATGAATTATGAAAATTGGTATTATGAAATGGAGCAAAATAAATAAAATTTAAATATATAATTTTTATATTTTATTTTTTTTAGATTTTTTTCATTTAATTTTAAGTATTTTTTATTGTTATTTAATAAAATAATCTTTTATTAATTTTTAAAAAAGAATGATTATCAATTAATAAAATTTTATATTAAAATAAATCACAAGAATTTAATTTTGAAAATTATGCATAAAAATTTACTTAATAATAAAACAATAAAACATAAAATAATAATTTTAAAAGATAAAAATTTTTTTTATCAATATTGAATTTATAAAATAATTTATAATATATAAATTTAAATAAATTATAGTTAACAACATTTTCTTTTTTTTTTTTTATTAGTCACTTTCAAATTAGAATCATTTTTTTCTTTATTAATATTTTCATTTCTATTACTTTCACTTTCTTTAACTAATTTTGAATTTTTTTGTTGACTTGTATCAGTCAAACCTAAAGAATTATTATTATTAACATTAAAATTATATTCATTATTTTTATTATCAAAACTATTTAAACTTTCATTATTTTCAATTTCTAAATCATAAGCAATTTTTTCTTTATTTTCTTTTACATTATTTAAAGTAGAAAAAAATGGTAAAGAAGCAACAGAATTAAAAAGCATTTTTAATAAATTTTTTTCAGTTTTTGCTGAAACTTCATAAAAATCCATATTTTTACTTTCAGAAAATTTTTTTCCTTCATCATAAGAAACTTCTCTTTTATTTTCTGTTTCTAAATCAATTTTATTTCCACAAATAACAATTGAAGTACTTTCATATTGATTAATAAAATCAATCCAATTATTTAAATTATTAAAAGTATTCTTATTTGAAATATCATATACTAAAAATATTAAAGATGCTCCTCTTATATAATTTGGAATTAGACTTTTAAATTTTTCTTGTCCTGCAGAATCCCAAATTTGAAGTTTAATTGATTTATTTTTATATTTTAAAGTTTTACTAAAAAAATCTACTCCAATTGATGGTTCATATTCTTCATTAAATTTTTGTCCTAAAAGACTATTTATTATTGATGTTTTTCCTACTGATATATCTCCTATTAATATTATTTTTTGACGGTTTATTTGATATGATGTGTCTATTTCGTCTGTCATTTTTTAAAAGGAATTTTTAAATATTTTCTTTTTTTTAATTTTTTTAGTTTTTTTAAAATTGTTTTTTTAAATTTAATGATATTTTTTATTATATTTTTTATTATATATTTTATAATAATTTAATAAAGAGAATTAAATAATTAAAATAATTAAAATTAAATAAATAAAAAATGAACTTCAATAAAGAAAAATTATTATCAAATTCATTAAAAGGAAAATCAATTTTTTTTCTAAAAGAAGAAATGATATCAAAGACACTCAAACAATTTCAAATAAATGACAAAACTTTATTGATTTTAGATAATAAATCATCTAAAATTTTAAGTTCATATTTAACAATGTCAGAAGTATTAAATTTAGGTATTTTTAGTATTGATTTAATACATAAAATAAGAAAACCCTTTCAAGAATTCAGTTCAATCTATTTTATATCAACTTCTAAAGAATCAATGAACAAATTATTAGAAGATTTTAATGAAAAAAATAGATTATATAAAAAATGTCATGTATTTTTTTGTGAACCAATTTCAGATGAAAAATTAGATGAATTAGTTAATAAATATTTTATAAATAGAATTTTAACTTGTAAAGAATTACATTTAACTTTTATTACTCCTGATTATAATTTATTTTGTTTTGGAGAAATTAATAATTTTAATAGTTTGTATCAAAATTTGAAAGGAAATTTAAATAATGATATGATATTATTTTCAGTTGATAAATTAATATCAGTTTGTAATATATTAAATCAATATCCAAATATTATGTATTTTAAATATGACAAAATATGTGAAAAAATTGCAAAATTAGTAAACAATAAACTAAAACAAAGAACAAATTTAAAATCAAAAAATGGAATTTTATTAATAACATCTCGTTTAATTGACTTAACAGCCCCATTATTATTTGATTTATCATATGAAACTCTAATTTTTAATCATTATAAAATAAAAAATTATAATCAAATCGATGATAAAAAAATAAATTTAATATTAAATGAATCAGATCCATTATATTCTAAATATAAAACTTTATCTTTACCAAATTATTTAAATGAACTTACAAAAGACTTTGATGATTTTATGAAAAGTGATATATCAAAAATAGGAAAATCTGAAAATTTAAATAATTTTGATGATATGGCAAAAGCAGTTAAAAATTTAGGAGAATATCAATATTTAAATAAATTATTTTCTCAACATTTGTCTATTGGAAAAGAAATAAGTGATAAATGTAATAATATAAAAATTTATGAAATTATTAATATTCAAAATAGTATTTTAAGTGGTATAGATGAAAATGGAAAAAAAATTACTAATAAAGAAATTTTTAAAAAATTAAAATATTTACAAAAATTTTTAAATACAAATGAGATGATTAGATTATTATCAATAACAAAGTTTTTTCATGATGATTTTGATATTGAAGATGCTATAGGAACTTTTAATGATGAAGATAATAATAATATCAAAATAAAATATAATGATAAAAAAAAAATAAATTTTTTTTCTTTTGATAATATTCAAATAGATAAAAATGATTATACAGAATTAGATAAATCAATAATTAATTATAGATTAAAACATAATTATAAAACAAAAGAAGAAGAAGAATTTAAAAATGATAAAAGATTTATTTGTTATAAAGAAAGTAAATTAACAACTTTATGTGATATGTGTTCCAAAAATGAATTACCAAAAACTTTTTTTGAATTTGTAGAAAATCCAGAAAATTTAATTAAAATAGAGAAAAAAAAAAATAATACAAAATTTTTTTTTAATGATTATGAAAATGATGATAATAATATAGATATTAATAAATCTAATTTAATATTATTTAATGTTGGTGGAATATCAAGATATGAAATATGTTCTATTGAAAAAGGAAATTTAAATGGGCAATTTAATTATAATATAATTATTGGGGCTAATAATATTTATAATAGTGAAACTTTTTTAAATGAAGTAGAAGATTATTTAAATGGAAATGAGGGAATAATTCAAATAAGTGAAAATAATAATAACAATGAAATTGCAGATACTAAAGATGTAAAAATTGAAATGTCAAATGAATATCTATGAATAAAAACTTTTATTATTTATTTACTTTTTTAAAAATTAAATTTTTTATAATGTTAAATTTTAATTAAATATGAAGAAAGAAAATATGAAAAATTATTTTATAATTTAATTAACTTTTCATAAATATTAATAATTAATAAAAAAAATAATTAAAGTTAATTAATTTAAATTTTTTATTAAAAAAATTTAAATTAAAATAAAATAGAATAAAAAAAAATGTTCAAAGGTGGAGATATACAAAGAAATATTATTCGTCTTCAAAATTTATTACGTCAAACTAAATATATTGATATACCTTCTTCTCAAATCCTTTCTTCAGGAACACCAGAAATTTATTTACCAATAATTCATCATACCCTTTTTATTTTTTCTCCTTTAGTTGCTAAATTTTTATCAGATAAAAATTATGATATGTATGCAAAAAGTGATTTAGATTTTATTAATACTGTTTTTATTTGTTTAATTAAATTATTTAATTATAAACCTCTTATAAATACAAATCAATTTTTTTCTCCTGGATTTGCAGAAGCAAAAATTATTTTTTGTTCTGATATTGCAGAAATTATTATTAATAAACATAAGGAATTAAATAAAAATTTTTTACCACCAAAACCAAATAAAAATTCAAATAATAATAATAATAATAGTTTTAATAATAATAATAATTTTAATATTTCAAATCAATCAAACAATAATACTTTAAATAATACTTTTAATAATACATTAAATAATAATAATAATTTTCATAATCATAGTTTTAATAATAATAATTATAATAATTCACCAGAAAGATATAATGATGATAAAAATAGTTTAAATGATAGTTTTAATAGAGAAAAAGATATTCCACCTTCACCTAAATTTCATTCTGTTGATGACTCAACTGAAAAAAATGAAATTAAAAATAGTAAAAAAAAGAACAATAATATATTAGAAAGTTCTCAAGAAATATTTTCAATTCCAATACCAACTCCTTCAATTCAAAAAATAAATCAATTTAATCAAAGTAATCAATTAGAAATATATGATAGTTCTTCAGATTTTCCTTTAGGAGGAAAAACAGTTTTCGATTCATCAAGTTTAAATAACTCAATTAAACCTAATTTTAATAATAATAATGATTTCAATAATACTAATAATAATAATAGTTTTAATAATAATATTAATAGTAATGTTATGAGTATTAATAATTCAATTATGAAAAATAATAATCAAATTGATTTCAATACTTTAGTTCAAGTTATTACTTCTTTAAGTGGAAGTGTAAGTCAAATGGTTAATAAAATAGAAAAATTTAAAAGTAATGTTGATGAAAGATTAAATAAAATGGAAGCAGAAATTGCTTTAATTAAAAATAGACAAAATATAATTGAAAGTCAAATTAACAAAAATAATTTGAGTTTAAATAATAATAATAATAATATTCATATTAATAATAATAATAATAATTCTAATAATTCTATTAATAATAATTTTTCATATAATTCAAATAATTCATATGGAAATAATAATATTAATTCTGAAACAAATGAACAAATGTTTTCTTTTGCTTGTGATGATATAAAAACTCGTCATTTTGATAATAAAAAAAATATAGAAAATATTATATATATGAATAATAATATTATTGAAGAAGAACAAAGTAATGACAAAAATTTTAATACTTATTCTTATACTAATACAATTAATAATATGAATAATAATAATAGTATTCAAACTAATATTGGTAATTTAACATACAATAATACAATTTCTAATCAAAAGTATTCTGATACTGATAAATTAATTGAAAATGTTGAAAAAAAATTTCAGGAAACAAAAAAACTTTTAAATCAATTTAATTAAATTATAAAATTGATTTTAAATTAATTTATATAAATACATTTTTTATTTATTGAAATATTTTTTTCTTAAAAATTAAAAAAATATAAATTCTAATAAAATTTTTTTATTTCAATGAAAATATTTTTTTATATATTCATATGTATTTTAGAATTTTAAATTATAAATTTTTTATATAATAATTAATTTATGAAAATAGATTTTAAAAAAATTTGTGTATGTCAAAATTAAAAATTAAAAACAAAGATGAAAAAAAAACCTTAATGAAACTAATTAATAAATATGGAGAAAGTTATAATTTATTAAAAGAAGAATATAAATCATTGGACAATGAAGTTAGAGATTTACGTTTAAATTTAAAATTAAATAAAGAAATAATTTCTGATATTCTAAATCTAAATTCTTCAAATTCAACATCAAGAACTCTAAATGAGACAAAATTAAAAAATATCATTTTAAAACTAAACACTGAATTAAACACTTTATATTCTCAACTAGAAAAAATTTCAAAAGAAAAATTTAACTTAAGAAATAAAATATTAAAACAAAATGAATTAAATGAAGAAACCTTAGAAAAACTAAAATTAGAAAATGAAATAAATTCAAATAAAATATTTTTATATGAACAATCATTACAAGAGAAAAAAAATATGATAGAAAAATTAAAAACAACAATAGAAAAATATAAAGATGGAATAATATATGAAAAAGAAATTTATATAACAAAACCTTCAAAAGCAATAAATCAAATAAATGATGAATTATTATTTTATAAGCAAATATATATAAAATTAATAAATTGTATTCAGAGAATACAATCAAGTAAAGAAAAATATGAAAATTTAAGTGAAAAATTACAAACTGAAAATTGTAAATTAAGACATAAATATTTAGTAAGTGTTTATAGTGCAAATAGAGAAAAAGAAACAATTTTAACTGAATTAAGTGCCTTATCACAAAATACAAAAAAAATAAATGAAGATGATGTTAGAAGTGTTAATACAACTTTTACAAATTATAATAAAGAAAGATTAAAAAAAAAATTAAATAATGTTAATTATATTTATTCTAAAACTGGAAATGCTTTTAATGAATTTGATGAAATTTTAAGAGCTTGTGGAATTACTATGAAAATTTATAGAGAATTATGTGATAAAAAAGAAAATGAAAAATTTATTGAAATTATTGAAATGTTATTTAAACAAATTTTAGATAAAAATACTCAAATTTCTTTATTAGAAAAAGAAATTGCAAAATTAACAGTTAAAAATTATGAATTAAATAAATCAAATATGAATTTATTTGTTGAAAATAATAATTTAATTAATAATAAAGATAATAAAGATAGTACTTTAAATTCAACATTAAAAAAATATAAAGATAATTCTTCAATAGAAAATAATGCTCCAAAGTCAATGAATAGAGTTTTAATATTAAAAAGTTTGGATATTTATGGTAAACAAATAAAAAAACAAGAAGAAGAAAATTTAAATCCTGAAGATTCTTTATCTTTACAAAAAGATTTAGATATGATTATTGCAAAAAAAGAAAAAGCAAAAACAGAATATTTTAATCGAGAAAAAAATAATGAAAGTGATAGTAATGAAAGTAATTTTAATAATTATTTTAATGATCATTTAATTACTGTACAACATAAAAATAAAAATAATCATATTAAAAAAAATAATAATTTAAGTTCTAATAATTATAGTGATGAAGAAAGTGAAGAGGAATCTGAAGAAGTACAAAGTAAATATATTGAATTTGAAAATGAAGATGATAATAATAGAGTAATTCAATATATTAATAATTCTAAATTTAATATTACTAAAAATTGTAATAATAAAGAAAATAATGATAAAATTAATTTTAGTTGTTCTACTGTTAAATGTGATAATAATAATAAAAAAAATCATTATTTAGAAAATTTTTTTGGAGATTCTGATATAAATAATGATATTTAATTTTATTATAATAAAAATTAAATTTTTATGGGTAAAAAAATGTTTTGAAAAAATAAAAAATCATTTTATTTTATATATAAAAACTATGGTTTTACTTATAAAAAACTTATCATTTTTTTTAGTTATATATCAATATTTTAAAATAATTAAAGAATTATTATTTAACAATTGTTAATATATTTTTTATTTTTTATAATATCTAGAAGTTTTTAACATAAATATAATTTGTTTTATTTTTTTTTGTTAAAATAATTAAATAAAAATAAAATAATAATGTTTCAAACTTTTCTTAATTAAATGTCAAATAATAATTCAGAACTCCCAAATTCAAATGTTTTATATTGTGAATTAACTAATAATAGTTATGATGATGATAAAGATGATGAAATAATAGATTTAATAAATGATGTTAAATTAAGAAGTAAATTTAAAGCAAAATTAATTAATATATTATATTATTTACAAAAATTTCCTTTTTTATTAATAATAATAGAATATTTAATAGGATTTTTGTTCATAGGAATACCATTTTTACTTGTTTATATTAAAGGAAATAAAAATAAAATTGTTACTTATTATTTAATATGTATCATTATTCTGTTGATTTTAACTATCTTATTTCTTATAATTAGAATTAATATTGATATTAATAATAATTTTTTTATTTTTGCGACTTGGGAAAGAAATAATATTCTCTCTTTTATTGGATTAATTATAACTCTTTTTATTATTTTATTTATATTTTTAAATTTTGATTCTTTTGAAAAGCAAATTAAACAAGATAAAATTAATTTTAATTCAAAAAATGGAACTTCATGTAAAGATGAAGATATAATATTCAAATATTTTTTATTAAATTATTTATATAATTCTAATTCAAATATAACTTCTTTTTCGATTGATTTTAATAGATATAATAAAGATATAATTTTTACAAATATAAAGAAGGCGTTTTATAAATTTTTAATTCCTTTCTTTATTTTTATCATTATTAAAACAATAAAAACTTGTTTATTAAGAAAAAAAAATTCAAAAGAAAAAATTGTAATTGGATTTTGTTCTATAATTGAAATAATTATAATTTATTTAAATTGTGAAAATAAATTAAAAAAGAAAAAAGAGATATTCACATATATAGAAATTATTTTAAATTTTATTATTTTAATCTTTTTTTTACTTTGGACAACAAAAGAAATATTTAAAAAAATAATAAAAAGAAATGAAAAAAATTTAGGAATTTTTAAATTATCATGTTACTATATTTTCTTATCTTTAATTTCAGATATTATTTTTATTTTTGGTATTTTTTATTGTCTTTTATCTTTTATAGTATTTTTTTATTCTTTAATTAATTCAAATAATGAAAATTTTGAAGATTTATTAATTTCATTTAAAAAAATTAAATATTCAATTCCTTTTATTTTTCTTGGAAATATTTTTTATTTTGGAAATACATCTTTAATTCTTATTTTTCAACCTATTGTTATTGAATATTTTCCTGGAAGATTAAAAAATAAAAATTATATTAAATTAAAAAAAAATCTTTCAAATAATTATTTAATAAAACAAGTAAGTATATTTAATTTAAATTATGATTCTGAAACTGAATGATAAAAATTATTTAAATATTTATTATAATTTAATTAAATTAAACTAATTAAAAAAATAACATTTAAAAATTTCTTATTTTTCTTTAACAAAAAAATACTAAATTAAAAAAGAAAAATTACTAAAAAATTAAAACAAATTAAATAAAAAAATGGAAAATGAAATAATTAACATATCTCAAATAGAAATGAATGAAAAAGATTCTTTAGAAAATCTTTTAACAAACAACAAAATAACTCAATTAACATATGAAAAAGTAACAAATGCAAAAAAATATATAGAAAGAAAATATAACTTATTAAATCTTCAAAAAGTAGAAAAAGAAGTAATAAAAGAAAAATTAAAAAATTTAAAAATTCCAGAAATAGAAAAAGAAAAAATAATATTAGAAATAGAAAAAAAAGAAAAAAAACACCTTCAAAAAAAATTACAAAAACTAACAATTTATGATTATGAATCAATACAAATAATAGGAAGAGGAGCATTTGGAGAAGTTCATGTATGTCGTAATAAAAAAACAAAAGAAATAGTGGCAATAAAAAAGATAAAAAAATCAGTTTTATTTGAAAAAAATCAAATAAAACATACAAAAGACGAGCAAGATTTTTTAAGTAAAATAAAATCAAATTGGATAGTAGAATTAAAATATTCTTTTCAAGAAGGAGATTTCTTATTTTTAATAATGGAATTTTTACAAGGAGGAGATTTAATGAATTTATTAATAACAGAAGATACATTAAAAGAGGAAGAAGCAAAATTTTATATATGTGAAATAATATTAGCAATAGAATCAATACATAATTTAAATTGTATACATCGAGATATAAAACCAGATAATATTTTAATAAGTAAAACTGGTCATATTAAATTAAGTGATTTTGGTTTGGCAAAAATAGCAGATAATATATTTAAAGAAGATATAATTAATTATAAAAAAAATACACATAATAGAAATTTTTCTTGTGTCGGAACAGCATATTATGTCGCTCCTGAAGTATTAAAAAAAAAAGGTTATGGTAAAGAAATTGATTGGTGGAGTTTAGGTGTTATTTTCTATGAAATGTTAATTGGTTATGCGCCTTTTTGTTCTAAAGAAACTAATGAAGTTTGTTATAAAGTTTTACATTTTGAAAATTTTTTGTCTTTCCCTGATAAAGTTAAAATTAGTTTTTATGCTAAAGATTTAATTTTAAAATTAATTACTAATAATAATTCTAGACTTGGGAAAAATGGAAGTGAAGAAATTAAGAATCATCCTTTTTTTAAAGGAGTTAATTGGAAAAAAATTAAAGATATGAAACCACCTTTTATTCCTAAATTAAAAAATGATTATGATACAAGATATTTTGAAAAGTTTCAAGAAAAAGAACCTTTTTATCCTGATTTGAGTTTTAGAAAAAAAAAAGATCCTGAATTTATTGGATATACTTATAAAGGAGAAGATGATACTTTAGATTTAATTTCTATTATTCAAATTATGCAAAAAAAACAAAATGAGTTTGAAAAATGTAATGATTGTGATAAGATTGTTTTAAATTCTAAAGATGATAATAATAATGTTAGTGATGATATTGAAAAAAATATTAGTGAAAATAATGATAATAGTATTATTAATCATATAGTAAAAAATAATAATGAAAATAGTAATGATATAAATGTTAATAATAATATTAATAGTAATGAAAAAAATAATGATAATAATTCTAATATTAATAGTAATGAAAAAAATAATAATATTAATAATAGAGAAATTAGTAATGGAATAGTTGATGAAATTTATAAAAATAAAAATAGTGAAGATAATAAAAAAAATATTAGTAATGGAATTAAAAATAATTTTAATGAGAATAAAGTTTTAGAATTAAATTTAACAGAAGAAATAAATAATAAAAAATTAACTATTATTCAAATTCCTAAAAAAGGAATTAATAATAAAAAGGAAAAGAAAAAAATAGAAAGTAAATCACCACAAAAAAAAGTTGAAAAAGAAAAAGAAAAAGAAAAAACTTCTCTGAAAAACTCAATTTCAGCAAAAATAATGAGAATTTTTGGAAGATCAAAATCTAAAAGTAAAGAAAAAAAATAATTATATTGTACATGTAAAATATTATATGTTATAATTTAATAAAAATTATTGAAAAAAATTTTCAAATAATATATAAATTATTAAAACATTATAATTTCTTAAAATTTTTTTAATGATTTTTAATAAAAAAAATAAATTATATTTTTAAAATGTTACAATCAGAATTTTCAGATTTAATAGATGAAAATTCTTCAGAAATTCATCCATCACTTTCATTAGAACAACTTTCAAAAAATAATGAATATTACTTATATAATAAAGAATTATTAAATAATCATTTATCATCCCTTCCTCCAATTGAAGCATATTTATATTTTCCAAAAAATGAAGAACAAATTATAATAAATCCAAATAATAAAGAAGATATAATAAGATTAATATTTAATAATGTAAAATATACATCTTTTGAATATAAAAAATTAAGAAATCTATATGAAGAAATAAGGAAAAATAATAATAAAAAAAAAGAATTTTTCCAATTACCAAAATATTGGAATGATAGTGAATCAGTTCGTTATCTTCAAGCTTCAGAATTTAAAATATCAAATACAATTAAATTAATAAAAGAAACTATTAATTTTAATGAAAATTATTATCCTTTTCAAATAAATGAAAAAATAATAAAAATATTAAATTCAGGTTTAATGTTCTTATGTGGTAAAGATAAAAAATTTCGTCCTGTAATAATAGTAAATGCAAGAAAATGTACTTCTTTATTAAATGAAAATTATACAATTGAAGAAATACAACAAACAATAATTTACTTTTTAAATTATATTATAAAATATCATTTAATTCCAGGTCAAATAGAAAATTGGATAATAATTTCAGATTTAAATGAAGTTGGAATTACTGAATTAAGTAATTTTAAAAAAATTTTAGATATTTTTTCTAAATTTAGAGGAAGAGTTTTTCGTAATTTTATAGTTAATATGGGAAGATTCTTAAAATTTGGTATGAAAAGTATATTAAATTTTGTTGGTTCATCTTCTTTAAAAAAAATAAAAATTTTAAATAAAGAAGAAATATATCAAAATTTATTAGAATTAATAAATAAAAATTATATTCCTTTAAATTATGGTGGTTTATTAAATGATAATTTAAATGAAGAAAATATTATTTTTCCTCCTAATATTCCAAAAATTGACTTTTTTAATGATTTACCAGATAATATTTTAACAGAAGAAGATTATAAAATTAAATGTTTAAAAAGTGAAAATAAACCTTTAATAATTTGTCCTTTTTTTAAAGAAAAATGGGAAGAAGAAGAAAAAATAAAAATGATTATCATTGAAGAAGAAAAACAAAAAAAAAAGTTAGAAGAAGAAAGAGATGATAATATTCGAAAAATGAAAACTTTAAGAACTAATTCTTTAGATGAATGGAAAACTTATTATGAACAAATTTCTTATTTAATTATTCCTTGTAATGAAAATATTTTAAATAATTATATTCCTTTTCAATTTAATATTCTTGATGTGGGAAATTTTAATATTGTTAATAACTTTTCTCCTTTAAGTAATAGAAATTCAAGAGATACATGAAAAAGTTTTTTGTTTTGAAATTATTTTTTTTTTATTTTATATTTTTGTATATATTTTTATATTTTTTTATTATTGTTATAATAATAGTTATTAATTTATTTTAATTCTTTTGATATCATAGAAAATTTTTTTTTGTTTTAAAAGAAAATTATAAATAAAAATATGTTTCTTTTTTTATTATTTATTCTAAGTTTTAGATAATTTAATTAAATTTAAATAAAGACAATAAATATTTAAAAAAATTAAACTATTAATAATAATAATATTACTAATTTTTCTTTTAAAGTATATTATAATAAAAATAACACCTACATTATAATAATATGTTATAAATTTAAATTATTAATTAAGAACAAGAAAAAATATATTTTTAAATAATCTTATATTAATTAAATGATATAAATAACATTTCCAAAATATTTAAAAAATAAAGACACAATTAAAAAATATCATAAAAATTTATAAAAATAAATCAATAAAATACAATTTTAAATACAAAAATATTATTAAAAAATATTTAAAAAAAAAAAACTATACAAAAAAAAGAAAAAAATAAAAATACCTAATCATTAGTATTATTATTATATCTACTACTAATTCCAAAATTTTTCATAGACTGACTAAATTTATTAATTCCTCTATTTCTCATTATTATTCCATTAATTCCAACTTCTCTTTCAATTTCTTTTTTTAAAGGTTTATTTGGCATTTTTATAGGATTTAATTTTTTTTCATTATTTAAAATACCACTTCCCCATTTATCATTGTTAGAAATTAATTTTTTTGTAAATTGATTCATTTCATTTAATTTTTGTTTATTTGATTTAATATAAAATGAATTTTTTGTTTTAAAAATATTTTTTCTATGTTGTTTTAAATGATTAATTTCATTTTCATTCATTAAATCTAAATCATTTATAGTAGATTTTAAAGAAAAATTCCCAGTTAATTTAATTAAAGGATTTAATGAAGAATTCATTTCTAAATGTTTTGTAGAATTAAATTCTGAAATAGTATAATTTCTTTTATTATTAAAAATAGTAGAAACTGTTTGCATTCCTTGATTTAAATTACTTGAAATTGATTCATTAAAATTAAAATCTTTTTTTAAATCTGAATTAGAATTTACATTATAAATTGTTTTTAAACCAGTTAAATTTAAATTTATATTTGAAGAAATTGTATCTTTTAATTTCTTATTATATGTTTCTAGGGAATATTTATTATATTTTAAATAAAAATCTTTTCCACCAGTTTTAAATTTCTTATTTTCTTTCATTGAAACTCCTATTTCTAAATTTATTTTATCAAATAAACTTCCAATTGGATAAATTGGACCTCTTTCTATTTTTTTTTCTAATAAACTTTGTGTACTAATACTATATCTTTTATCTAATTTTACTGGAATTATATTTCTACTTTTTTCTATTTCTTTTATATCTAATTTTGGTAATGAACTTTTTCTTTTTCTAATCAAAACATTTAAATTATTGTTATTGTTATTATTATTATTATTATTATTTTCATCTTTATTTTTTTCTGTATCATTATTAATTATACTATTATTATTTAAGGGATTATTTTCTATTATTATTTCTTTTATTTTTGGATTTTCTTGTTTTTGTTTTTCTGTTTTCAATAATTTCATATTTGTTTTAATTGACCTAAATTCTTTTGCTAAATTATCAACTTTTATTTCTTTAATAAAAACAATTTCACCATTTGGATCAATTGTTAATTTTTTTTTCTCATATTGTTTATGAATTTGTTGTTCTTCTTTTTTAATTTCTTCTTCTTTTTGAATTGCTTTTAATAACTTTTTTTTTTCTTCTTCTTTTTTTTTTAACTCAATTTCTTTTTCATTTCTTAATTCATTTAAATTAATATTTTCATTATATAAAAAACTATTATTTTCTTCATTTGAAATATCATGAAAAGAATATTCAAAATTTTTTGTTTTTTTTTTATTTATTATATTTACACTAAGAGAATTTTTATTATGATTGAAAATAGAAATTTTTTTATTTCCTTTATTTCTACTTTTAATAGAATTAACAGTATTAATAATATTTTCTTCTTCAATTTTACCTAAACTTGATCTTAAAGTATCTGGAATTTTATTTTCAGGAATTATATAATTTATTAATGTTGATGCATATCTATCATATTTATTATCTTTTGGCTCTTCTATTAAATTCCAATTATTTTTTCCTCGATAAAAATTAGAAAAAAAATTATTATCTAAATTGAAATTATATGAAGTATATTTTAAATTATGATTATATATTTTATTAATTTTATCTTCTTTAAAACTTGGTAAAGAAAGAATTTCTATTTTATTTTTGTCTTCTTCTTTATCAATAGAAATAAATTGTGATTCTAAATAATTATTTAATGATTCTTTTAAATAATCATAACATTCTTTTGGTACTTTTAAATCAATTTGTTCTTTAAATGCTTTTGAAAAAGATAAAGATATTATTTTATTTATTATTGATAATGTTACTATTTCTGATTCATATTCATATAAAGTTGGTTCTGATTTTATTTGTATTGGAGAAAGAAATGAATATCTTCTTGAGGCATTCATATTTTTTTATTTTTATATGTTTTTTTTATTATTTTATTTTTTTTTAAATTAATTATTTTTTATTTTGTTAATTATTATATAATAAGTAAATGAGTATTAATTGTAATGAAATGCAAAATTTTTCATTGCTGATAAATAATTTTAAAGAATTAGATTCAAGTTTGAAAAATTTAACTAAATTTTCAAAAGAATATGTAAAATTAATAAATGAATTTAATTCTAATTTAGAATCTTTATATATGATTCATTTGAAATATTATGATAAAGCAAATAATTTTTCAGCTAAATTAATAAAATATGTATGTAAATTAATAAATTCTCAACTTGAAAGTTTTAAAACTTTAATTATCGGTTTAAATAAAAGAATTAAAATTTCAGAAGATTTAATATTTGAAAAAGAAAATATAATTCAAAAAATTCAAGAGAATGTTTATAATTCAAAAGAAGAATTAGAAAATAAAAATAGTCAAATAAAAAATTATAAAAATATTTTTGATGAATTAGGAAATGAAAGTGAAGAATTAATTATAAATTATTATATATCAAAAAAAAAACAAAATAATAATAATAATAATGATATTAACCTCAAAAAAAAAGAATTAAATAAAAATAATGATAACTCAAATAATATATTTGAAGAAAAAATAAACCAAACATTAAAAAAATTGAAAAATAGTGAAAAAGAGTATATTTTAAATGTTAAAAATATAAATCAATATGAAGAAAATTTATTATCAATATTAAATATTTCAAATTCAAATTTAATAATAATTTGTGAAGAATATGGAGAATTAATAAAAGATATATCTTTAGAATATTTATTTCATTATAAAAATTATGATTCAATAATTGAATCAGAATTAAAAAATTCAATTCCTTTTTTAACTGAATTTAAAATTGGAGAAAAATTTAATCAACATATTAAAGAAAAAAGTTCCATTTGTTTTCCTTTTGAAAAAGTACAATTAAAACCCTATAAATTAAAAAAAATAATAAAATATAATAATTATTTAAATGATTTATATAAATCAAATAATGAAATTGGAGTAAATGAAGTTTTTGAAATGGTAAAAAAATTATATGAATTTTTAAGATTAAAAGATGAAGATTATAATTTAGATATTGAAAAAGAAAAAATATTAACTAATAATATAACAAATAAAATATTATCTTTTTCAAATAAAAAAATAAATTTACAAGAAGAAACAGAAGAAGAATTAAATAAAATAAATGAATTAATGAAAAAAAAAGAAAATAGAGAAATATTTTTAACAAAATTAAATGGATTTAGAAATTTAGGACTTTTTTTAATTCCTGAAAAAAAATATTATGAAATTGGAAAAATAATGAATTCTATATTAGATCATATTTTAGAAGATGAAGATTTATATTGTGCAAAAAATGTTATGATATTATCACAAACATATTATATAAATGATAAAAACAATAAAAAGAAATATCTTCAATTATTAATTCAAATAAATCCTATTTTTAAGAATATAGATTTTTGGAAAAAATATGTTCATTTTTCAATTGTTTATGAAATAAAAGAAAATTTAAAAAAAGAAATAAAAACTGGAACTATAATAATGAATAATCAAGAACAAAATGAAATGAAATATAATAATATTGTTTTTGGTCAATTATTTCCTCTTGCAAATAATATGATTGAATTTGGTCTTGATAAAGAAAATATTAAAGAAATTATTCAAGAAAAATTTGAAAAGTATAGAATTAGTGAAGATTTAAGGAAAACAATTTTAGATATTATTGACAAATAAATAAAATTATTAGATTATTTTGGTTAAATTAATATTTTATTTATTTTTTTAAAAAATAAATATTTTTTTTCATAAATTTCATTTTTGGAAATGAATGATTCATTTAAATGTATTATATTAATTTCTTGTGATAAAAAAGATAATGATTTAAATAATAATAAAACAAATATTATAAATGATAGAAATTCAAATATGAATTATTTAAGTGAAAATAATGAATTTTATATTTTTACTTATATTTATCCTTCTAAAATTTTATTTACTTCAAAAAAACCAATTTTAGGAAAAGAAATATATAAAAATTTATTAAAACAAAATGAAAATAATAATGATTATATTTATCAAAATAATTTTTCTTTTTATGAATTTGATAAAGTTTATTATACTTCTTATCCTTATGATGAAATTTTATCACAAAATTTTCCTTTTCAAGAATTAATAAATTCAAATTCAATTTTTATTTTTTCTTCTCAAAATGATTATGAAAAAACTTCTTCTTTTAATACATTTATTAATATTTTTTTAAATATATATGATTGTTATTATAATGATAATCAATATAAAATTAAAATAATAAGTCATATTATATTTAATAAAAATATTTTTCAATTAGATAATAAAAATTCTAATTCTCCAAAAGAAACTTTAAATAATTTAAGAGAAATAAGAAAAAAAAAAGATAAATTTTGTCAAGAAAGTAACTTAATAAATGATAATATTAATTTTATATTAAGGTTTCAAATAAATGAGTCAGAAGTTTCTTTTGTTAAATTAGCAACAAAAAATATATTATTAGATAATATTTCATTTATTTCTCTTGTTTCAGATTTAATAAATTTTTCAAATATTGAAAAGAATACAAATGATATTTTTAATATTGATAAATATGAAAAAATAAATATTATTTCTTGTATTAATTCAAAAAAAGAAAATTATTCCCAATCAATGAAAGAAATAATATTTATGAATGATATTTATAAAGAAATCAATTCAATTCAAAATTATGATAATGAAATAATAGATAATATTAAAAAAGAAAATACTAAAAGTACTAATTCAATAAGAAATAAACTATTTAATGATATTGAAACTGAAAGTAGTCAAAATTTAAGTCAAGATATAAAAAATAAAAATATTGATAATACTATAATTCTTCCTGAAAATACTTCTGAAAATTCTGATATGAAACCAGATATTTCAAATAATTTTAAAGTAAAACTAAAAAATAAAGAAAAATTAAATGAGTTAAATTCAGTATTTTGTTATTTAGAAAATATTAATAATTCACTTAATAATGATAGAATTAAATATGAAAGTAGAATATCTACATTGGAAGAAGAAATTAAAAGTCTTTCTAAAGATAATAGTTGTCTTTTAAAAAATTATAATATGATAAAAGAAAAATGTAATAATTTAGAGGAAAATAATCTTTCATTAAATAAAAAATTTTTAGAAAAGGAAAATTTATCTTTTTGTAAAAAGGATGATTTAAGTGAAAATAGTATTTTAATAAATAAATTAAAAGAAAAAGATAATATTATTAAAGAATTAAAAGATGAAAATAATAAATTAAAAGATAAATGTAAATTTTATGAAGAAAAATATATTCAAATCAAATCAAATAATGCAATTTTAAATGAAAAAATAAATCATATTGAAGATATATTAAAAACTTTATTTAATGAAAAATAAGATAATATAAATTATAATATATATTTATTAATATGTTAAAAAATTAAAATATTATAAAATAAATTATATTATTTTAGATAAAATTTATTTATATATAATAAATATAGTAACCTAATTAATCATCAATTTTCACAAAAATTTTATAAAATTTGTTTTTGACTAAATTATAAAATTATATAAAAAATTACATTAATACAAAAAAATTACAAAATAAAAAAAATAAAAATAAAATAGAAGAAAAAAAAACTAAAAAAAAAAATTTATTTTTTTTTATTGACATCATCAATATCTTGATCTAAATTTAAATTAATACATCTCCATGGATTTAATCCATTTTTATTAACTAAAGATTCATTTGCTCCAGAATTAATTAATAAATTAGCAATTTCATAATTTTGATAAGATAATGCATAATGTAAAGGACAATTTCCAATATTCTAAAAAAGAAAAAAATTAATATTAAAAAAACTTACATTTGGAATATTTGGATTACAACCTTTAATAATTAAAAATTGAACTATTTCTTTTCTACAATTATATCTTACTGCACAATTTAAAAAAGTAAAACCATTTTCATCTTTATAATTCATATTCATAAAACCATAATTATCCATAATATATTTTTCTATTAACATTAAATTATCTTCTTTAATATAATAAAAGATTAGTTTATATAAATTATTTTCTATTGTTTTTAAAATTGAAGCTTTTATCAATTGAGTCTTTAATTTTGTTATTTCTTGATTTGTAGTTGAAAATAAATTACTTGATATTTGAAAATCTTTGAAAAATTTTGTTTTTTTACGTAAAGTTTTTTTTCTTATAGCATATTTTTCTGTTATATTATCATTTAATATTTTTTGGGATTGTAATATTGATTTTCTACTATAAAAATCAATTTCATCTAATTCTTTTATATTATTTAAATGAAGAGATTTTCTTTTTATACTTTTTCTATTATTCATTTTTTTCATTAAATAAACATTTTTTGTTTGTTTCATAATACTTTTAGAAAATAAATGAACAAATTTTCTCTTTTTTTCATATGAATTTTTATATAAAGATTGTTTTATTATTTTTGAACTTGTATCAGATTGAGTCATTTCACTTACAAATAATATATTTCCTTCTTTTTTATATGCTTCTTCTAATAAATCTTTTATTTTTGTTAATCTGTTTTTTTCGACATTTATTGTTTTTTCTGGAAAAAATTGCATTCTTCTTCTTATTTGATTTGGATTAATTGTTTTAAATTTATTTGTTATATTTCTTCTTTTAATATTATTATTATTTATATTATTATTTGAACCGTTTAGATTATTAAATTTTAAATTTGGTATTGTTATTTTATTACCATTATTAAAATTTTTTACAATATTATTATTGAAATTATTATCTGTTTTATTTGAATTATTAAAATTAAAACTTAATTTTAAATTTGAAATTGTTTTTAAATTACTATTATTTTTACTACTAGTAGTATTATTATTATTATTTTTATTGTTATTATTATTAATATTATTTTTATTATTATTACTATTATTTTTATTATTTCTACTACTATTAATATTACTTTTATTATTATTTGTATAATTGAAAGTAACAATATTATTTTTAATATTTCTACTACTCATAATACTTTTATTATTATTAAAATTTATAATATTACTTTTATTTTCATTAGATAACATAGTAGAATTAAAATAAGGAATAGATTTCAAAATATGCATATTATTTTTTGATAACCTTCTTCTTGGCTTATGAGTTAATCCACTTTTTCTTTCAATTCCAAAGACAAAAATTAATGTTAACATTCCTTTTCTTGGATTTAAATATTTATCTAATAAAAAAGGAAAAGAAATAGTATAAAAACTTCTTATTATTCTTCTTTTTGATTTATAATACAATTTATAAACTATAAAAATAAATTTAATTAATATATCTTTTTTAATTCTATTAAAGAAACTATTATAAATTTTCTTTAATGTTTTTTCTTTACCTGAAAAATTATTTTTAACTTCTTTTTTAATTAAAATTTTTTCATTTTCTGAAATAAAATCATAAAATTGATTAATTTTTTTAGTAAGACATTCACTATATAATACATTTTTTTTTTTTTTAATATCAAATAATTTATTTTTAATTTCATTTACTTGTTTATTAATAAATTTTCTTAAAAATCTATTTCTTTCATGATTTTTATCACTTAATTCAACAATATTTTCTTCTATTTTATTATTATTTTGATTTTCTTCTTTATCAAAAATAAAAGTAAATTTACTTCTTGAATCATTTTTGTTTTTTTCTTTATCTTTTAATTTATCATAAAAATTTCCACTTCCGTTTCTTTTTTTAAATTTTCTTTTAAAAGTATTTTTTTTTCTACTATTTGGAGATAAAAAAATATTTTTCATAATTAAACTTAATGGATTATTTCTTGTATAATCAGAATTAAATTCTGTTCTATCACTTTTTATAATACTATTATACATTTTTGAAATTGGACTTTTTGGAGAATTTGAATTAAAAGAATTTGAATTTGATTCTTTAGTTTTAAATTTAAATTTATTAATTGGAACTGATATTCTTCTTAAATTTAATGATGAATTTATATTATTTTTATATGAAATACTTAAAGGTAAATTGTTATTATTTTCGAATTTGCTTTTTTTAGCATTTGTTAATGTTTTTTTTGGAAAAATATTTGTTTTTTTATGATTTACTTTCCGAAAAGTATTTATTTTTTTTATATCAATATCAGATTCAATTGAAAATATTTTATTATGGGTTTTTCTTTTTTTTATTCTTGGACTTAAACTTTTATAATTTAAATCTCTATTTATTTCAGTATATTTAGTAAAATTATATATTTTATTATTATCCAAAGTATTATTATTTATATTATCTAATAATATTTTTCCTGAATTTTTTCTATCTATTGTTAATCCTCTTTTAATATTTGAATTTGAAATATTCATTTTAGTTTTTATAGTTTTTCCTGGAGAAGAATTTGGTCTATTTACTTCTTTAAAAAAGTTATTAATTGATAATTTATTATTTCTACTTGTTAAAGTTTTGTTTTTCAATTTAATATTTTGTAAAAATTTTTCTAATTTATTTTCACTTACATAATATTTAATATTATATTTATTTATATTCATTTTTAAATTTATTTTCTTTTTATCTTCTCCATTCATATTATTTACTATATTTATTATATTTTGAGTTTTATTTATTTTTATTGAATCATCTTTTTCTATTAAATTATTAGCTCTTACTTTTGGTAAAAATTTTGTACTATTAATTGAACAAGAATTTGTACTTAAAACATTATCTTTATTTATATATGATAAAGAATTTTTAGCCTTATATTCTTTTATACTTATTGGACTATCATTTTTATTTTTCTTTTTATCTTGATCTGAAAAGTAATGTTTATTAATTATATTATCACTTAATGAGTTTGTATGATTTGTTTTATTTGATATTGGAGATTTGAAAAATCTATTTTTAGTTTCCTATTTTTTTATTAAATGAAAATTTACATTATCACTATTTAATGATGTTGAATTTATTAATAATTTTGAATTTTTGAAATATAATTGATATGTAGAATTTTCCATTGCCATATTGAAAAAAAATATATTTATTTTTTATTTATAAATTTATTATAAAAATTTATTTGTATTTTTTATTAAAATCATTAAAAAAAAATGGAAATAAAATGAAATAAATAAAAAAGCTTAATAAAAGAATAGATATTATCACAAAATTTATGATATTATTATTTTATGAATTAAATTTTTGAATAAGAAAATATTACAAAAAAAATTAATATTTAAATTATCAATTTTTTAAATATTGCTATCGTCTAAAAAAATATAGAATTTTAATTTTATTTAAAATTGAAAAAAAAATATAAAATATATTTATATTTTAAAATTAATTTAAAATAAATATAATAATTAAATATAAGATAAATATAATTTCATTTTTATTTATAATTTAAAAAAAAATAATTAATGTAAAAAAGGGTACTTTTAAAAGATTTAATTAAAACAAATTATTCAAATATTAATAATACACTTATTTATATTTTTTATTGAATGATTAATATTACAATAAAATAATTTATTGATATTCTATTAATAGCCCATTATAATGAAATCATTTTTGATATTTTATTAAAAAATTATTATAATCAAAAAATAAAATAATTATTTAAAAATTTATTCAATCAAGCCGTTTATAAATGATTATTAAATTTCTTTATTTTTTTAATTCATTTTAAAAGTTTATACAGAAATAAATATCAAAACTAAAAAAAAACGAAAAAAAAAAGTAAAAAAAATATAAAACAAATAAAAATTATAACAATATATTTTCATATAATTGAATTTAAAAAAATAAAACTGAAAGTAAAAAACTTTATCCAAGATTTAACCAATTAGAACTACAAACAATAGTTACACCACTATAACCTTGGGATTTATCTTATTTAACGGCTTTATTAACATCACTTTTTACAACAATTTCACATTCTTTAAATTTTCCATTACTTGCACTAGCAGAATCATAAGCTAAATGAATCTCCCTCTTCTTTTTCTTCTGTAGTTAAACTTGTATATGCTTTACAATTATCTTCTGATGGAGTTGAACCTTCACATGTTTGTGTATCAGTTGAAATTGAAACTATGAGAATTAATAATATGAAATATGTTATTGATTTCATTTGATTTTTATTTGATTTTATTTTTGGTTTTCATTTTATATTAAATTTTATGACTAAAATAAGTATAAAAATTTCAAATTTTGAATTTTTATGTGATTTTTTTAAAGGAATTTATATTAGTATTAGAAATATCTATCTTATTGTTTATGATAATGAAATGATAAAATATAATATTTATAAATGAATTCTTTTTTTAATTTATATTCATTATTGAAAACACAAATTATTTACAAAATTAATTTCAAAATAGTATTAAAAAGATATAAAAAAGAAAATCAAATAATTTTTCTCTAAGAATAAAACTTAACAATTACTTAATTTAAAAAAATAGGAAATTACAATTTACTATAATCATTTAATATAAAAACAAAAATATTATATTAAATAAAGATAAAGATTCTCCTTTAATAAAAATATAGCCAAATATAATCATATTAACTTTTGAATAGTTAACAAATATTAATTTTTATTTTTCTTACATTCAAATTAAAAAAACAAAGAAAAAAAAAATGTTTCATAAATTAAAAAAACTTAGTTTGAATACATCATAAAATTATTTTTAATTTTAATCAATTAGAACTTTAAACAATATTATAATTTTCTTTAAAACTGTTTTATATTAACAATCACCATAAATTAATTGACTTTCAGCTTGTATAAGTTTTATAGTCTCCTATTTTTATTACAAATATTTATTTGATAATAATTATAAGACATCATAATAATATGAAATTATATTATTTTTCAATTTCTATTATATTTGGATTTTTATTTTTTTTAATTTATTTATTTTCATGAAGATATTAAAAATATTTAAAAATATTATATATGTCATTATAAATAAAGTAAAAATTATAAATATTAGTACATTAATAATTTAATATTATATTCTTAATTTTCAAATTTTATTCAAGAAATTTTTTAATTATAAATATATTGATACAAATGTTTTAAATTTTAAATTAAAGATTATAATAACTTAAATATAATATAAATTCATAAATGTTACTTCATTTATAATCATATTAATTAAATAAATGAATATAACCATTTTCCTTTTTAGACACAAAAAATCTTTTTTATTTTATGAAAAAAAATTATTATATATTATCATTATTTTCATTCAATTTATCAAAAAATAAAATAATAAAATAAAATTTGAAATCAATAACATATTTCATATTACTTTCTTCTCTCATAATAAAAAATTGAACTTATGAAGAAATTTCAAATACTTCATTAAAGGGATATTTAGAAAATTTAAAATAATATATAAATTTAAATCAAAATGAATTAAAAAGGGAGATTCTTTTATGCTCAAACTTTAGAAAATGGAATTTTTAATAATTATTTATAAAGTTCTTGTCAATTAATTAATTATTGAAATGAAGAGAATAATTATAATTTTATTTGCACTTCTAATTAATTGAAATTTAAATATAGTTTTTGGTCTTTTATTATATTCTTTTAAATATTTGAGTTTTTTTTATTTTATTTTATTTAAATAATAGACATTTTTTTCTAAATTATAAAATTTTTTATATTTTATTATGCATTGTTCTTTTAAATATTATGTTATATGAAAAAATGATTTTATGTATTTTATTTTAACTTTTTTTACTTTTTTTATTCCCAATTTTAAATATTTTTAATATTATAATTTATATTAAAATATATTTAATAACA
>JAEEGK010002610.1_pt1 | contig 45176 bp, 36 predicted proteins | sample 8958771 | NCBI WGS metagenome assembly JAEEGK01 (sample SAMN16246547, study PRJNA631951) | gut metagenome | biome: gut microbiome; feature: rumen; material: SC-attached | host: Bos | place: Iran: Karaj | collected 2018-10
CAAAATAGTCGATAATGCTTTGCGCAATCTTGTCGCCAATCTCGTCGGTGTTTTTTAGCTCGTCGAACGATGCCTGCATCAGGTTTTGGATTGAGCCGAACTGACGCGCCAGAATCTTGGCCACCGTGGCGCCCACAAAACGGATTCCGATGGCGAACAGCACCTGCTCAAACGGTATCTGTTTCGACTGCTCAACGCCGTTCACAATGTTGGTTGCCCACACGCGGCCATCCTTCTTCAACGGCAGCAAACGGCTGACAGTCAAATCGTAAAGGTCGGCGGCATTGGTTATCAGGCCGTTCGACACAAGCATATCAATGGTTTCCTCGCCAAGAGTGTCGATATTCATCGCCTTGCGGCTGACAAAGTGCGTGATTCGGCCGCGCACCTGCGGCGGGCAAGCGGCGTCGTTGGGGCAATACCAGGCAGCCTCGCCATCGTTGCGGACAAGCCGCGTGCCGCACTCGGGGCAGCACTCGATGAAATCGACGGGCGCAGCATCGGACTGACGCAAATCGGTGTTCACGCCAACAATTTTGGGGATAATCTCGCCTCCCTTCTCCACCATCACCGTGTCGCCGACGTGCAGGTCGTGCAGTTTCATAAAATCGGCATTGTGCAGCGTTGCCCGCTTGACGGTGGTTCCTGCCAGTTGCACAGGCTCAAGGTTGGCCACAGGCGTGACGGCACCCGTGCGCCCAACTTGGAACGACACCGACAGAAGTTTGGTCTGCACCTGCTCGGCCTTGAACTTGTAGGCAATGGCCCAGCGCGGCGTTTTGGCGGTGTTGCCCAACTCCCGTTGGTCGCTGATGCTGTCAACCTTGATAACAATTCCGTCAATATCGAACGGCAGATTGTGACGCTCTGTGTCCCAATGGTTTATGAAGGCAAGAATGTCGTCAATCGACGAGCATTCCGCAACAAAAGTCGGCACTTTGAACCCCCACTGTCGGCAGCACTCCATATTCTGAAGGTGCGAGTTTGTGGGCAGTTGGGCTGCAAACAGGAAGTAGAGCCAGCAGTCGAGTTGGCGTTTGGCGGCCTGCGCCGAATTCTGCATTTTGAGCGAGCCCGCGGCGGCATTGCGCGGATTGGCAAACGGCATCTCGCCCGAAGCCTCGCGCTCCTCGTTCAGTTTGTCGAACACGGCTCGCGGCATCAGCACCTCGCCGCGGATTTCGAACAGGTCGGGATAGTTGCCTTCGGGCAGCCGCAGCGGTACCGATTTGATTGTGCGCACATTGGCCGTCACATCGTCGCCCTTCTCGCCATCGCCACGCGTCACGGCGTGCACAAGCCTTCCGTGCTCGTATGTCAGGCTGATTGAAGCGCCGTCGTATTTCAGTTCGCAGATGTATTTCACGCTGTGGCCCAGCGCTTTACGCACGCGCTCGTCGAACTCGATGATTTCCTCTTTATTATAGGTGTTGCCCAACGAGAGCATCGGAAAGCGATGGTAAACCTGCTGAAAATTCTGATTGATGTCGTTGCCCACGCGCTGACTTGGGCTGTCGGGGTCGAAACGGTCGGGGTTGGCCTTCTCGAGCGCCATCAGCTCGTTCATCAGTTGGTCATACTCATAATCGTCAATCTCAGGCTCGGCCTTGACGTAATAAAGGTAGTTATGGCGGTTAAGTTCGGCGCGCAAAAAATCAATTCGGTCCATAAGGTTGAAGGATTGAAGGATTGAAGGATTGAAGGATTGAAGGATTGAAGGATTGAAAAACTACTTGTTCTTTTTGGGGTCACTATTCTTTCGTGATGTAACCATTATTTTGAGAATTTCTTCACATTCCACATAGATTGGACGGATTGTTTCTTTATCAACAATCCCCGTTTCTTCAAGCAATTCCAACCAAAACAATGTTTCATCATTCTCTTCGACAACAATGCAAAGTTTACTAAAAAACTCACTCCCAGAACGAGCTCTACAGGCAGCTCGATAATTTGCCGCAATCGAGGTCGCAGAACGCAGAAATTGCTTTCCTATTACCCAAGCCTCTTGATTATTAGGCAAACCTTGATAGAATTTAACACACTGAACAGCAAACCTTTTAGTCCGCTTTTTCATTTCATCCCTGAAAGCAATTCTATCCCACGTTTCCATATATTTTTCATTAATTCTCTCATTCAATCCTTCAATCCTTCACGCATTAGCATCAGTCCATCAATTCATTATCATTGGCTGCGTGTTTATGCTGCATATATTTGTCGCACTCGGCAAAGAGCTCGCCCTGGTCAATCGGCTTTTCAAGCAGGCGGTGGATGCCGATTTTCTGGCAGCGCTCGGCCACCTCCGGAATGGTGTAAGCCGTCTGCGCTATGATGTCGGCGTTGCGGTCGTACGCCAAAATGAGTTCGGAAGCCTCCAAACCGTTCATTTCGGGCATACGCACATCCATCAGCACCACGTCGATGTCGGGGTTGTCCTTGTATTGCCGAACCGCCTCAACACCGTTTTTCGCCCAGATAATCTTCACTTTAGTGCGCTGCATCAAGCCTTGCAGCAAGATGAAATTCAGCTCCTCATCTTCGGCAATAAGCATTGTGTGGCCCGTCCAATCGGGAATCACAAACTCATTGTTTCGCGAGTCGTACATAATGCTTGACATCGTTTCTTCGTGATTATAAGGAATATAGAAGATAAAGCTGGGGTGACCCGAGTTCAAATCCTCAACCCACAGTTTGCCGCCCATCATTCCGATAATGCTTTGCGCGATGATGATTGAAATGCCGTACGACTCCTCGATTTGCGAGATTGAGATGTTGGTGCCCTCGTGCGTGTCGGGGTAAGCCGTCAGCTCGTCGCGCGAGATGTCGCCGCGGTCGGTGTTGACAAAGAAATAGACCTTGTCGGCGGCCGTGCGGTAACCGAAGTAAACAGTTTCGGTATCGGCAAACTTGATGATGGTGGTAAGCATATTCTTCAGAATCTGCATCAGACGGAACGAGTCGCTGTGAATCATAACATCATCCTCAATGGTGTCGATGAGCAGCGAGATGTACATATTGTCCTTGCCGAGCTGCATCTTCTTGCTGTTGGCCATATTGTAAACATCGGCCACCACCGAGTTCAGGTTGAAATCAGAATATTTGATTTGGATGTATCCGGCCTCGATTTTCGAGTAATCGAGCATATCTGTAACCAAGTCAATCAGCAAGTTACCATTTGCCTGAACCATTTCGATTATCTCGATGCGCTGGTCGTAGGTCAGGTCGCTGTCGGCAAGCATATCGCTGTACTCAATAATTGACTTGACCGGCATACGGATATCGTGGCTAAGGTTGACCAGGAACGATAGTTTGAGCCTGTCAGACTCCTGCAGTTTATCGTTGGAGCTTTTAATCTGCCTTGTCAGGCGGTCGATGTCGGTAATATCGTGCGCAATGCCCACAATGCCGAATATCCGGCCATCGTTGGTGCGGAGCGGCAGCTTGCGGTTCTCGAATTTATGGTCGATGCACTGCACATCGGCGTGCCAGGCCTGCTCGGTCCAAGCGTCGCCAGTTTCGAGCACCGTCTGGTCTGATTCGCGGTTCTGCTCCGCCATTTTCTCGCTGTACATATCCGCATCTGTCTTTCCAACAATGTTTTCCGGAGTGATTCCATAGTGCTCGCAGTAGGCCTTGTTCACTTGCAGATAAGTGCCGTCTGTCGATTTGAGGTAGACAAGGTCTGTTGTGGAATCAATCACCGTCTGCATCATATCTTCAGGCAACATATTGTGGTAGAACAAATTAGAATCGAACACCGGAGAAACCACCGCCGTGATGACCAACACCTCGGGGCGGTTGTCGTACTTGAACGGGTGCTTGATGGTCCAGCACGAAGCGTTGAAGTACTTGGAATTATATTCAATGGTTTTGAGCACCGAGTTCACATTTCCGTCGAAAATCTGCTTGTCGGCATCGAGCAGCTGCTCCGCCGTCGCCTCGTCGAACAAATCGCTCCACTTCAGTCCGCCCGACGGCAAATCGTCGATTTGGGCCACGCCGTGGAGGAAAGCCCGGCTGGCGCGCACAATTTTCCCATCTTGGTTGCTGATGGCGAACCAGAACGGCGCGCTCGACATCATTTTTTTCAGCAGCGGATTGCCCGCCGGCATCACAAGCGGCGACAGCGGATTGTGAATCATATTGTTGATATGCTCGCGAGTAGAGTCATTGACCTCGGCGTAGAGGGTTTGAATCCAGAAATACATTACCAAAACGGTTATCAGCAACAGCACTACAAGCACGCACCAGAAGCCCGACACGCCCTCGCGCACGCGGATGCCGTACTCCAGCCACCGCTCGCTGATGGTGGCGAATTTGCCGCTCGACAGCTCGTTCTGCAAATTTGCGTTCAGCATACTGTCGAGCGATTTGGCCTCTTTCTTAACGGCAAAGGCTAAAGGCTTGACAATGTACGGTGTAGGCAGAAATTCGATGTTGGGATACTTGCCGTCGTCGAGGGCCTGGAGCACCTCGGTGAGAGGCAGCACGGCACAATCGTTGTAGCCGCTCGACAGGGTGCGCAGGGCATCGTCGGCCGACGACACGTTCAAAATGTGAGCCGTGCGGTGGCGGTAGAGCGCCTCAAAGGGATAATCGTTGCGGATGATAATGACTTTCTTGTCGGAAAGGCTGAAAATTGATTCGATGGGCTCGTTGCGGCGGAAACAAACCACATAGTTGATTTGCAGCGGAATCTCGTACTTCACATAGCCGTCGGGAACCGGCTCGTCGGCCGGACAGCAGATGATGTCGGGACGGAAATTCTCGTCGCAAGTCTCACAAGTGGCTGTAAAATAATTCATTCCGTACTTGCTACCGAGCACATCGGTAAGCACATCGGGCAACACGCCTTCGTTAGAACCTTCATTATCAAAATAATACGGATAGACATTTATCTGTGAATAGACAACCAGACTATCGGCCGCCGACGCTGCCATTGAACATACCATCGGCAACGCAATCAACAATTTACGTAGGCTTCTGAACAACATATCACTCGCCAATTAAGTTCGAAAAATCAGCCAACGCCACAAAAGGCGAAAGCAATTTCAAATTTACACTAATTTTCGGTTACAAGCGGATTCGCAAGCCGTTTTTTTGAATCGGGCAACGCAAAAACGAACATTTTGGAAATGCAGATGGGTTGATGTAGTTTTGCGGGACTGAAAACTGCAATGGAACGCACCGAATTCACAAAAGACGACAGTCTGATTATCAAAGGTTTGGCGATATTAGCGATAATGTTGCACAACTTTTTCCGCTGGGTTGAGCCAACAACCGGCGAGAACGAGTTTGAATTCGCCGCCCACACCGTGTACAAATTCACCGAACAGATAACCGCCCAGCCACAGGAATTTATCAATATAATTTTCAGTTACTTGGGGCATTTCGGCGTCCAGCTTTTCATCTTGATAAGCGGCTACGGACTCACAAAATCGATACTCAGCAAACCGCAAAGCTGGGGGGAATTTATGGGCTCGCGGCTGAAAAAAATCTACCCACTGCTGACAGTCGCAATCTTGACCTTCGCCATTGTCAACCTAATCATTTTCAAGCAAATGCCCGCACTTGGCGATTGGCGCGAGATAGGCCGGAAAATGCTTCTAATACACACTCTCATTCCCGGCTCAGGCGTGACCGTATGCGGCCCCTGGTGGTTCTTCGGGCTGATTGTGCAACTCTACATTTTGTTCCCGATAATTCTGGGGCTGACACAACGACACGGCACCAAAATTCTGGTTGGCACTATGGTCATTTCCTATTTGTGGATTATGACGGCACTGTTTCTCTATGACCACGACCCTGGCTTTGTGCTCGCAATGCAGAACGCCCCCGGCCACTTGCCTGAGTTCTGCTTTGGAATATGGCTGGCTTTGCGCCGCGATACTTGTTTAAGCCGCTGGTGGTTGATTCCGGCACTTGCTGTGTTCACTCTCGGCAACTTTTTCGAGCCCTTCTACCCTTTCACTTTTCTGGCTGTCAGCATTGTTTTTGTCATTACATATAATATTGTGCGCAAGCCAATTACCCGATTCGCCGCTGTGTGCCGCCCCCTTGCGTTTTTAGGCTCGATTTCGATGTTTTTGTTTGCCGTACACGGATTTCTGCGACAACCGTTCTTCGGCATCGCCGCAACGCCCAATGCCGCCACCGGTCTGCTTGCCGCAACACTTTTTATCGCAACATCTATAGCCGTGGCGATGGCAATACGACCGCTTTACAAACTGATTGTCAGGCTGTTCGACAAGATAAAAACGCCCGCTTGGCTACCCAAAGCCGAAAAATATTTGATGGGCGGCACTCTGCTGCTGCTGGGCTTTGCCTGTTACCACCAAGCAACAACGCCTTTCTTTTACAAAAACATCGAACTAACTCAAAATGAAGACAATAAGAACACTCTATTTATAACCGAAGACACCATTACCACCGAAAACCTATACACAACCATTGCCCGAATCAAATTAGGCCGGACCAACCATATAAAATTGAGTGTCGATGTTGATGTTGACTCACAGCAAACTCCCGCCGACCAGCTGCCGCTACTTGTCACCGACATCACCGGTATATTCTGGGACAAATGCTATATGCCTGAAACCCACGGTTTTCAGCAAGTGCACTACGAAACAATTATCCGCTACCCGTTCATTTATCACTTCAATAAAAAAACATTAAAATTGTATTTCTTGAACATTAACGGCGCCACAATTCGGTTCCGCAACGCAAAAATCAATATTACCTATTAACAATGAAAACCATTAACATTCAAATAATTCGCAAAATTGTTGGCTTACTGCAGAAATATCTTTCCATTATTATCCCGTTGCTGGTTGTGGTTACCGTGGCACGACTTTATGAAGTGTTTTTGTTACAACCCGCATTCGACCTTACTAACAGCCTGAAAATAAACATTATTGGTGGAATTTACGACATTTGGTTCATCGCGCGCCTATCAGTGACAGTCTTTGTTGTTTTTGCTGTTGTTGATTGGTTTTCACCAAAAATCAGCAAACTGATTTTCAGAATAATAGCAACCGTAATAGTTCTTATTTCCTGCTTACTCGTCACCTACTACTCTATTGCCGGCGTACCGCTCGACAGGTCACTCTTCGCCTACTCGCTGAAAGAGATTTTCGGCATCATCGGCTCGTCGCAAAAGGCCGCTTGGTGGAGTTACATTTTCATTATTGGCATTCCTGCGTTTTACTATTTGGCTTCAAGACGCGATTACCATATAAAGAATTGGATGTATGGCATTTATCTACTAATTATTTTTGCTGGATTTTGCTTTGGAAAGCCGATGATGAACAACTCAAAAGACCAATACACCGCCGACAACAAACTGCGCCATTTTGTGAGCAGCGTTGCAAGCGGTTTCAATCAGAAATCAAGCAATCCGATAGCCGAAGATGCCACACTTTTTCAAAGTCATTTCCCTGAGCATCAGTTTATAAGCACCGATTTTCCGTTTCTGCACAATGACAACAGTCAGAATACACTGTCCGATTTTTTCAATCTGAAAGACGAGAAACCAAACCTTGTATTTGTGATTGTCGAAGGCCTCGGGCGTGAGTTCAGCGGCAAGAACAGCACAGTGCCGTCAGCCACTCCGTTCCTCGACTCGCTGGCGGCCAACAGCCTTTGTTGGACCAACTGCCTATCGACATCAATGCGAACGATTCAGGCTCTGCCTTCGATTTTTGGCGCACTACCTATGGGCAAAACCGGATTTATGAACCTTCGCGACAACGCCCCCGACTACCATTCGCTGCTGAAAATCCTTCACCAGAACGGCTACCGCTCATCGTTCTTCTATGGCGGGTGGATCGGTCTTGATGACATGAACTATTTTCTAAAACAAAATTACGACTATATATTTGATAACAAAATTGATCCGACATTCGCATACACCGTACACGATTTTGACACATTGTCACAATGTAACGGTTGGGGGCTATTAGATGAATACCTATTTAACAATGCATTAAATGCTATTGATTTTTCATATACGCCCCGAATTGATGTTTATTTAACCCTCACCACACACGATCCTTTTGATTATCCAGATAAAAAGGACCTTACTTCTAAATACCAACAAAAACTTAAAAAGTATAATACTCATATCAACTACCAATTATCCCCAAAATACGCTTCATATCTTTATCTTGATAATTGCCTACGTAAACTATTTGATAGTTATAAGACAAAAGAGGGATTTGATAACACAATATTCGTAATTACCGGTGACCACAGTTTCAACACATCTGCAGAGCCGATTGAAGTTCACCACGTGCCATTGATCATTTGGTCACCTATGCTTAAAGATTTTCGGCAGATGGACGCTGTAGCGTCACACCGCGACATAACTCCTGCATTACTTGCATTGCTGAAAGGCAAATATAGCATCAGCACACCGAAAAATGTAGCCTGGATTAATCGAGGACTTGATACATCCCTACTATTCCGCTGTAACACATTTTCACCTCTGCTTGATTTAAGCCGAAACACTAGTCGAATGGTAGTTCACGGCTACCTAATTGACAATAATGATACAAAAAAAATCGGGTTCAACAACTCTCATCTGACTCTGACCGATGTTGCGGACACCCTCAACATCAACAATTTACTAAAGAGTTATCGTGCACTTGACATTTATGTAACAAACAATAACACACTAATTGAAGGGAAAATACAACACAAATATCATTCAGTCATAGATATAAATTCTCAAAAAGATATGCTTTATTTATTCCATAAATATGGAATAGATATAGGGTATTTTGAAGGGTATAACAACGCTGCTAAAATCAGCAGAGAGTTTCCGCTTAACTTGTGCAAATACACAATAACCGGTAAGGAAAGCCTGATACTATTCGAAACGCAATTCAAATTTTATGCTCCCATCAATGACAGTGGGCTAAAAATTGTTACCACAATAACACGCAACAACAAGCAAATTCATTGGAGCACTGAAGATATTAATGGGCTTTGGTCTACCGATTTCAACAAATGGATTGATTTCTCAACCACATACAATATGCGTAGCGAATCCTACAATTTTCAAAAAGGCGATGTGCTGGATATTTATATTTGGAATTCAAAATCATGCGAAGCGTATATGACTGATTTAAGTTATAGCCTCAAATATACAATTGAATAAAAGCTTATTATACTAACATTTACCCTCAAGAGCATTTATTGACAAATAAATAAGACATTTAAATGCACCATGAATGATTGACAGTTTAATATTTTCTAATTTTGTCCTCACAAAACAATTCTTTCTATGGGCAAATCTATATGCAGCATTATAGTTTCGGTTTACAACGAAGAGGATGTAATAGAACTATTTTACAGAACACTAAAAGAAGTTGTCGACAAACTGAATTACGAAGTTGAAATACTATTCATCAACGATGGAAGCCGCGATAACAGCAAAAGTTTGATAGATGGTTTTGCGGCAGCCGATAAAAAGGTGAAAGCTATCCATTTTTCACGTAACTTCGGGCACGAAGCCGCAATGATTGCTGGTATTGATAACGCTTGTGGCGATGTTCTGATTTGTATGGATGCCGACCTACAAAATCCACCACAATTAATTGGACAAATGCTAGAAAAATATGAAACCGGGAATGATATTGTCGCAATGGTACGCGAAGGTCGTGCCGATGGCGGTCTCTACAAACGCATAACATCAGAATTATTTTACAAAATAATCAATCAATTATCCGACACAAAACTCAAACCCAACGCATCAGACTTTTTCATGGTATCTAGGAAAGTAGCCGATGTACTTAGAAATAACTACCGTGAACGAACCCGTTTCCTTCGCGGATTTATCCAAATTGTAGGATTCAATACTACAACGATGGCATACTACGCCCCCAAACGAGCTGCAGGTGAAAGCAAATACTCTTTTATGAAACTTGCTCACTTCGCTTTCAACTCCTTGGTTTCATTCTCAAAAGCACCGCTAAAACTTGGGATTTACACGGGGGTGTTGTTCGGTATGTTAAGCATCTTCCTAATTGTATTCTCATTAATCATGTGGATTGTGGACAGACCTGTTAGCGGATACACAACCATAATAATTTTTTTAAGTGCATTTGCCGGAATATTGTTGCTGGTAATTGGCATTATTGGATACTACATTGGATTTATCCTTGACGAAGTGAAAGGGCGCCCAATCTATATTATCGAAGATATTAAGACACAAAACACAACAAATGAAAGATAAAAAACAACTTATTGTATATGCAGCATTGGCCATAACTGCATTGCTGACACTTTTGCCATTTTTCAAAGTTGGATTCACCACTGGTGATGATTTCCAGTATTTCATTACAGCCAGACATCCGGCAAACTGGATAAATGATGCTATAGCATATGCAGAAGGGGCTGGCAGATTCTATTTTCTCATAACAAAATACTTCTACTACATTCCATACTTGATTGACAATTTCGGATTTACCAAAGCTGTACAATACATCTCGCTTTTGGCTAGTTATGCAATGTTTTCCTGGCTTGTATACCGGTTATTCAAATCGGAAAATCTCAGTCTGCTGACTATGCTTCTACTAATTTTTGACACCGTAATAACAGCCAACAATCACGTGCCAGTTATTGCCTACCCATTCTATTTCAGTTTCAGTCTGATAATATTTATCGGTGCAATACTGTTGTATATGAACTACAAAGAAAAATCCGGATACTGGCGACTCATTGTTTCGGCGGGATTATTTGGGGTTGCGTATCTTTTTTATGAGACATACTTGGTTTTCGCACTAATCTTCGGAATAGTAACAGTCGCCCTACAGTTAAAGACAAAAAGCTTTGGCTCAATGCTTTGCGACCGAGATTCTTGGCTCGAAATAATTCCATTTATTAGTTCGGCGATTATATATATCGGATGCTATTGGGGCTATCGCCAATGGTTGGTTAACATCAATCCCGAAAAAATCTTCTATGACGGCGCTTCGTTTTCTATTGGCGCATTCAGCATAAGCGGATTCTTTAAGGTGCTGTGGCGTTGCACACGCTTTGCTTTTCCCGGCCAATCGTTTTTTGACAGTCAATCACTCCTTTCTGACAACTCACTGCAGATAGGCGGACATCACAAGTTCATATTTAACAATATTTCAGCCATTGTTTGGGTAAATGCATTGCTTCAAACAATTTTGCTATGGCACTTGACACGAGAAAAAGAATCATTCTCCATCGACAAAAAGAAAATTGGATTTGGTATAGTCATCAGCCTTGTTGTTGCCTTCTTATCACACACACTAATCGGCATAGCGAAAAAATACAATACCGAATGGTGCAACTGGATGCACGGATATGTTACATCGTTTTTCTCTATTTTCGCATTAATGCTTGCTTTGGCACTTGCTATCGTTGTAACACTTTCTGTTAAAAACAACACAATAAGAAAAGCCGCCAGAATAATGTTGTGCCTAGCTATATTATTTTTATCTCTACTGACCGGCTACACCAATGAACACTTAAGCCGCGAATGGGCGAAAACACAAAACAGGCTGAAACTAATTGATATGATTGCAAAAACCGATTTTTTTTCAACACTCCCTGAAGACGCGATGATATATGATGACGAACTACATAACACCTCATGGGTTACCACTGACATTAGCCAAGGACAAGAGCTGGAATATTACATAAATTTAAGAGCCGGAAGAAATTTCAAATACGTGGCAAAAAACGATATGCTACAAGTTCCAGCATCAACCCCACTTTATTATATCCACGCCAGCGAGTCTAAAAAAAATTGTGAGATACTTATTTCAATATCTAAACTCGACTCTACCCGCAACAATTGTCCAGACTCTCTCTTCGCAATACAATCTGACATATTTTACTACTCACCAACCAAAAGATACACTGTTTTTTACAAAAGCAAAGACCATTGGAAACACATTTCATATTGGGACGAACGGCAAAAAGAGCGCCTCACTCATGTTTTGGTTAATGACACAGCCATCAACCCTCGAATGATTGTAATAAGTGACATGACAATCCCAATGTCGCAAAATTAGCGCACCTATAATAGGCCGGCCACAAAAAGTGTGGCGATGCCTGTTATTTATAGTTTTCTAAAAACAAACCTAACCATCAGGAAATTAAGAGGCACAACAATCGCAAAAACGAGCAATGGCGCAACCGTTGTCGACAAACCGCACCACATGAAAAAATTCAGAAACAGAATGTGAAGCCCGTAATTGGCCAAATGCGCGACGCTAAATCCGGCTCCTTTCCTAAATGACGGCTTCTCATGAAACGTAAAATAAGCCGACAGAAAGAAATTGCAGAGAAAACTTATCACATAACCGGCCGAATAAGCAAAATTCACCCAAAAAGTTGTGTTTGGAAACAAGTATTCTTTCAACAGATAATAGATGCCGTAATGGATTCCTGTGGCAACCACACCAACACAGCCCCATCTGATAAACTCTGGCAGTTTTATATTTGATAATATTTTTAACACCTTATCTATGCATTAAGATGCGGCAAAACTAATAAATCATCTTTCGACAAACCTTTCCAATTTAATACTATTTTTGCCAAACCATTTACAATGACAAGAAAACAACGTCAACATTACAAATACTTGAAAACACGCAACTTAAAACAGACATTTACCTAAACTCCTATAAAGACGTCATTTCCGTTTCTTGACAATACTAATGAAATCAACCCTCGCTCAAAATGAATACCATCAACACATTCACAACTAAACGCAACTACGGCATCGACCTATTGAGACTAGTATCAATGTATATGGTCGTTGTTTTACACGTATTGGGCTGTGGCGGAATTTTAGACACCTGCGACAAATTCTCTTCAAACTATTATACAGCCTGGCTATTAGAAACAGCCGCATATTGTTCTGTAGACATATTTGCAATGATTACCGGCTACGTGATGGTTAATTCAAGATTCAATTATTTTAAAATCATTCCATTATGGCTGACCGTGTCATTTTATGGCGCTGTAACACTTATTTTATTCCGTTATGTTCCATATCTCCACCAACTATATGAAGTTTGCAAAATCGACTTTATTAAAGCCACTTTTTTTCCTGCCGTAACCCGTCAGTATTGGTATTTCACAGGTTACTTCTGCCTGTTCTTTTTCATTCCATTCATAAACAGATGCATTTCACATCTCAGCCAAAAAGAATTCTTAATATTGTGTCTTACAATAATTATTCTTTTCTCCGTCGTTCCTCTCTTTTTTATCGGAGCATTTGCATTAGGCGGAGGCTACAACCAATGGTGGCTCATCAGTATGTATTTCATAGGGGCCTATTTGAAATTATACCCCATTATAATCACTAAAGCCAAATGCTTGTTAATCTATGTGATTTCAACATTATGCGCCTGGTTTGCCGGCTATGTGCTTAAAAGTTTGTCTGGGGTAAATGAAGAAATGAGTTGGTTTGTCGATTTCACATCAGTTTTTATGGTTATACAAAGCGGGGCTTTACTTTTGCTCTTCAGCCAAATAAACATAAAGTCCAAAGGATTACAAAAAGCGATTCTTTTTTTCAGTTCTTTGGCATTCAGCGTATATCTGATTCACGTTCAGCCATTAACTTACAATTACCTTTTATCTTGGAGTTTCGCATCATTCGCCAGCGACAATATGGTTACAATGACCGGGAAAGTAATAATTGCTGCCACTGCTATATTTATTGTCTGCCTGCTAATAGACTTTCTCCGTTACCATTTGTTTAAAGCTTTTAAAATCGATGGTATAGCAAAAAAATTACAAAACCGGTTCAATGGTGCATCAACCGACAAAGCATCCTAACCCTGATTTTGTTGCTATTCTGTTGATAAAATCCATTCAACAATCCGCCAATGCCGATTACCTTTGCCAAAAACATCGGTGATGCTACAGATTACTGAAAATGCGCAACTTAAAGAGTTCAACTCGTTCGGGGTGGAAGCCTCGGCGCGCTGGCTCTGCACCTACAATTCGCCCGACGACATCCGCCAGCTGATTGAGCATTTCGGCCGCTTGACCGACAAGCCGGTTCTGATTATCGGCGGCGGATGCAATCTTTTGTTTGTCAACAATTTCGACGGATTGGTGATTCATCCGACAAACGATTACATCAACATTGTTGACGAAACCGATGACTACTGCCTTGTGAAAGCCGGCGCCGGAACCGAATGGGACAGCCTTGTGGCGTGGACCGTTGAGCACAATCTGGGCGGACTTGAGAACCTGTCGCTCATTCCGGGAACGGTGGGCGCGTCGCCGGTGCAGAACATTGGAGCGTACGGCCGCGAGGCCAAAGACGCCATTGAAAGCGTGAATGTTGTGAGCCTTACCGACGGCTCAACCGCAACATTGAGCAACGCCGAATGCCGTTTCGGCTATCGCGACAGCATTTTCAAGCACGAGCTAAAAGACAAGTATCTAGTTGATTCTGTGGTTTATCGGCTACAGAAAAATCCGCAGTTTGTAACGCACTACGGCAGCCTGAGCGGCGAGATTGAGAAACTGGGCGGCGCGTCGTTGCGCACTATCCGTCAGGCGGTTATCAACATTCGCAACAGCAAGCTGCCCGACCCGAAAGTGATGGGCAATGCCGGCAGTTTCTTCAAGAATCCGGTAGTTGAACAGTCTGTGGCCGAGCGACTTAAGGCCCTCTATCCCGAAATGGTGACCTACCCAGCCGGTCCCGGTTTGGTGAAGATTGCCGCCGGCTGGATGATTGACCGTTGCGGCCTGAAAGGCTACACCAACGCCGCAAAAACGGCAGGCGTTCACACGCAGCAGGCTCTGGTGCTCGTCAATCTGGGCGGCGCCACCGGGAGCGAGATTATTGCAGTTGCCCACCACGTGCAAAACGCTGTGGCAGAAAAATTTGGCATAAAAATCGAACCCGAAGCGATTGTTATTTAGACTTCGGACAACAGACTACAGACAAAAGTTAAAACTTTCTAACTTTAAACTTTAAACCACCAACTCCTAATTCCTAACTATTAACTCCTAACTGAAACAATGACTTTCACCACCCTAATCGACTACATTGGCACGTTCGCTTTCGCGATAAGCGGCATCCGTATGGCGGCGGCAAAAAAATTCGACTGGTTTGGCGCGTACGTTGTGGGACTTGTGACGGCCGTTGGCGGCGGTACCATCCGCGACCTGCTTTTAGGCATCACGCCCTTCTGGATGTTGCAGCCTTCGTACCTGATTGTCACCGGGTTTGCGCTGCTGGTGGTGATAATCTTCGGCAAGCACCTGATAAAAATGAACACCACAATGTTCCTGTTCGACGCCATCGGGCTTGGACTATTCACAGTGGTGGGCTACGAGAAGAGCCTCGCCGCCGGATTCCCCATTTGGGTGAACATTATTATGGGAACGCTCACGGGTGCGGCGGGCGGCATTCTGCGCGACACGCTCATCAACGAGGTGCCGCTCATCTTCCGCAAAGATGTTTACGCAACAGCCTGTATATTAGGTGGTTTAATATTTTTCATCTGTCAAAAAGCAAGCATCGGAAACGCTATGTGCGAGATTCTGAGCGCATCGTCGGTGATACTTATCCGCATTTGGGCCGTGCGCAAAAGCGCCAGTCTGCCGCTGATGAAGGACGATACCGCCGAAGAAGACGAAGCGATGAAAGGGCGAAGTTGAGTCGGCCCAAACGAACTTTCAATTGTTAACTTTCAGGTAATAAAAAACGCGCAACTGTAAGTTTTGTACCGAAGAATTAGTTTTCTTTGCGTCAAATTAAAAGCGGGGCCAAGATTGCCCTGCAACTGATTTGTGGAGTTTGAAAAACACATCTAAAGGCTTTTAACTATGAGCGACAACAACAACATCGACGAACTTGACAAGAAGATTCTGTCGATAATCTCGAAAAACGCACGCACACCTTTTCTTGAAGTGGCACGCGAGTGCGGTGTGTCGGGTGCAGCCATCCACCAAAGGGTGCAGCGGCTCACCAACATCGGCATCATCACTGGTTCCGAATTCATTGTCAGCCCGCAGAATCTGGGCTACAAAACGTGCGCCTTTGTGGGCATCAACCTGAAAAAAGCCTGCCTGTATCACGACATCGCCGAAGAACTTTTCAAAATTCCCGAAATAATTGAATGCCACTACGTTACCGGCAACTACTCACTATTCATCAAGGTGATGGCTCACGACAACGAGCACCTGCGCCGCATTCTGTCGGACAAACTGCAACGGCTCGACATTGTGGAGCGCACCGAGACCATCATCTCGCTCGAAGAGAGTTTCCGCCGGCAATTCCCAATTGAATCGAATGACTAAATATTTATAAATCAATAACAATTTGAAACAATATGAATAAAGACAGTGTTGTTTTCGACCTTATAGACAAGGAGTACGCCCGCCAGAAGCGCGGCATTGAGATGATTGCATCTGAAAACTTTGTGAGCGACCAGGTTATGCAGGCTATGGGCTCGTGCCTGACCAACAAATACGCCGAAGGCTACCCGGGCAAACGCCACTACGGCGGCTGCGAAGTGGTTGACGAAGTTGAGACGCTGGCCATTGAGCGCCTGAAGAAAATTTACGGTGCCGAATATGCCAACGTGCAGCCCCACTCTGGCGCGCAGGCCAATGCAGCCGTTCTGCTGGCAGTGCTGAAACCAGGCGACAAGTTTATGGGTCTCGACCTTGCACACGGCGGACACCTTTCGCACGGCTCGGCTGTGAACACATCGGGTATGATTTACACCCCCTGCGCCTACCACCTGAACAAGGAAACAGGCCGCGTTGACTACGACGAGATGGAAGAAATTGCGATGCGCGAGAAGCCGAAATTGATTATCGGCGGTGGCTCAGCCTACAGCCGCGAATGGGACTACAAGCGTATGCGCCAGATTGCCGACGCCTGCGGCGCCCTGCTGATGGTGGATATGGCTCACCCAGCCGGACTCATCGCTGCCGGACTGCTCGACAACCCTGTCAAATATGCCGACATTGTAACATCGACAACTCACAAGACTCTGCGCGGTCCACGCGGCGGTATCATCCTGATTGGTAAGGATTTCCCGAATCCGTTCGGAAAGACAACCAAAAAAGGCGAAATCCGCTCGATGGGCAGCCTGATTAACTCGGCCGTGTTCCCCGGACAACAGGGCGGACCGCTCGAGCACGTGATTGCAGCCAAAGCCGTTGCCTTCGGCGAAGCACTCACACCCGAATTCAAAGAGTATCAGAAACAAGTGCAGAAGAACGCCGCCGCCCTGGCCAAAGGTATGATGAACAAAGGATTCTACATTGTTTCGGGCGGAACCGACAACCACTCGATGCTGGTTGACCTGCGTCCGAAATACGCCGAACTGACTGGCAAGGTGGCCGAGAAGGCACTTGTTGCCGCCGACATCACGGTGAATATGAACCTTGTGCCGTTCGACACCCGCTCGGCAATGCAGACCAGCGGCCTGCGCCTTGGCACACCCGCCATCACCACCCGCGGCCTGAAGGAATCGGATATGGACATTATTGTTGATATGATTGACCGCGTTTTGGCCGACCCTGAAAACGAGAGCGTTATAGCAAAAGTTAAAGCCGAAGTGAACGAGATGATGATGCCGCGCCCGATGTTTGCGTGGTAATAAAATCCGATAGAAAAAGTGCCCGTCAAACGATTGCATTTGACGGGCATTTTTTTTGCAAAAAAATCGGTTCAAAACTCGATTATTTACCGATATATAGTACCTTTACCAACACAGAAAGAAAGCATTTTGGACAACATAAAACATAGCGGAATCAACAACAAATGGCTGTTTGCAATAGTCGTTTTTGTGTGCATTATAGGCCTTGGCTGCAGCGAAAACGGCCCTCGCCGCAACATCCGCGAAGGCTCAGTCAAGTACAAAATCACCTACCTTAAAACGGAAAAAGAAAGCCCGATTATCGGCTTGCTGCCGTCGACAATTGTTATGCGCTTCAACCACGACAAGGTGCTTCTTGAGATGGAAGGATGGTTGGGAATTTTCCGCTCGGCGTTTGTAAAAAATGGCGATGACGAAGTTTATACCCTGCTTAAAATATTGAGTAAGAAATACATATACATATCAGAGCCGAACGAGGGCTACTACGGAATGCGCAAACCCGACAATCTGCAAGTGGATTTCGACGATGAGACAAAGCAGATTATCGGGTTCAACTGCAACCACGCGAAAATCTCGGTTGGCGACTCGGTTTCGTTCGACGTCTTCTACACCACCGACCTCAAAATCAAGAACGCAACAGCCAACACGCCGCTCGATATGATTCCGGGAATGCTTATGGATTTCCAACTTGAGATGAACGGCATCCCAATGCACCTCGAGGCCATCGAATTCATCAACGAGAAGGTTCAAAACTCAATATTCGACATACCCAATGGCTACGAGCGCGTTGAGCGTTCGCAGATGGACGAGATTTTCAACGGGATTGGAAAATAATGAGTCTGGCTTTTCCGTTAGGATTCCCTATAACACAAAAAAATGGCTAAGAAAAATAACATCAATACCGATGATAACTTTAATGTGAGCGACCGCGACCGACACCGCACCATTGCCGGTGTCTGCCTTTCGGCGTTCACCATCTACCTGACTTTCGCATTCATTTCGTATCTCTTCACCTGGCGCATCGACCAAAGCACGCTCGATGTTTCGTTGGGCCGGATGTTTTCGAGTCCGAGCATTGTGGCAAGCAACTGGGCCGGCACTTTCGGGGCTCTGCTCGCACAACGATTCCTTTACCGCTGGATTGGCCTTCCGGCGTTCGGCATCATCGTCATTCTGACAGTTATAATATTGAAACTGTTTAAGATAAAGGGATGGCCGATTGGCAGAACCATCAAACTTACAATTTGTTATTCAATTTGGGGCTCAGTCGCACTAGGTTATATTTTTCACCACGCGGCATTCACACCGGGCGGCGCTCACGGCTATTTTGTTAGCGAATGGTTGAACGCCGTTATTGGCAAACTTGGCACTGGTATTGTGCTGATTACCTGCTTGTTTGCCATTCTGTCATTCACTTTCGACACATTTATTGCCCGCTGCCGCGATTTCGTGAAAGAGCTCATCCACCCCAAAGTTTCCGACCCCGAGCTGCCAATTGCCATTGAAGCCGGAACGCAGACTGACGAATCGGCAGAAACCGTTGAAAATGAACCAAATGACAATCCCGACAACAGCGATTCGGCTGACACCGAAACTCAGGACGAAGGCGAAGAAGATGACAGCGATATGCCGTTTGAGAAGAACGACAAAGACCTGCTGAAATTCGAAATCAAGACAACCACAACTTTCGACGATTCAGAAACGCCTGCCAACGCTTACGACAATCTCGACGATGTGGAAGTGAAACTGATTAGCGATGACTCGGCTGACAGCAACGACAATATCGAAAGCGAAGACAAAAACGAAAACAATATCAGCGAATTAGGCGGCGGACAAGATGATTTCACAGTAACCGTCACCACGCAGAAAAACGACGAGATTCTGCCAGACGAAAATCCTGAAAACGAGCCAGATGGCGAAGTGAAAATGGATGTTAAAACGAATGAAGAAGAAACTCAAAAGATACGCGACATCGACCTTGAGCCTTACGACCCGACACGCGACCTTGAGAACTACCGCCTGCCGTCAATCGACCTTCTGAACGACTACGAGCAGAACAACACGGCTGTAACTGATGAGGAACTGTATGCCAACAAGAATAGAATTGTTGAAACGCTGAACGATTACAAGATTCAGATTGCGAAAATCAACGCCACCGTCGGGCCAACCGTAACTCTTTACGAAATTGTTCCTGCAAAAGGTGTTAAAATATCGAAAATCAAAAACTTAAGCGATGATATTGCGCTGAGCCTTGCCGCTTTGGGCATCCGCATCATTGCGCCGATTCCAGGCCGCGGAACCATCGGTATTGAAGTGCCGAACGAGAAGCCGCAGACTGTGGCAATGCGCACGGTGCTCGCGTCGAAAAAATTCCAGGAAGCCAAATACGAGCTGCCGGTGGCCATTGGCAAAACCATCACCAACGAGACGTTCACCTTCGACCTGACCAAAACGCCGCACTTGCTTGTCGCCGGCGCCACTGGTCAAGGTAAATCGGTGGGACTGAACGCGATACTGACATCGCTGCTCTACAAAAAACACCCGTCGCAGCTGAAGCTTGTGCTGGTTGACCCGAAGAAGGTGGAACTGACGCTGTACAAGAAACTTGAGAAGTATTTCCTGGCTATGCTGCCCGATGCCGATGAGCCAATAATCACTGATACACAGAAGGTTGTGAACACAATGCAGTCGCTTTGCATTGAGATGGACAAACGCTACGACCTTTTGAAAGACGCCGGCTGCCGCAACATTAAAGAGTACAACGCGAAATTCATCAGCCGCCATCTGAATCCAGAGAAAGGACATCATTATATGCCTTATATTGTGGTGGTTATCGATGAGTTTGCCGACCTGATTATGACCGCTGGCAAAGAAGTCGAGCTGCCAATCGCACGCTTGGCTCAGTTGGCCCGCGCCATCGGCATCCACCTGATTGTGGCCACACAAAGGCCTACTACCAACGTCATCACGGGCTTGATAAAAGCCAACTTCCCTGCTCGAATCGCCTTTAAAGTGATGAGTATGATTGACTCGCGCACCATTCTGGACGCCCCCGGCGCCAACCAGCTGATTGGCCGCGGCGATATGCTGATTTCGCTCGGCGGCGAAACGCAGCGTGTGCAATGTGCCTTTGTTGATACGCCAGAGCTTGAGAAGATTATGGAACACATTGAGCAGCAGCAGAGTTACACATCGGCGTTCCTGCTGCCCGAATATGTGCCCGAAGGCGGCGAAGGTGCCAGCCTTGAAGATGTTGACCTTTCGAAACGCGACTCGATGTTTGAAGAAGCCGCACGAATAATTGTGATAAACCAGCAAGGCTCTACATCGTTGATACAGAGAAAGTTCTCTATCGGATACAACCGCGCCGGCCGCATTATGGACCAGTTGGAAGCCGCCGGAATTGTTGGCCCCTATCAAGGCAGCAAAGCCCGCGATGTACTAATTCCCGATGAAATAAGCCTTGACCGGCTGTTGGAAACATTACGTTAAAAGTTTGAAAATGAAAAGAATAGCTTTATTAATATTGGCATTGAGCGCGGCAACGTGCTTCGCCCAAAAAGACCCCGAAGCAAAAACTCTGCTCGACAAAGCCGCAAAGCAAGCTGCTGGTTATAAGAGCATTACGGCCGATTTTGATTGCGTGTACGAGAATCTGGCCGAAGAGAAAAGCGAAACCTACAGCGGCACGCTGCTGCTCAAAGGCAACCGTTTCCGCATCGATGTTGACAAAACCATCACCTTCTGTGACGGCAAAAACCGTTGGGCTTATCTAACTGAAAGCAACGAGGTTACAATATCAAAAATCGAAGCATCGAACGATGACGCACCTGAAGACAAGTTTATGTCGGACCCGCTGTCGCTCTATACTTTCTATCGCAACGGATTCAAATACATAATGGGCGACACCGAAGAAATTGGCGGCAAGACAATGCAGATTGTCGAGATTTCACCCGAGAATATCAAGAGACCTTATTTCAAGATAAAATATTGGTTTACACCCAGTAACGACCTTTATCAAATCAAGTGCTTCCAAAAAGACGGCACTCGTTTCACTCTCACGCTAACTAAATTCCAAACCAATCAGAAAATTGATGATGCTCAGCTCAATTTCGATGCGAAGAAATTCCCCGGCGTTGAGATTATTGATATGAGAGACTGATTGAAGGATTGAAGGATTGAAGTCCCGATAGCTATCGGGATGAAGGATTGAAGATGAAAACGGTTTAAGCCAAATCCTCACTCTACTCTTCTGAAACTTCGTGCCCGTTGTCGCGGCGAATATCATCAATCCACTTCCCCACCACGGGCGCTGAATAGCCGAATAATTGGTCGATGGCTTCGGCTGGTGTGTCGGCGAACTGCACCATTGCGGCGTGCTGCGGCAAAAGCATCTTCTCGCTGACCATAAACTCAAGTTGGGCCTTCAGGTGATTGTAGAAACCATTGATATTCAACACCACAAGCGGCTTTTTGTGGAAACCCAACTGTCCGCCCGACAAGATTTCGAACATCTCATCCATTGTGCCGAAACCGCCAGGCAGAACCACGAATCCGTCAGAAAGGCGTTCCATTGTGGCCTTGCGTTCCTGCATTGTGCTCACGGTGAGCATTTTAGCCAATCCCGACTGCGCCAGTTCGCGGCCAGCCAAAAATTCGGTGATGACGCCCGTCACCTTGCTGCCGCCTGCCATTGCGGCTTCGGCCACGCAGCGCATCAGCCCAACGTTGGCGCCGCCGTAAACCAAATCCAAGCCGCGCGCGGCAAGCAATGTGCCAAATTCGGCGGCAACACGCTCATATTCAGCGTTTGAGCCACGGTTCGAAGCACAAAAAACGCAGACGGTTTTCATTGCGTGCGATTATTTGTTGTTGCAGTGTATCAGCCTGAGAGTGTGTCCCATACGCTCTTTTTTTGTGCGCATATAGAACTCGTTGTATTTGTTTGGCTCAATCTCAATTGGCACATTCTCAACCACTTCGAGCCCGTAGGCTTCAAGTCCGATGCGCTTCACGGGATTGTTGGTCATCAGGCGCATCTTGCTCACGCCCAACTCGCGCAGAATGCTCGCCCCTACCCCATAATCGCGCTCATCGGCGTCGAAACCCAGGTGGATGTTAGCATCGACGGTGTCGTAGCCGTGTTCCTGCAACTCGTAGGCCTTGATTTTGGCCATCAGCCCAATGCCTCGCCCTTCCTGATTCATATAGATAATGACGCCTTTGCCTTCTTTATCAATGGTTTGCATCGCTTTGTGCAGTTGCTCGCCGCACTCGCAGCGCATCGAGCCGAAAATGTCGCCCGTCATACACGACGAGTGAACGCGCACCAGAATCGGTTCATCTTTCTCCCACGAGCCCTTAATCAAAGCGATGTGCTCTTTGTTGTTCGACTTCTGAAGGAACGGAATCAGACGGAAATCGCCGTAAGCCGTCGGCAGATGCACTTCGGGGCCGCGCTCAATGAGCGTGTCCTGCTTCAGGCGGTAGGCAATCAGGTCTTTGATGGTTATTATGTTGAGATTGAATTCTTTAGCAATCACTTGCAACTGTTCCATCCGCGCCATTGTGCCGTCTTCGTTCATAATCTCGATGAGCGCGGCGGCGGGATGAAGTCCTGCGAGACGGGCCAAATCGACGGCGGCTTCGGTGTGTCCCGCACGACGGATAACGCCCTTGTTTTGAGCGTAAAGTGGATTGATGTGGCCAGGGCGCGCAAAGGTTGAAGGTTTCGATTCGGGGTCGGCCAAAGCACGGATGGTGGCGGCACGGTCGGCAGCCGAAACGCCTGTGGTACAGCCTTCTATCTTATCAACCGACACGGTGAACGGTGTGCCCAAAATCGATGTGTTGTTATCGACCATATGGTTGAGTTCCAACTCGGCGCAACGGTCGATGGTGATGGGCGCGCAGAGCAGTCCGCGGCCGTTTTTCAGCATAAAATTCACCTTTTCGGGCGTGATTTTTTCGGCGGCAATCACAAAATCGCCTTCGTTCTCGCGGTCTTCATCATCCACAACTATCACAAAATCACCACGTTTGATAGCCTCAATGGCTTCTGGAATAGTATTAAGTTTTATATCCGACTTCTCCATTTTCCTGTTTTTTTTCGATGCGCAAAGGTAGGCAATTGTTTGGCAAACTCGCCTTAATCTGGCGGTTTTGTCAGTCTGTTTCCTCTTTCAAATTTTCAAACGAGTTGTCAATCCACTCCTGTAAATACGCTTTTTTCAGTGTGTTATACCATTTATCACTGTGAGTGTAATCCAAGACTTTCACCTTAGGGTCTGCCGATGGCTGCTCACGAAAATCGCGGCGGGCCAGTTCAATGCCCAACTTCTCCTGACTCTCGCGCGCCCACATCGCCTCAAAATAACGGCGATTCAGCTCATTGAGCAGCTTGAGCGATTTTTTCAGCTCGTTGCAATCAGCATAATAAATAACCGCTGCGTCAACCAAGCCACTATACTGATTTTCAAACACATAATCGTATATTGGCTTGTGCCTGATGCCGAATTTGTTATTGCAGCTGTCGGTGAAAAACTCTGTGGCGGCCACATAGGTTTCTAGCGCCTGCTTGAACTCTTTTTGTTCAAGCATCGGCTGCACCGAATTAACCATCTGCTGGTAGTGGCAAATATTTTCAATATCGTTGGCACGAAGTTTTGCAACAGAATCGGTCAGGTTGCACTTGTAGTTGGCCCGGGCAATGCCGGCGGCCTTTTGCAGCACGGTTCGCGCCTTCAGAAACTCCTTTTGCTTGATAAGCTTCTCGGCGGCTCCGGCCTGCACGTTATAGTCGAACCAAGCCTGACTGCACTCACCCTCGTTGAGTGCGGCCGAAAGCTCGGCCAATGCGTTTTGCACCTCTTCAATCTTCGATATTTTCGATTCTTCGGCCACAGCCAACGCCGTTTGATACTGCTGTCCGGCCTTGCCCATCTGCAGCATATTGGCGTATGAAATGCCCAAACTGCAAAGATTGATAACGTACATCACTGACGCATCTCGGTGCTTGGTGGTCCAGGCTGTGTCGGCCACAATGGGCTGCGACTTGTTGATTGCCAACGCCGCGGCATAGAACGCCAACGCCTCGCGCGGCTGCTTGCGGTTCAGCGCGTCATCGCCCTCGCACATCAGGCCGTCGTATTTCTGCTGATAAGCCTCAACGCGCAACTCATCGGCGAGCGCGATTTTCTTGAGCTCCCACGTCTGGCGGTACGTCTCCGCCTCATCGAGCTGCTCAAGCGCCGAGTCGGGATAACCGTCGTCGAGCGACGATTTAGCCTCGGTCAGAATCTGCATATACTTGTGCGTACGGCTGTCGAACGCCAGTTTCTCAAGCTCATCGGTACAATTCACAGCTTTATGCGTGCGGCAGATGTGCGTTGCCTGGTCGAAGGAGAAAAGTGCCTCGTCCGGCTTGTCCATCGACACCTTCTTGCCATACGCAATCCAAGCCACATACAACTGGTTCAGCAACTTCGATTCATCGGTGGCATCAATGTCAAAGGTCGGATATTCAGCACGCAAGCTTGCCGCCGAATCAGCAAAAACTGTACTCTGCCGTAAATCGGCGGCATCATAGAACTCTCTGGCTTGAGCCACCAGTTTGGCGTGGATGGCGCCGTAGAGTTGCGCCGAAAGTTTGTCAAACTCCTCGAATCGGCGGACGCCTTTGATTCGCTTGCAGTAGTCCTTGCAAACCGACAGCATTGCAAATCCGCCATCAACATCCTTATTTTCAATAAAATGACTAACCGAATCGATATAAACGTAAATCACTTTTTCGGCAAGTTTGATGGTGCCGTAACGCGTGTCGGAATCGGGATTCATATCGGCAATAATTCTCACGCAAGTGTCGAGCACCTTCCGATAGAGTTTCCCCTCGAAATCCATCAGCGCAAGCTGGTAATGCGGCGGCGCATAATTCGTCTTCGCCCCTATCGACTTGATAAACAAATCCTCAGCCTTGTCGCCTTTGCCCCAATTGAGCCAGTCCATACCTTTTTTGTGATAGGTCTCCCACATATGCGACAGCGCGTACTCAACCTGTTTTTTGATGTTGCGGTTGGTCTGCTCCACCGCCCTCACGTGGTCGGTCAAGCCGATGGGGTCGCTGGTGGCAAGGTCAAGCTCGGTGTCGAAATGCCGCGATTTGATATTGTTGAACACCGCCACATTGTCGATGGTCAGCTGCCGCGATTGCTCAAGCTGCTCAACCGAGTCGGCCTTGACGGCGGCCAATTCCTGCTCCATCATTTTCAGATGCGCGTCGGTGTTGAAATAGTCATCGATTAAAGTTACAAACTCATCGGCCTCACGCACACCCGACTTGCTGAAATGTAAACCGGCCTCAACAATCCGCAGTTTGCAATCGGTTTGCTCATCTTCTGTAAAATAGAAACGCACCATATTTTTGCCCGACTCAAACGGCTCATTTTCAACCGTCCAGCGCTTCAACTCACTGCCCTGTTTGGTCAGCAAAACAAACTCAATACTGAATGTGTTGGGCATCAGCACCTTATCAATAGAAAAGCCTTTATACTGATGCGTCGAGCCCATCTTCACGCTCTTGTTATCGATGGTGATGAGCAACTCTCCGCCAACCCGCGTGATGCGGCTTGCAAGCTCCATTTTGTAGGTTAGCAGCCTGTCGCCACCGTCGGGAAAAACTATGTCGAGCAGTGCGTTGTCGGTACGGTTGTCACCGTTCACATCAACCGACAAGGTCTCCGTTTCGTTGAACAATGTGGCTTGCGCCGATGCCTGCCAACAAATGGCGGCCAGAATGATTGTGCTGAATAAACGTTTCATATATCGTCCGATTAAATTTCCGCCCGCATTTCCATTCTTGTCAGAATATAAAAAAACGCAAGGCTTCGCCATTTATAACAATCTGATTGCCAAATGGTTTTACTCACAACCAGATGTTAAAAAGCAAGCACAATTTACTTATTTTATCTATTGATTTCGGGCTGGTTCAATTATGTATTCAACAAGTTGGGTGTTAATAGCTTTGGGGGATTTTTAAAAAGATGAGAAATATAAAATGGGTTAACTATTCGATGTATTTTATGCAATTCAAAGCAATCGCATTCTATTATAATTCAGCAATATACTCCATAAACCCGCGCTTATTCTCCAAAGCTGTCGTTGTTGGACGGCCCAAATCTTCGCGGGCACCGATTGAGCACTTGACTTCGATAAGGCTCAATTCGCTGGCGTTTTTGGCTGACTGAAGTGCTTTGTCCAAAGCTTCAAACGAATCAACAGAAACGGCCGACTTGTACCCACAGGCCTTTGCTATGGCAACCAAATCGATTTTGCCTGCCACTGTCGGTTGGCCGCCGACTGTCTCGTGGGCTGCGTTGTTAATTACAACGTGGACAAGGTTTTTCGGCGCATTAGCCCCGACAACCGCCATCGCTCCCATATGCATCAAAACGGCGCCATCTCCGTCAATACACCAGATTTTGCGGTCGGGTTTGTTGATTGCAACGCCCAATGCGATTGACGAACTGTGGCCCATCGAGCCAACTGTCAGGAAGTCGTATTTGTGGCTCTGGCCGTTCGCTTCACGGATTTCGAATAACTCGCGGCTTGCCTTGCCCGTTGTCGAAACAATGGGGTCCTCGCCCGAAACGGCAACAATATGACGGATAATTTCCTCGCGAAGCATTGTGTTCTCGTTTTTATACTCGACCTTCCCGTCGTAAGAAAGACCGCCCTTGCGCACAACAAAAGCCACATCCTTGCCCTGGGCGAGCAACTCATTAAACCGCTTCATTGCTGCGGCGACTTCCTCATCGGTGGTATCTTTTCCGATAATAAACGACGCAATGCCCATATCGTCAAGCAGTTTCACTGTCACCTCGCCCTGATAAATATGCTGCGGCTCGTCGTGAACGCCAGGCTCGCCGCGCCAACCGATTACAAAAACCACAGGAATCGCATAAACCTTGTCGTTCAAAAGCGACGCCACGGGATTGATAATGTTTCCCTCGCCCGAATTTTGCATATAAACGACAGGGACCTTGCCCGTAGCAAGGTGATAACCAGCCGCCAAAGCCGTGCAGTTGCCCTCGTTGGCCGCAATGATATGGTGTTTAGGGTCGATGCCGTATTTGCTCATCAGACAGTTGCACAAAGCCTTCAACTGACTGTCTGGCACGCCTGTATAAAACTCTGCGCCAATTATATTTAATAGATTTTCTACTTTCATTTTATTCTATTTCAATATTTTATGATAGAGCATATCGATAGTGTCCTCATCGAGCTCCACTGGATTGTTTTTCAGCCTCGTTGGATTCACCGATTTTTTCAAGATTTCAAAATCGCCTTCCGATTCGATTTCTGGCACCTTCAAATCCAATTGTTTTACAATATTTTGGAATTTCACAGCCGCATCCATCGGGGCACTCTCGCCCATCACGTCTGCGATTTCCTTGAAAACCGAATCAAGATAATTCTTGCCACGGCCATCAATGCATTTTTCGGTGTTCTCAATCATAAACGGCCATAACTCACTGACACACAATGCAGCAGCGTGTCCGTGCGCGATTCCGTATAGCGACGTCAGTTTGTAGCACATTGCGTGCCCCGCCGTAGTCTGCGTTATGTTAATGGCTTTTCCCGCAATGTTGGCGGCCATCAGCATATTCTTGTTGCCATCGTATTCGTTTTTCAGATACGATTCCATATTGTTGAGAATCAACCTTATCGCGTCTGTTGAGAACTGTTTGCTCTCATCTGTCGAATTGACCGACCAAAAGGACTCAACAGCGTGGCAGAAAGCGTCGAGCATCGTAACTTTGCGCTGATAATCGGGCAAGGTTTCGAGCACCGACGGGTCGAGCAACACAACTTGCGGAATGCAACCATAATCGGTAACCGACTGTTTTACACCATTATAGTAAATAACCGCGAAACGAGTCGCCTCACTGCCCGTACCCGCCGTTGTTGGAACCGCGAAAAAAGGAATATCGTTCGGGACGATTTTCTGATTGATATAATCGTTTCCCAAAGGCATTGTCGCATAAAGTTTTATGCACTTTGCCACATCCATCGCGCTTCCGCCGCCTACGGCAAGAATCGAATCGCAACCAGAAGATTTGAAAGCATCAACGCCCCTAACAACCGACTCATAATCGGGATTAGGCTGGAAATCAGAGAAAAACACAATCTCTATATCGTTCGCCGCAAAGAATTCAGTTATGAACTTCCCAATCGCCAGCCGTTTGAATGACGAACCACAAACGACAATGATTTTCTTTATGCCGCTTTCAAGGAAACATCTTCCAAATTCAGCATAACCTTTATCTGGAAAAACTACCGTCTGTTCCACTATTTTGTGTTCTGATTATTGTTATTCTCGTGCATATTTTGAGCGTGACAAGCATCAATTATGGTTATCGTATTGCCTTTAAGAGTATACGCAAAATACCACTTGTCAGTATTTGCCATATGGCATTCCTTCCAATCTGATATTGTTGGGCGCCGCCGAAGCAACGTTTTTTCAATCTCATACATTGAATCAATGGCATCATCAATGTTTTTATGCATAAACTCTTCAGAATATGTGTGTTTGTACTTTTTAGCTACGTTCTGATAAAAGCTGTATATCTTTTGGAAGCACTTTTTGCTGATTCGATAGTTCATAATGCGTACTCGTTTCGAATCATCGAATGAAGCTTTTCTCTGGCAGTTTCAAGGTCCATTGTTTCTGTATCCTGACCTGCCATATCCTGAATCATAAAATCGACCTGATTCTGCAACCAGCGTTCAATGCTCTCGTTGCTGGTGAGAGCGGGATTGATACTTCGGATTACCGACTCGTCGACTTTTATGCTAACCGTGCACATATACCAACCAATAATCTCTCAAAGATACTAATCATTAGCGTTTCTCAAACTATACAGCACGCTTTATTTCGTTCCTGGAATAAGTTCGAGTATTTCTTTAACACTCATACACAAATCGTTAGCCTCAAGCGAACGGTGGTGAGTGAGAATCGATTTTGCGGTGTTCACCATTGCTGGATAGGCCGAACGCAGCATATGGTTTGCATAAATGACCACATTCACACCCCAACTTGCAAGCTCTTCTTCGGTTATCTGGTTGTAGGTTGTCGGCACAACAACAATTGGAACCGAAGTGTGCTTCTGACGGAATCGTTGACAGAATTCCTTTATATCCTCACCCGACTTGTTCTTGCTGTGAATCATAATTCCGTCGGCGCCAGCCTCAACGTACGCAAAGCAACGCTCAAGCGCATCCTCAACCGATTTGCCAGCGATAAGGCTCTCGCAGCGAGCGATAATCATAAAGTCCTGAGCTATTTGCGCCCTTTTGCCCGCTCTGATTTTCTCAGAAAAACCTTCAATCGAATCCTGTGTTTGAATTGCATCGGTGCCGAAAAGCGAGTTTTTCTTCAATCCCACCTTGTCCTCAATAATAATTGCCGAAACGCCCAGCCGCTCCAACGTGCGGACGGTGAACACAAAATGCTCGATTTTGCCGCCCGTATCACCATCAAAAATCACAGGCTTGGTAGTGCATTCCAAAGCATCGTTCAATCCGTGAAGGCGCGTTGTAAGGTCAACTGCCTCAATATCAGGCTTGCCTTTGCTTGTGGAATCGGTAAGTGAGCTGGCCCACATTCCGTCAAACTCCTCGGTCTTGTTGTTAACCTTGACTTTTGTTTTCTCAATGATAAGACCTGTCAAACCCGAATGGCTCTCCATAATGCGTACAATCGGTTTGGCCGCAATCAAACGGCGCAGCATCCGCTGGCGGATTTCGGGGGTTGTGCCAATCTCGCGAACCTCAGCATTGAGCGCGGTGGAAGAAATACCTGGTGTATAAGGAATATCAACCACTTTCCCGCCCCATTTTGCAATGCAGTCAATCACTCTTTGGCGCGTCTCCTGCTGAACACCTGTCATCCAATCGTCACCATGAACAACAAAGTCCGGTTTCAACTTTTCGAGGTTTGGCACATAATCGAGCGTCGTTTGAGGGACAACTCTTGTAACTCCTTTTATGTTTGAAACGATTTCAGCGCGCTGCTCATACGTAAGGTAAGGCAAGCGTTTATAACTAGCAATCGCTTCATCGGTAAGTACGCCCACAGTAACTTCTCCGAGTTTCATTGCTTCGTGAATGATATTCAAGTGACCATGGTGAATTAAATCGGCACTCATGCCGCAATAGACTGTTTTCATATCTTATTGATTTTATTCTCTATTTTTGATTTTATAGCAAATACGCCACCATCATCCTTGGGTGGCATTTACTTTCTCCGCACTTACCTCACTCTTATACTCCACAAATGGCAGGAACGAAAGGAACGCAAACAGCGGAAAACTGAAATGACTGCTGCCACTGAACATACTGAAGAACATACAGCAAAGGTACATTATGAAGAATATGCTCAACTCCTTGCGCCGTTTCCAATATAGCCACAAGCTCATTATCAAGAAGATGATATAAACCACACCGCCAATGATTCCCGAATACAAGAATGATGAGATTATTGGATTATGAGGAAAATCGTGGCGGTCTGGATTGTTCCAAAACTTCTCGCCATACCACTCGAGATATTTGAAACCTTGACCGAAAATCTTTTGCTTGGTATCATAGCGTGTCTGCCAAAGTTCAAGGGCATAGCGCCAGCGGTCGGTACGAGTGCGAGTTAGATAGTTTATCGTATCAGCACCTTCTTTTACGAAGAAACGATGAATAACACTGTCTGACAATTGGTCGGCATACATTGGCAGACCTGTAGTATCGTCACAAATTAGACTAATATTTTTTACTTCGATAGTGGAACCAGCTTTAAGAGAATTTAGAAAACATCGAGGATTCAGCCTGTCCTCAACAAATTTATATGAGACCTCACAACGTTTCCAAACGCTATCAATTGGAGTCTCTGTGATAGGCAGATTATGACGGTAACCTTGTCCTTCATTTACCCACCAACCGACATTAAAAGGTCTTTGACCACCCTCCAACACTCTATATGAGAACGAAAGATTGTAAGTTACATCTTTATGATAAATAATCGGACGGCCAGCATAATTAACTTGCCATTTTCCACTTGAACATCCTCGCGTCACTCTTATAGCACTATCTCCATTTTCAGTTACGACAAGGTTGAATCGTATGCAATCGTGCGGAGCTGGCAAAAAACTCCAGCCTTCAAGACCATTTTTCAAATTACCATTGCAGAATAAATTGTCCCCAAGTGTATATTGATATTTCTGCTGGCGATTCATTTTCTGCTTAAAATCAAACTCAGAATATTTAACGCCATCATTGAACATCGTATAAACCTTATAATACTTGATTTTTTCGTCTATCGATAAATCATCGTTGTATATCTTATTGAAGGATAAGAAAAATGCCAATCCTCCAGCAACTATCAAAACGATTGGTACAACACTAACCGTCAGAAGCTTCCCGTCGCGACCGTACTTGATTATAGCCAACAGAACCAATAGTAAAGCGATCACACCATAAAGCACATATCCTCGCCGCGACATTACCGCGACAATATTAATTACTGATATTATGTTGATTACAAACAATTTTTCTCCATTGATTCTCTTATTAAGATATAACCAAACCGACAAAATTATGGACAGAATGAAAAACAGCGAATAGAAATTGCAATCGTTGACTAAAGTAACCCCCACACCCTCAAATAGTTTGTCGCTCAGCGGAATATGCACGCCTAACATCGTCAATCCGAACCTGACAATAGCTATCACTCCCGCCAACATTGTAAGTCGAAGCATCCATTTCAACAATGGTTCCGATTTGTCGTCCGCATAATACAAATCAGCAAATGTCACGAAATACAATATCAGCAACAAGTTAACTGATTCTTTCACAACATTACTCAATTGCGAGAAATGAGCAAAAAACAAAACAACAACCAACAATGGTATTCCTATTTTGCCCCATTGAGGTTTTGCTATACCATTTTTCAGCAACCAATATATCGAATATATGACACAAGGTACAAGCAGCAAGAAAAACAAATACTTATAGCCAATGAACACTGTACGGCAAAAAAATAAAGCCAAACAAATCGGCATTATTTTGCCTGATAACAGAATACGTTCTATGTTATTATAAATAAGCATCAAACAGTTATATAAACAACAAGATACTGACTTTTATTGCTATTTAACAATTATTTTTTAATAATCATTTTCACAAAATTCATCCTTTTATTTAGCTCCACCAACGAATAAACCATGCAAACAGCAAACAATAATCCCACAGGTATGTATACATATTCTGACTTCCAAACGTGTATCAACACAAACGCTGTACTGACAATCAAGAATAAAATAATGTAAATCTTTTTGAAAGAAACATTCATAGAGAATCCATATCTCTTTTTGGCAATAACGTAAACCTGAATACTATATACAAAATAGTTGAAAACAAATGCAATACCAATTCCTGCAAGTCCTCCCCAATGATATCCCAAAACACTGAAAACAAATGAATAACTATTAGAAATTGTTTCATTAATAACAAACAATCTTGATTCTGCCTTTGCAAGAAAACTAAACGCTATCACCCAAGAAAACATCTTAAACATCATTCCTAAAACCGCCCAAAGTATATAATCTATAGAAGGTAAGAACTTTTCAGAATAAATCAACCTTACAATAAATGGCATCAAAATCATACACGAAACAAGTATTGGAGCGATAATCAAAGATGCGATTTCACCTTGCTGATTAATTACCTGACGGCATTTAGCATTATCTTTATTTACAGCTGACAATCGTGGATAATAATCCGTTGACATAGCTTTAAAAATCATACCAACATATGAACCCACAAGCAAAAAACCTGCAGAAAACAATCCAACTTGTTCTGTATCACCTTCATACCGAATATAACCTCTAAGCAAATACGATGTTAATGTAACCATTATCGCACTTACGCTCATCGCAAGTCCCATCTTCATCATAGATTGTCCATACATAATAGTTTCTCTATTGCTTATTCGCGTTTTCTTAACCTTAACTTTTTTTGAAAAGAAACAAGTCAATCCAAACATAGTTAGAGCGTTAAGTATCAATGTTGGAATAATTCCATTTATTCCAAACCGATAATATAGTGGAACAGAAACTATCAAGCCAATAGTAGAGCCTATCGCAGTAGATTTCGCAAGGGATTTCAACTTCCTCATCCCTTGTAAAACCACCTTCTGCCCTGCGCTGAGTTGGTCCAATAGAAGAATAACCGAGAGAATTATGAAAGGTATAGTGTAATCATAGTTTCCGAAAGTCGTTTTGCTCAATACTGGCGAAAAAAAAATCATTAATACCAGCCCAAACAAGCCTGTTATCCAAACCAATCTTTTAACAACTGCAACCGTCAGTCCAATCCGATTAGTATCACCACTTCCGTTAGCTTCAGAAACATCTCTAACTGCACTTTGCGACAATCCTAATGAAGAAAAACTTTGTATCAGTTGTATGGCTGACTGATACAAACCTTGTATTCCCATACCTTCCGGCCCTAACAAAACCGCGACAAACTTCGATTTTATTACGCCGATAAGAATTTGGTATACTTCAACACCGCCAAACAGTGATGTCGCTTTAAAAATACTTCTGTATGACGATGCTTGGCTTCCCTGGTCGGACATTGAAATTTTCGCTTTAGTACTTATTTATCACGTCCACGACATATTTTGCCTCTTCTAAGGTGAGGCACGGACTCATCGGAAGACTAAGTTCCTGACAGTGAATATTTTCTGTTACGGGCAGCGAAATGCCGTTCCAATCCTTGTAACACTCCTGCTTGTGCGGCGGAATCGGGTAATGAATCAATGTCTGAATGTCGTTGTCCTTCAAATATTGCTGAAAATCATCGCGTTGTTCGCAGAATACAGGGAAAAGATGATAAACATTGTTTCGGTCATCAATGCGTTTCGGCAAAACGATTTTTGGATTGTTGATATTATCGTAGTAATACTTTGCAATCTGTTGACGTTTTGCGTTGTCACCGTCAAGATATTTTAATTTAACGTCCAAAACTGCCGCCTGAATCTCATCCAACCGGCTGTTGCGACCGCAATATTTAAAAACGTATTTTTTCTGCGAGCCATAGTTTGCCAAAGCCCTCACTGTGTCAGCCAATACTTTATCGTTTGTGGTAACTGCGCCGCCGTCACCCAATGCACCGAGGTTTTTGCCAGGATAGAAACTATGTCCGGCAGCATCGCCAAGAGAACCTGTCCGTTTGTCTCCAAAACGACAACCGTGTGCTTGAGCATTGTCTTCTATCAGTTTGAGATTGTATTTTTTGCAAAGCGTTCCAATTTTTTCGGTGTAGGCACAACGACCATATAGATGGACAATCATTATTGCCTTGGTCTTGGATGTGATTCGTTCCTCGATAAGGCTGTCGTTGATTTCCAAAGTTTCAAAAATCGGCTCAATCAAAACTGGTGTTAGATTGTTTTCGGTGATAGCAAGGATGGTAGCGATGTAGGTGTTTGCAGGGACAATAACTTCGTCGCCGTCCTTCATCACCCCAAGTTCCTTGTATGCCCTGAGAATCCATATCAAGGCATCCAAACCGTTGGCGCAACCAATGCAATGGTCGGTACCAATGTAATTTGCATAGTTTCCTTCAAAGGTTTTGTTTTCATTACCTTGAAGATACCATCCTGAATTTACAACCCGCGAAACTGCTGAGTTGATTTCTTCGGAATACTTTTCTGTTATATTTTTTAATGATAAAAAAGCGACCTGCATCATGTTATACTTTTTTTATAATCTAAATGAAATGGTATTTTTATAGATGTACAAGTATTGGGGGCTTCAAACGTAATTTCATCAAGAAATCACAATCATTCTTTTATTTCAATCATAAAAAGTCTAATAGTTTATTTATACATATATAGTTATATACATTTTTGCATTTTTATCACATTCATATCTTGAGAAATTCTAACAAAACCATACCTTTCATAAAGTTTAATAGCCCTTTCATTATTAACGGCCACAATTAATGTCAATTTATTCAATTCCAAAGATGACGCATAAGCAAACATGGAATCAAGCATAAAACGACCGATTCCATTCCCCCAATACTGTTTTTCTCCTATATAACCAAAATACTCAGCAACTCTTTCTTGCTTGTTTATATGTTTTAAACCGACAACTCCAACTTTCTCATTATTATGAATCACACCAAATATTCTATAATCCGCTTTGTCTTTCAATTTTTCAAACCACTTTTTTTGTTCTTGTTTTGTAAGCAATGGTGCCATAGTCATTTTACGGATTAATTCATCTGATAACCATTTATATGACAAATCAAGAAAAAACTCGTCATATTCAACTATACTGGTTCCGTTTTTTCCATTAAATATATGGTCTTCAATCATATTAATAAAGATTTTCAAAAAAACTCGTTACTATATTAGTATTTTAAATGTCTGATAAACATTTGTTCTACCACCGAATCCCTCTTTTTGAGCAATAAGTCCTTCGTTCAAATAATGACCGGCATCTTCTGAAGATATTCCAAAATCAAGCCATTTTTTGGAATTTTGGTATGCCTCAATAACAGTTGCTATAGTAAAATCTAATGCACCAATTTCTCTTGCCACATCATTTGCTGCCATATATTGGGTATGAACCACATTGTCATAGACAAAAATAATGGTACCCGCCACCATTTCTTCCTTATAAAAGGCACAAAATAATTTTATATTGTTTGGGAAATACTCCTGTAAAAGATGCAATTCTTTTGCTGTATGCACAGCCGTAGCTTCATGCCGCTTAAGTACTTGATTCTCCAGTTGTATAAAACGCTCAAAATCATCAGATTCTTTTATAATAACGCCTTCACGCCGTGCCCTAACGATCTGCGCTTTACGCCCTTTAGGCATTTTTAATGGTTGTTTCAAATCAACAACAGTTGACGGCTCTATCTTCCAAATCTCTCCTCCATTATAAAAAATGGAAAATAAATCCTCCTCTGCTGGTTGTTGATGATAAATGTGAGGGATATGTTTGTATATTATTTCGCTGATTGCATTATTATATGCATAATCCTTCAATGCAGAAAAACAGTCATTCATATGATGTTGTTTCATATCATTACTTGTAATAAAACCGCCATAAGTTAGTCCTCCATGCGAAATAAGCGTACTGTCCTTTATATTTGCAGGTAAAATAGCGATCAATTTATCACCCTCATAAAACAAAAGTGAATTATCGATAAATCGGCTTTTATGGTATTCCATAAAATCCCTATTGAACATAAAAAGTCCATTTTTGGCGGCATTGCAAAAATCATTCCAAAGAGACTTGTCTCCCTCGTTATATTTTTTTACGTTTATACCCACTTCCATCCTTATTTAAGATTACTATTCTTTTAATGATTTCAAAAAAAAATCATAGTCTCTAATATACTCATTTTCATCATAATATTCGCTTGCAAGAACAACGAGTTTGCAACCATACGAAAAGTCGTGCATTTCTCTCCACATATTTTTACCGATATACAATCCGACATCAGGGCGATTGAGCAACACTTGTTCTCGTTTTGAACCATCATCAAGAATGAAACGGCACGCTCCATCCATAGCAATTATTATCTGTTCCAATTCCTTATGTGCATGAAATCCTCTTGCCTCATTAGGCAGTGTGTCAAACATATAGTAAATACGTTTGATTTCAAAAGGAACATTTTTTAGGCTTTCCAACGAAATGAGTTTCCCGCGTCGATCGCCATGGACTTGTAAGTCTATTAAATGATAGTTCATAATATTTCATTAATTTATATAATTCTTTAATACAGATACACTTTATATATTGTTAATTGGCAAAATATTAAATACGAGAAAACATACCATCTTCTAATATGCATTTCGGCATTGATTGCCCCATTTTAATATATATAAGTTTATACAATCTCCAAGGTATAGATAATGGGAAAATAATCATGGAGAGCAAATTATTCTTTTTTGAATTTGTTATTTTTCTATAAAAGAGAAATTTTTTTAAAAAAAATGTATCATTACAATGTGATTTTAATGATTCATAGAAAAACAATTCATCTCTTTTTAGCAACTTCTCCTTTTTATCAGGTTCAGAAGAAACACCTAACCCATATTCATAATAAATGACTGGTTGCGGGAAAAAAATCATATTAATATTATCCAACAACATTATACGGAATGAATAATCTTCTGCATATATGACTCTACCTACAATTTTCTCCAAATAATCTAAACATAGTGACGTCTTGCATATAATCTGAACGCCATAAACAGAATCCCTACTAATGAGCCAATCTATTTTTCTAATATTTTTAAAAATATTCGTATTATGTTTTATACTATAAATATCAGGGATTGCTGGTACCTCTCGATGCCTATTAATTAAAGACGGAATATCACCACCACATTTCTCATATCCATAAAAAACGGCTCTTCCGAAACTTAAATCAACATTATTTTTTTCTAAAAAAACGAACCATTTATTCAAAACATTTTCATCATAAAAAAAATCACCTGGAGAAATTCCCTTAACATATTTCCCCTCAGCCAATCTCACCCCACCATAAAAATTTATACAAGTTCCTCTGTTATATCTAGATTCAACTAACTTATAATCATCAAATTTTCGACTATGTAAATAATCCTTTATTTCATCAAAGAAATTCTCCGAAGAACCATCATCACAAATAATTAACTGAATGTGAATTGACACCTGCTTAATAATAGAATTTATGGTTTTAATCAGTTTTTGGAAATCTGGTTTATATGAAACCAAAACTACTGTTATATCATATTTATAATTCATTTTTCTTAATCTAAGTATTTAAAGAAAGACGTTTATCCATAGTGCACTCATAGTATATCATTGTTATAGCCAAAATAAATATGGCCACCGTAGAGAACTTATAAACATAAGCTCTTTGGTAAAGTGAGACTAAAAAAACCGATAAAAATGGGATGGCACCTATTAATACTTTATTCTTAATAATGCAAATGGATGCGAAAAAAGAAAGAAATATAAAACAACCTACAATTCCCAAATCATATATCAAACATTTATATGTGTTAGCTCCCGCCATTGATGGATTTTTTGCATACGAACCAAAACCACCTATTCCCATATATAATGGGTACCCGCCTTTTTCCCAAAACATATTATATTCCTTTTCAAAAAACGTGCTATAACGGTTTGTTTTAACTGATAGTGTTGTATTCGGTTTAAAACGATTTTGAATAGAAGTTAATTCCTTACTTTCGAATGTTATATTTCTAAACGCTATAATAGCACAGACAAGAATTCCTACCATACAAATCATTTTTACGGGACTTTCAAGGAGTATTCTTACAGTAAAAAATATTATAATTAGCCCATAAAAAGCCATGGAAAAAGATAACGTGCCTTCAACTAAAAGCAACAAGAGCCATTTTATATTGATCCTTTTGTATCCCGCAGCAAACAAAATCGCTGCCGTTGTTCCAATCATTCCTGGTTCATCAAATAATCCCGTATATCTGTTAATTTTTGCAGGGTCAACAAGAATAAGTCCAAATGTTTTGTGCCAATAATACATTCCTCTCGAAACCTTTCCGGGATGATCGCTTAACAAAATAGAATAATTCATATTGCATCCTAACAAACACAAAATATAATATAATAGACCCGGCAGTGTTATGATGCAAAATACAACTATAACGATTCTAAAAAGACGCAACCTTTGTTGTACTTGCAAACTCAGTATCGCTATTACACCAATCGTCACATCTACACACAAAAGAATACTGGCAAAGAGATACTGACTTCCTAACAAATTAACATGCAAGAATAATAAAATTGAAAAAAATAATATAACATAACCCCTACGACTAATTTTTAACCCTTTATTACTTATATACGCATACAACAATAACAAAACGCCCGCAAAATGTTGTGCCATTTTAAACATCGTTGACACAAAACTATTGTTATAACTATCCCACATAAAATAACAATTATCGTAGATACATATAACAAAAGCAACAAAAACAAAAACAAAAGTTTCTAGTTTATTCCTTGTTTTTTTAGAATTATCCATAAACCATCACTTAACCTTATTTTTCAAATGTCAGTCTTCATAATAACAATATGTTTAGGTTGTCTCTTCTCCTCTGGTGGCAATTGTAAATAATCTCCATATATTTGTTTTAAAATAGAATCGCTATCGTTAGGAATATTGACCATTATATTTTCAAAATCCACCACAATTCCTTCACCGAACCATTTTTTTTTACATACGCATTTTTCCATATAATCAAACGTTAATGGGCAAACGAATTGACTGTTATCATAGTGGTACTTCGTTCTTATTCTATCTAGCCTATCTATTATTTTCTCCCTACAAAAAAGAGTTCCTAAAGAGAATAATTTATTTACTTTAATTGCAAAAAATTCCAATAAAGAACGAGAAGACGCAATACTAACTCCTTGAACCGAAGATCGTGCAAAACGCAATAAAACATATTGTACGCGGATTCTCACAAAAAAAATAAATCTTCCAATTCTGCTAGAAGGTAGTCCATCGATAGGAAAAATATCTATCCATATATTTTTTTCTATATAAGCGCCATTCTTTTCAATATAAAATTGAATCTTAGGGTTTTCGACTCGAATAATAATAGATGTCTTATTAATATTACCAGACAATATATATGGAATTGGTATTATATTATTCCTATCATTTTTAATTCTTTCAAAATCATTTCGTGGAACAAACAAATCAATATCATCATCCCAAGGTATAAACCCCGAATGCCTTATAGCTCCTAACAGAGTTCCAAAACCTAAATAGTACTTAATATTATGTTTTTCAAAAGCGTGAACAATGTCTTTAAGAAGAACTAGTTCTGCCTTTTGTATATTTTTAATATCGGTCATATTTTCCTTCAATTATTTCTTTTTTTTTCTTATTCCCGACTATCATTCATCACCAACTTTGATATGATTGCAAAATTGCGAGTTAATGAACTTTTTTAATGAGCAATAATTGCACTTATTATCACGTTCCAAACTATTAGTAATAAAGACAAAAATCAACTCCATATCTATGGATGCTCATCAAGAATATTTTTTATTACCCCCGTAAGTTTAGTGCTTGAAATTCCATCGGTATGAGGAAGATAAACTATTTCAACACCTACAGGCGCGAATTCTTTTTCAAACTCTTTCCATTGAGGAGTACCCTTCCAATCATCACCAACAAACATTTTATTAAATTTATACTTATTCCAAGCTTCAAACTTATTCTTATTCGATTGTGGAACCACTTGATCTACATATCTTATAGCAGAAACGATAGTAGCCCTCTCTTCATACGGAATCACTGGGGTTTTATTTTTATCATGCCGCACAAGTTCATCAGTACTAACTCCAACAATCAGATAATCACATTGTTCCTTAGCTCTACGAATTACATTAAGATGTCCAATATGGAACATATCATAAACACCCGTTGTATAACCGACAACCATTTCTTTACTTTTTATTGTTCACGCAATAATAAATGCCTTTGTATTTTATATAAGAAGTTTCCGTATCAATTTTGACTTGATTCTCCAATTTCACTCCTTGTTCCTCAATAGGTGGCATCTTCATATAATCGCCATACCTAAATGTAAGATATTCATCATACTTTACCGGGACACTAAAATCTTCATCCTCAAATTTTTTCAGTACAGTCCCTTCGAAATATATTGAAGGATATACTCTTCGGCAATTATTGATATTTCCATAGAACATTGCTCTATATTTAGTATCAGTGTTTTCATATTTAATCATTTCTCTATAACAATACTGCAAAATCTTTTCTCGAAGTTTGCCGCTTAAAAAAAACAAGAGTATCCTACCTCCCATTTTAAGTAGTTTTCCATGATTTTTCGGAGGTTCTCCAACCACCAATAATAAATACAAAATTGCACAACGTATTTGCTTTTTCCTGGCTTTTTCATCATCCGCCACATGAAATACCGGATAAATATCTATGGCAATACCATGATTCATATCTCTATGAGCATAGTCTTTATGGATCAATGTCGTTGCATTCAGCCTGAGTTTTTTGAAAGTCATACGAGAGCCCGGATCTGATACATTTGATTGCAAAAAGTAGCCTTCCGTCAAATCCTTTTTACAAGCTTTATCAAGAGCTTCATAATCTTTAAAATTCATGCATACATCCACATCATCATCCCAAGGAATAAAACCTTTATGCCGTATTGCACCGAGCAAAGTTCCAAATCCTAAAAAATATGTCAATTCATTTTTATCACAAACTCTTTTGAATTCTTTAAGAATTTGTAATTGTTTTAGTTGTAAAGGTCTAATTTCTTCAAACATTTTTATGAGTCTCCTTTCTTTTAAGCCAAAAAGTATTCCAAAGGATTTCGGATAATTCTTTGTCAATAGAATCCCCATGTCTTTTCATACCTTCAGGATATAATGTTATATTTTTTCTTTTTTCAACAAAGCTATCAAAAGTGCATATTTTTCTTGCAGGAACACCTGCATATACAAAACCTCCTTCAAGATCTTTATTAACAAGAGTACCTGCTCCAATTATCACATTACTTCCAACATAAACATCCGCCAGAATTGTCGTATTTGCCCCAATAAAAACATTATCATCAATTCTAATACATCCCATATACTCACGAAAAAATCCTCCACATTTATTTTTCAGCATCGCATGAATCATATCATGAGGAATTAGGGATACATTAGCAGCAATCCTAACGTTATTCCCGATACTAATTAATTCTGGATAAAGCGGAACTTTCCTTGATGACATAGTACTATGTTCACCGAAATCAGCAAATATGTGTGCTCTTCGAATATAATCGCTTCTATTCCTGCTAGTCCATAAACGTATGGTTCTCCATAATCTTTTTAAATCCATCGTAAAAGCAAATCTATTATGACTCGAAAAAAAATGCGTCAAAATAATGCAGCAACTTCCAACTTGACTTTTCAAGTATCAACAATCAGCTACAAATATCTTATATATACTCCCCAGCCGTCAGTCTAAACGTGCTTCCTGTCATCATCGCTGATGCATCAGACATCATATATATTAGCGCCTCCATATAGTCATTTCGTTCGCACATACGACCCATTGGTAGAATGTCGGCGGCGCGTTTGCGAAGTTCCGCCTCACTTTCTCCTTGACTTATGCGAAGCGCAACCTCTCCTTCGGTTGGTGTCCAACCGAGAGTAAGATAGTTGCAACGTATCTGTTCTGTTGCGTATTGGTGCGATATGTGCTCCATTAGAATCCTCAACACACCTTTAGAGCAAGCGTATGCTGCACGGTCTTTTTGTCCGCCCCAAGCGTGAGCTGAACCTGTGAGCACAATACTGCCCCCTCCGTTAAGCCGCATATATTTAATGGCCTGTTGGCAGCAGAAAAAACACGCTTTAAAATTTACATCCATCACCCAATCGAAAGTCTCCTCATCGCAAGTGTCGAGAGGGCTAACAGGTGTTACTCCGGCATAGTTGAAAAAGCCATCGATTTTACCAAATTTTTCATAAGCAGCGTCAAACAGATGCTTGCAGTCATCAACCTTTAGAAGGTCGCAGTGAACAAAAATACCATCAGAGCCGAATGTGCGGATATTTCGGACAGCCTCTTTCCCTGCCTTCTCGTCACGGCCTCCGATAACCACCTTCGCGCCTTCGCGTCCGGCAACTTCGGCGAACGCCCTGCCCACACCTTTGGTGCCACCAGAAATAACAATGACTTTGTCTTTTAAACGTTCAAGTTCCATAGGCGTTCAGCAAAAAGTGTTATTTAAGTTCCAAAGCCTTGTTGACGTCAAACCCTTTGAGTAAAAGATTGTTGCCGTTTTCGTCCACAACTTTTACAGTGTTCATATAGTATTTCAAAGTGTCGGCTAATTCCATTTTGCTATTGCAAACAAGGTACATACGCGTAAGCACTTGTTTCTCGTTTCCAATCCATTCTGGAAGAACCGTGTCACCTTCGTGCAAACGCTGGATATTAGCCACTACTCGCGGGTCTTTGTCAATCTCTTCCAATCCTGTGATTTTGGCAATCTTGCCTTTTTTGAGTAAGAACCATAACGTCGCTGCCCATTTGCCGCGTAAACGTGTGTCGTCATCGGTTTCAAGGTTGACAGCGCCTTCCGAACCTGTAAGTGCAAAACGGATAAGCATTTCTCTCTGGTCGAATCCGTGAATGGCTTTCATCAACAGATGCGGGGCCTCACCTTGCAACCGGAAGCCCGTATCGTAAACATAAAATTCCCCGTTCTCATAAAAGCCAGACAGCATCAAAACACCGTTTTCTATGCCAATTTCCTTAAACAATCGCAAGGCGTTGGGATGCATTCGTTCAAAGTATTCATCAAGATGCTTTGATGGATACGTGCCTCCAAGGCAAACTCGTGACAATCCTGGCTGTTCGTCGGTGGTATAACGGTCGTAAATACAAGATGCAGAGCAATATCCGTCTTTGAATGTGTAATACATTCCCATATCGTCGCACTGCATATATTTCTCAACAATGAAGCGTTTTTTATGGCTGTTTTCCAAAGCAAGCTTCACACCCGCCTTAAGTTCTTCTTCGTTATAAGCCACTGTCATTCCGACCCCCCCGCCATTGTCAACAGGCTTTACCATAACCGGATAGACAATCTTGTCAAGGTCCTCACGTTTCATATCGGCATCAAGGTAAAACTCAGGAATGCCGTGAACGCCATATCTCTCGCAAGTGGATTTGAACACATCTTTGAAGGCAAACACATCCACAATCTGTTGAGTGGCATAGCAAGGCAGATTAAGTGCCTCACATACCTTGCAATACGATGGCACGAGAATGTCGGCAACACCAACCAATACGCCGTCAACTTTTTCTTCACGAGCCAATGCAATAAGTCCCGGAACGTCCATACCATCGACATCGTACGATTTCCACGCCGCTTTTTTCGCTGCATCCGTATGTCTGCCAGAAGAAACTATTGTTTTGATACCCATATTGTTGGCTATCTCTACAAGTGGAGTTGTTTCAGGATTGCCACCCAAAATCAACAACTTTTTACCTTCAAATTCTTTGCTCATTTTATATGTGTTAATAAGTTAATATGTCTACAATGTAAATTGTTCACCTTGCCGCATCAACTGGCAAGGAAGGACTTTCTCTTTCATAATCTCATAAAAGCGTCCAACATCGCCGTGATGCGATGCAAACATACCATAATGGCACGGGATTGTGATTCCCGCCTTCAACGACTCGGCCAATGTGGCACATTCGCTTTCGCTCATATTTCCACACACTCCGTTGATTGGTGCTATCAATACATCCAACGGTGTTGGAATCTCTCCGACCCTATCAAGACGCAAACAAGTGTCGCCTGCTTCATAAATTGTTTTACCATCCACTTTTATTACCACACCAACAGCATCGGGAGCCCCTTTTCCGTGGTCGCAGTTAACAATCATAATGTCAAAA